>Ga0256841_1001080_pt1 | contig 24889 bp, 27 predicted proteins | sample 356308metaG_FD_185971 | JGI IMG/M metagenome (GOLD analysis project Ga0256841, IMG submission 185971) | Hydrothermal vent microbial communities from Mid Atlantic Ridge, Atlantic Ocean - 356-308 | ecosystem: Environmental > Aquatic > Marine > Hydrothermal vents | place: Atlantic Ocean: Mid...
TTTTTCCAGACTCCGGCGGATCCAGGTCTTGACGGTGCCCAGCGGCAGCGCCAGGCGCGCCGCCAGTTCGGGATGGGTCAGGCCCTCGTGATAGGCCAGCTCGATGCATTCGCGCTGGCGGGCGCCGAGAGTCTTCAGGCATTTCTCCAGCGCCAGCCGGTCCACCGGATCGAAGGCGGGGATCGCCGCCAGGCTCTCCGGGTCGATGGCGTCCCCGGCCTCGTGCCGGCGGCGCAGCATGTCCAGGGCCCGGTGGCGCAGGATCACGCTCAGCCAGGTCATCACCGCAGCCTTGCCGCCCTGATAGGCCGCGGCCTGCTGCCAGATCTTCAGATACGTGTCCTGCAGGCAGTCCTGGGCGCGGCCTTCGTCCTTCAATATACGCAGCGCCACGGCATACAGTTTCGGGCTGGTGAGGCGGTAGAGGCGGGCGAAGGCCGTGCGGTCGCCGTCGGCGATGGCGGAAAGGAGTTTCTGCAGGGTGGGGTTCAGGGCATCGGCGCGCATGGGCTAGGCTTCCGTGAGCCGGCGCAGGCAGGCGAGATAGGCCTGTTCGTCGGGCGGGCTCCCCTGGCGCTGGGCCTGCCAGAGGCTTTCCATGAGGCAGTCCATCATCCGGTGTTCCGCGGCATGGGCATCGCCGAGGCGGCCTTGCAGTTGCCGGTGGATGTCGCCGATGCCGGCGGGCCGGTTGGTGCCGATCTGCTCCTGCAGGGCAATGTGCATGGCCATGTGCAGGAAGGGGTTGGTTTCGCCGGCCTCCGGCCGATAGTCCCGGTCCAGGGCCTGTTCGCTCTCCAGCAGGGAATGGTATTCGGGGTGCATGGCCACCACGCCGGCGATTTGCGCGCTCAGGGGGTCGAGCGGTGCCCCGGTCCGGGCCGCCTGCCAGGCCTGGTAGAACAGCTTGCGCAGTTCGCGGCGATCTTGCGTGAACATGGCCTCTTCCGGACTCCTCGGTCCCCCAGTGGAGGGAGCAGGCAGTGTACTGAGAAGCACGGAAGGGGGTCAAACGACGGTGAAGAATGTCCCGGGCGTGCCCGATGCCGGACCAATGACCGAAATTCACCACGGTTTTGGAACGCTTGTCTGCCGATTCGGCAAGATCACATTGTGTGCAATACCGTGACAGTGCCCGTCTCAATCCAGGTGCTTTTCCGGATATTCACACAGATCCGCAATGATGCAGGATCCGCAGCGCGGCTTGCGTGCCGTGCAGGTGTAGCGGCCATGCAGGATCAGCCAGTGGTGGGCGTCCTTGCGGTAGCGGGGCGGGACCACCGTGTTGAGCTTGTCTTCCACCTCGCGCACGGTCTTGCCCGGGGCGAGACCGGTGCGGTTGGCTACGCGGAAGATATGGGTGTCCACGGCGATGGTGGGATGGCCGAAGGCGGTGTTGAGCACCACGTTGGCGGTCTTGCGGCCCACGCCGGGCAGGCTCTCCAGGGCCTTGCGCTCTTCCGGAACCTTGCCGCCGTATCTTTCCACCAGGATCCGGCAGGTCTGGATGATGTTCTTCGCCTTGGTGTTGAACAGGCCGATGGTCTTGATGTACTTCTTCAGGCCCCGTTCCCCGAGCGCCAGGATGGCCTCGGGGGTGTTGGCCACCCTGAACAGTTCGGCGGTGGCCTTGTTCACGCTCTTGTCGGTGGCCTGGGCCGAGAGGATCACGGCGATCAGCAGCTCGAAGGGCGTGCGGTAGACCAGCTCCGTGGTGGGTTCGGGATTCTGCCGTTTCAGGCGCCGGAAGATCTCGGCGACGGTCTTGCGGTCCATGCGGGCGATCAGGCCGTGGCGGTTTCACCGCCCGGGGCCGTGACGGTCTCGGCCTTGCGGGCCTGGCGGCGGTCGATCACGTTCTTCAGGGCGATGATCAGGCCCAGGCCGAGAAAGGCACCCGGCGGCAGCACGGCCAGCAGGTAGCCACGGTAGTTCTCCCACAGGGTGACGGTCATGGCCTTGCCCAGCTCGCCGAACATGAGATCGGCATGGGCTAGCAGGGTGCCGAAGCCCAGCGATTCGCGCAGCGCGCCGAGCACCAGCAGCACGCCGGTGAAGCCCAGCCCCATGAACAGGCCGTCGGTGAGGGAGGGCAGCAGGGGGTTCTTGGAGGCGAAGGACTCGGCACGGGCCATGATGCTGCAGTTGGTGACGATCAGGGGAATGAAGATCCCCAGGATCAGGTACAGCTCGTGGAAGAAGGCGTTCATCACCAGCTCGATGGCCGTGACGATGGAGGCGATGATCAGCACGAACACGGGAATGCGGATCTCCGGCCGCACCCAGCGGCGGATCAGCGACACGGTGCCGTTGGAGGCCACCAGGGTGACGGTGGTGGCCAGACCCAGCCCCAGTGCGTTGATCACCGTGTTGGTGACGGCCAGCAGGGGGCAGAGGCCGAGGATCTGCACCAGGGCCGGGTTGTTGTGCCACAGTCCGTCGTTGATGATGTGTCGATAGCTGGAATTACTCATGCTGGATGGCCTCCACCGGCCGGGCCGGTTGCTGGAACAGTTCGTCTTGGTGTTTTTCGAAATAGACCAGGGTTTTGTACACGGCCTTGACCACCGCCCGCGGGGTGATGGTGGCGCCCGTGAACTGGTCGAAGACGCCGCCGTCGCGCTTCACCTTCCAGCCCTTTTTGTCAGGGTTGTTGAGTGAGCGGTTGTCGAATTCATGCACCCAGTCGCTCTTGCTGGCGTCGATGGCATCGCCCAGCCCCGGCGTTTCCTGATGGCCGACCACGCGCACGCCCAGCAAGGTGCCGTCGGCGCGGATCGCCACCAGCAGTTCGATGCGGCCATTGTACCCGTCCGGCGCCACCGAATTGATGATCACCGCCACCGGCTTGCCCTGCTTGCGGGCCCGCCACACGCGCACTGGCTTGTCGGTGCCGAGCCATTCGGGATCGGTGACCGTGATCATGTCGTTGATCAGATCGTTGTCGTGCATGTCGGGCGTGACCAGCAGGTGCAGCGAGCGGAGCAGGCGGGCGCGGTGATTGGCGGCGATGCGCTCGGCGGTCGCCTCGTGGGTGACGGCGACCATGCCGGTGCCGAGCACCGCAAACAGGCCGAGCAGGGCGGCGCTGATCAGCATCTGGCGCATCAGGGTGTGCATCTCAGCGCCGCTCCTCGCCGAAGACCCGGGGCGTGGTGTAGTAGTCGATGGTGGGCGTGGCCAGGTTCATCAGCAGCACCGAGAAGGCCACGGCGTCGGGATAGCCGCCCCAGGTGCGGATCACGTAGATCAGCAGGGCGATGCCGGCGCCGTAGATGAGCTGCCCGCGCGGCGTGGTGGCGGCGGTCACCGGATCGGTGGCGATGAAGAAGGCGCCGAGCATGGTGGCCCCGGTGAACAGGTGGAACCAGGGGGAGGGCCGCAGATCCGGATCCGGCAGGGCGAACAGGGTGGCGACGAGGAACAGGGTCAGGATCACGGCTGCCGGAATGCGCCAGCTGATGACCCGCAGCGCCACCAGGGCCACACCGCCCACGGCGTACCAGAGATTGACCCACTCCCAGCCCCGACCGCCGAAAGGACTGACCAGGTGTTCGTATTTGGCGAAGATCTCGTTCAGGGTCAGATCCATGCCCAGCGCCGTGCGCAGGGTGTCAAGCGGAGTGGCAGCAGTGAGTGTATCGTAGTCCAGACCGGCCGGCAGGCTGCCGGTCAGCGTATAGCGCCACTGGTCGAGAAAGCCGAGGCTGTCGCCGCCGATGGGCTGCCAGGCCGTCATCTCGCGGGGAAAGGCCACCAGCAGCATGGCGTAGCCCACCATGGCCGGATTGAAGGGGTTGTAGCCGAGTCCGCCATAGAGGTGCTTGGCCACGATCAGGGCGAAGGCGGCGCCGGTGACGATCAGCCACCAGGGCGAGAGGGTGGGCAGAGCCAGACCCAGCAGCAGGCCGGTCAAAAGCGCGCTGCCGTCGCCCAAAAACGGCAGAACGGGACGCCGGCGCAGGCGCAGCATGAGGGCCTCGGCGCCGAGCGCCGTGGCCACGGCCAGCACCAGGTTGACCACCACGCCCCAGCCGAAGAAGTGGACCTGGGCCAGCAGGCCGGGGATCAGGGCCAGGATCACCAGGATCATCATGCGCCGCACCGAATTGGTGGGGGGCAGATGGGGGGAGCTGTGCAGGGTCTGTTCCGGCAGGCTCATTGGGAATCTCCACTGTCTCCGCCCTTCTGCAGGCGCTGGCGTCGGGCCTCGACGGCGGCGATGGCCTGCTTCTGCGCGTCGGTCAGGTTTTCGGTGTTGGCCCGGGCCGCCTGCCGGCTGGCCTTCTTCGCCTTGACCCGGGCCAGGGCGGCCTCGATTTCGGCCTTCTTGGCGGCATCGCCGCCCGCAGCCTTGCTCTTCTTCAGCAATTCCTTCTTGCGCCGGCGGCGTTCCTCCTCTTCGCGCTTGCGCCGTTCCAGGCGTTCGAGATGCCATTCGTGCCGCTGGCGGGCCCGGTCGGCCTTCTGTTTCTGGCGCTCCTGGGCCCAGATCTCGGTCTTGGCGAAACGGTAGTACTGCACCAGCGGGATGTGGCTGGGGCAGACGTAGGCGCAGCAGCCGCATTCGATACAGTCGAACAGGTGGTAGTCCTGGATGCGATCGAAGTTGCGGGCATGGGCATACCAGTAGAGCTGCTGGGGCAACAGTTGCGCCGGGCACACGCGGGCGCACTGTCCGCAGCGGATGCAGGGCATGGCCGGCTGGCGATGGGGCTGGCTGCGGGGGCGGGCCAGCAGGCAGTTGGTGGTCTTGACCACCGGCACGTCGAGATCCGGCACCGCAAAACCCATCATGGGGCCGCCCATCAGCACCTCGTCGGTATCGGTCTCGCGCCACTGGCCGGCTTCCAGCAGCAGGGAGAAGGGCGTGCCGATGCGCACCGTGAGGTTGCGGGGGCGATCCAGGGCCTCGCCGGTGACGGTCACGATCCGTTCGATGAGCGGCGTGCCCTCGGCGATGGCATCGTGCACGGCGGCGGCAGTGGCCACGTTGTGGCAGACCATGCCGATGTCGATGGGCAGGCCGTTGGAGGGTACTTCCTTGCCGGTGAGTACCTTGATGAGCTGTTTCTCGCCGCCGGTGGGATAGACGGTCGGCACCTGCACGATCTCGATGAACTCGGCCTCGTGTTCCTGCAGGGCGTTGACCAGCACCGTGTGGGCCACCTTCTTGTTGTCTTCGATGGCGATGATGCAGCGTTTCGCGCGCAGGGCATGGCGCATGATCAGCAGACCATCGATGATCCGCCGGGGATGCTCCTGCATGAGCATGGCGTCGCAGGTGATGTAGGGTTCGCATTCGGCGCCGTTGAGGATCAGCAGATCCACCACTTTGTCGGGCCCCGGATTGAGCTTGATGAAGCTGGGGAAGCCGGCGCCGCCCAGGCCCACGATGCCGGCCTCGCGGATCACGTTGCGCAGGGCGCTGGGGTCGAGGTTTTCGTAATCGGCGACCGGCTGGCGTTCGATCCATTCATCCTGGCCGTCGGCCTCAATGACGATGCAAGGGGCCGACAGGCCGGAGGGGTGGGGCACGGGCTGTTCCTCGATGGCCACCACGGTGCCCGAGGTGCTGGCATGGATCGGGGCGCTGACGTATTCGGTGGCCCGGGCGATGCGCTGGCCCTTGCGCACCTTCTCGCCCACCTTCACTTCCGGCTCGGCCGGAGCGCCGATGTGCTGGGCCAGGGGCAGCACGATGCGCGCCGGCAGCGGCGCCGCGGCCACCGGCTCGTGCATGGAGAGATCCTTGTGGCCCTCCAGATGGAGGCCGCCGTGGAAATGCCAGAGCCGCCGCCTCATGCGGTTTCCTCCGCGACATCCACCGGCTGTTCCAGATCGATCTTCGGCTCCGGCCAGCGCCAGGTGCTGATGTCCTCTTCCACCGGCACGATGCGGATGCAGTCCACCGGGCAGGGCGGGATGCAGAGATTGCAGCCGGTGCATTCGGCCTTGAGGATGGTGTGCATCTGCTTGGGGGCACCGAGGATGGCGTCCACCGGACAGGCCTGGATACACAGGGTGCAGCCGATGCACAGGTTCTCGTCGATTTCGACCACCGTGGGCGTGTCCTTGGCCTCGCCCCGCTCCGCGTCGAGGGGAATGGGCTCCCGGCCCAGCAGATCGGCCAGTTGCACGATCACCGTTTCGCCGCCGGGCGGGCAGCGGTTGATCTCGGCCTCGCCTTTGGCGATGGCCTCAGCGTAGGGCCGGCAGCCGGGGTAGCCGCACTGGCCGCACTGGGTCTGGGGCAGGATGGCGTCGATCTGATCGACGATGGGATCGCCTTCCACCTTGTAGCGTACCGAGGCATAGCCCAGCAGCAGCCCGAACAGCAGGGCCAGCACGGTGAGCACCAGGATGGCCGTCAGCATGTCAGCCCTTCACCAGCCCGGCGAAGCCCATGAAGGCGATGGACATCAGCCCCGCCGTGATCAGGGCGATGGAAGGGCCGCGGAAGGGTTCGGGCACGTCGGCCACGTTGACCCGTTCGCGGATGGCGGCGAACAGCACCAGCACCAGCGAGAAGCCCACGGCCGCGCCGAAGCCGTAGAGGGCCGATTCCACGAAACCGTGTTCGGTCTGCACGTTAAGCAGGGCCACCCCCAGCACCGCGCAGTTGGTGGTGATGAGCGGCAGGAAGATCCCCAGCACCTGATAGAGCAGCGGGCTGGTCTTGTGCACCACCATCTCGGTGAACTGCACCACCACGGCGATCACCAGGATGAAGGCGATGGTGCGCAGGTATTCCAGCCCCAGCGGCGCCAGCAGATATTCGTCGACCAGATAGCTGCACACCGCCGACAGGGTGAGCACGAAGGTGGTGGCCAGCCCCATGCCCGTGGCCGTCTCCAGCTTGCGCGACACCCCCATGAACGGGCACAGCCCCAGGAACTTCACCAGCACGAAGTTGTTGACCAGGATGGTACTGACGAGGATGAGGAGGTAGTCGGTCATTGTGGATCAGAGGCAAGAGACAAGAGGAATGGATAACATCTGGTCATGCCATCGAGTATATCGCAGTCTTCCTTCTCTGACAGGTGAAGAACGGGGACAAGACCTTGCGATCCTTGTCTCTTTTCTCTTGTCACTTGCTTCTGTCGTTACTTGACGCGCATCCCCGGTTTCGCGCCCGCGTCCGGCGAGAGCAGGAACAGTTCCTTGCCGCCGGGGCCGGCGGCCAGCACCATGCCTTCGGAGACGCCGAAGCGCATCTTGCGGGGCTGGAGGTTGGCCACCATCACCGTGAGGCGGCCTTCCAGATCCGCCGGATCGTAGGCCGATTTGATGCCGGCGAAGACCTGGCGGGTGCCGAGGGCGCCCAGATCCAGGGTCAGTTTCAGCAGTTTGTCGGCACCTTCGACGTGCTCGGCCCGGGCAATGCGCGCCACGCGCAGATCGATCTTCGCAAAATCGTCGAAGGCGATTTCCGGGGCCAGCGGTTCCGTCCCCTCGGCGGATTCGGTTTTGGCAGGTTTGGCCGGTGCAGCGGGTTCGAGGTGTTCCTTGGCCTCTTCCAGCATGGCCTCGACACGTTCCTTCTCCACCCGGGTCAGCAGGGGCCTGAAGGGATCGATGACGTGATCGGTGAGCGGCTCGGCCACGTCGTCCCAGCGCAGAGGCGCGATGTTGAGGAAGTCCTCGGCGGCTTCGGCCAGGCGCGGCAGCACCGGCTTGAGCCAGGCCACCAGTACACGGAACAGGTTGAGGCCGGTGCTGCACACGGCCTGGACCTCCGCTTCCCGGCCCGCCTCTTTGATCAGCACCCAGGGCTTGTGTTGATCGATGTACTGGTTGGCCCGGTCGGCCAGGGCCATGATTTCGCGGATGGCGTGGCCGTATTCGCGGGCCTCGTACAGCTTGGCGATGCGCTCGCGGGCGGCGGCGAATTCGGCGTACAGGGCCGGTTCGGAACAGGTGGCCGAAAGGCGTCCCTCGAAACGCTTGTTGATGAACCCGGCGCAGCGGCTGGCGATGTTGACCACCTTGCCCACCAGATCGGCGTTGACCCGCTGCTGGAAGTCTTCCAGATTGAGATCGATGTCGTCGATCCCCGGGCCGAGCTTGGCGGCGAAGTAGTAGCGCAGGTATTCGGGATTGAGGTGGTTGAGGTAGGTGCGGGCCTTGATGAAGGTGCCGCGGGACTTGGACATCTTCTGGCCGTTGACGGTCAGGAAGCCGTGGCACCACACGGCGGTGGGCAGGCGGAAGCTGCTGCCGTAGAGCATGGCTGGCCAGAACAGGGTATGGAAATAGGCGATGTCCTTGCCGATGAAATGGTACAGCTCGGCCTGGCTCTCGGGGCCCCACCAGGCGTCGAAGTCGGTGCCGGTACGCTCGCACCAGTGCCTGAAACTGGCCATGTAGCCGATGGGGGCGTCCAGCCAGACGTAGAAGTACTTGCCCGGCGCATCGGGGATCTCGAAACCGAAATAGGGCGCGTCGCGGCTGATGTCCCAGTCCTGCAGGCCGGCCTCGAACCATTCGCGCAGCTTGTTGGCGATCTCCGGCTGGGTATGGCGGCCTTCCAGGGCCCACTGGCGCAGCATGTCCTCGAACTCGCCCAGGGCGAAGAAGTAGTGCTCCGATTCCTTCTCGACCGGGGTGGCGCCGGAGATCACCGAAACCGGGTTCTTCAGTTCGGTCGGGCTGTAGGTGGCGCCGCAGACCTCGCAACTGTCGCCGTACTGATCCGGGGCGCCGCAACGGGGGCATTCGCCCTTGATGAAGCGGTCCGGCAGGAACATCTTTTCCACCGGATCGTAGGCCTGCTGGATGACCCGGGTGCGGATGTAGCCCCCGTCCTTCAGGCGCCGGTAGATGGTTTCGGCCAGTTCCCGGTTCTCGGGCGAGTGGGTGGTGTGGTAGTTGTCGAAACCGATGTGGAAGTCGGCGAAATCGCGGGTGTGTTCTTCCCAAGTGGCCTGGATCAGCTCCTCGGGGGTGATGCCTTCGCTCTGGGCGCGGAGCATGATGGGGGTGCCGTGGGCGTCGTCGGCACAGACGTAGATGGCCTCGTGGCCTTGCATCTTCTGGAAGCGCACCCATATATCGGTCTGGATGTATTCCACCAGATGCCCGAGATGGATCGAGCCGTTGGCATAGGGCAGCGCGCTGGTGACGAGGATCTGGCGGGGTTTCCGAGGCATTTTTCCAACTTCTTGTTTTGAAAGGGACAAACACCCGAGACGGGTGTTCCCGCGGTCGGGGAGCGGATTCGGTCGGCCGGATGCCGCAATGAAGCCGGATATTCTACGCCAATTAGAAGTTGGCGTGGAATTTGTGTACTATTGCGCTCCCGCGAGTATTACTTTATTATTTTGCTAGGTTATTTACCCATGCACTTTGCAGGAGAATCACATGGCTGACGTATCCCCCACCCAGATCGAAGAAGCCATCAAGGGCTATACCGATCCCTATCTGGAAAAAGATCTGGTCAGCGCCAAGGCAGTGAAGGACATCAAGATCGACGGCGACAAGGCCGTCGTGGACGTGGTGCTCGGCTATCCCGCCGAGGGCTACAAGGCCGAACTGGCCGAGAAACTGAAAGAGCAGATCACCGCCATCGAGGGCATCGCGGATGCCGAAATCAACGTTTCCCACAAGGTCGAGGCGCACACGACCCAGAAGGGCGTCGAGCCCATCAAGGGCGTGAAGAACATCATCGCCGTGGCCTCCGGCAAGGGCGGCGTGGGCAAGTCCACCACCTCGGTGAACCTGGCCCTGGCCCTGGCGGCCGAGGGGGCCACCGTGGGCATCTTGGACGCCGACATCTACGGCCCCAGCCAGCCGCGCATGCTGGGCATCAGCGATCAGCCCGAATCGAAGGACGGCAAGCGTCTCGAGCCGCTGGAGAACTACGGCATCCAGTCCATGTCCATCGGCTACCTCATCGACGAGGAGACGCCGATGATCTGGCGTGGCCCCATGGTCACCCAGGCCCTGGAGCAACTGCTCAACGACACCAACTGGCGGGACGTGGACTACCTGGTGATCGACCTGCCGCCGGGTACTGGTGACACCCAGCTCACCCTGGCCCAGAAAGTGCCGGTCACCGGCGCCGTCATCGTCACCACCCCCCAGGACATTGCCCTGCTCGACGCGCGCAAGGGCCTGAAGATGTTCGAGAAGGTGGAAGTGCCGGTGCTGGGCATCATCGAGAACATGAGCATCCACATCTGTTCCAACTGTGGCCACGAGGAGCACATCTTCGGCGCCGGCGGCGGCGAGCGCATGGCCGAGGAAAACGACGTGGATCTGCTCGGTGCCCTGCCCCTGGACAAGTCGATCCGCGAGACCACCGACAGCGGCAAGCCCTCCGTGGTGGCCGATCCGGAAGGCCGCATCGCCCAGATCTACCGTGACATCGCCCGCCGGGTGGCTGCCAAGCTGTCGCTCAAGTCCAAGGACTACAGCGCCAGCTTCCCGAAGATCGTGATTCAGAACAACTGACGCGTTCACGGTATCGTGCCCCTTCGAAACCGGCCTTCTGGCCGGTTTCGTCGTTTTCGAGGCGGGTATTTCCACTGCCGGCTACAAGGCGGAGCGCAATTGCTCCAGGACGGTATCCACCTCGATGGCCTGCAGACAGACGTTGTCCGTGCAGGGCGTCTTGCGGTGATTGGCGGCGGAAACGCAGGGGGAGCAGGCCAGGCCGGCGTAGATGGGGGTGCTGTTGCCGAGGGAGCCGTAGAGCTTCGGGGTTTCCGGGCCGAAGAGGACGAAGGTGCGCAGCGGGGTGATGGCGGAGAAATGGGCCGGCCCCGAGTCGTTGGTGAGCATGAGGGTGGCGAGGCTGTAGAGCACCGGCAGTTCTTCAAGATTCAGGGCCCCGGCGAAGTTGACGCAGCGGGGGTGATCCACCAGATCCCGCAGTTGTTCGGCTTCGGCGATCTCGTTCGGCGCGCCGGTGATCAGGATCAGGATGTCGTCGAACTCGGCCAGCAGGCGCTGCATCACGGCCACGTAACGCTCGGGCATCCAGCGGCGCTGGGGCAGCAGTTCACTGGCGTTGGGGTTGATCAGCACCAGGCGCAGGGATGGATCGTAATCGGGGTGCCGGTCGCGAATGCGCTCGCGCAGGGCGTCCTGGCGGGCGGCGTCGATGTCGACCCGGGCCAGGCGAATTTCCTCGTCGGTGATCACGGTCTTCGAATAGGGCAGTTCCTCGCGGGTGCTCAGCAGGGCGTTGACCAGGGCGATGAAGTTCTTGCTGATGTGGATGTGCGGGTTGTAGGCCACCTTGTGGGTGAGCATCTCGCCCCGGTAGAGCCCTTCGTTGTGAAAGGCATGGTAGCCGACCCGGCTGCCGGCACCGGAGAGGCCGGTGAGCAGGGCGGTGAAGCGGGAGAACAGTTCCAGATCGATGACCGAGTCGATGCGCTGCCGGCGGACCCAGCGCAGGTAGCGCAGGGTGTCGATGGCCAGATGCCAGAGGTTGTCTTCGCGCAGGGTGAAGATGTTTTCCTTCGGCACCGTGCCCAGCAGGTGCAGGCTCGGGGCGTTCTTGGCGAAGATCAGGAAGAACAGCTCGGCGCCGTTGGCCTTGAGCTTGCGCATGGCCGGATCCACCAGGATGGCGCTGCCCATCTCCGACAGTTCGATGAGCAGCACCCGCCGGGGGCGGATGCGCCCGGCCGGGCGCAGCCAGTGCCACAGGCGCAGCCAGGTGCTCACCACGGCGCAGAGGGGAACGCCGGCCCAGTAATCGATGCGGCGCATGGTGTCCACGTTCATGCTTGGGGTTCCTCGTCGTCCGGAGTCGTCAGTGGGGGGCGCCGGTGCAGCCGGCCGCGCAGGGTGATCACCAGCCCTGGAAGGCTGGCGGCCACGAGGATGATGCCGTAGAGGATGGACATGGACAAGACGACGGTCTTGTCTGCGCCCAGGAGTGTGAACAGCCCGATCAGGGCGCCTTCGCGTACCCCCCAGCCCGCCAGCGAGACGGGTACCAGGGTGAGCAGGAACACCGGCGGTGCGATCACCGCAAAGGTCACGATGTCGTAATCCAGGCCCACGCTCCGCCCCACCAGGAAGATGTTGATGATGGAGAAGGCATGGATGGCCAGCGACAGGCCGGTCTGGCGCAGCAGCCGTCCCGGGGTGTGCAGGACCTGGTGGAGCTTGCGCGAAATGTCGAGCAGATAGGCGGAAAGCCGCCAGCGTTCGAACCAGTGCAGGCGGTGCAGGAACACCAGTGCCAGGAAACCGGCCAGCCCCCCGGCCACCAGCACGTTGATGATCCAGAACACGCCGGGAGGCAGCAGATCGGGCAACAGGGCATTGGCCATGAGGTTGAGCAACAACAGACCCGAAAGACCGAGGATGCGATCGATGAACACTCCCTTGAAGGCATCCCGTTTGCGAAAGCCGCTGCCGGCCACGTCCAGTACCCGCATGGCGTCGCCGCCGATGCTGGTGGGCAGACCCTGATTGAAAAAACTGCCCTTGAAGTAACTGCGCACGTAGAAGCCGGAACTGTGACCGAAGCCCAGTTCGCGCATCACCAGATACCAGCGGAATCCCGCCAGCCAGGTACTGAGCAACTGCATCAGCAGAGCCAGCGCCAGAAAGGGCCAGCGGGCCTGGCGGATCACTGCCAGCACGCCGGTCAGATCGATGTGGCGGAAAATGAGCACGAGGATGCCGAGCGTGACGGCCAGGCGCAGCGCCAGCCCCAGGCGGTGGCGGTCAGCGCTCACGATGCCGCCCCCGGTCGGAACAGACGCCGCAGCCCGGGCAGGGCCAGCGCCAGGCTGATGAGGGGCACGGCGATCTCCAGCAATCGGGCCTCCCGGTCGCCGCGGGTGTGGAGCACCACCAGATAATAGACGGTGAACAGCAGCAGCAGGGCCGCGCCACGCTGCACCCAGCGGTTCTCGCCGGGCACGATCCGGGCCAGATGCACCCCGATGAGGGCCGAGACCCAGCCGGTGAGCATGCCGGCAGCCACGTCCAGCGGCCAGTGGGCGCCAACCACGATGCGCGAGAGGCCGATCAGGGCGGCGGCGGCAATGGCCAGCCAGCGTACCCCGCGGTGAACCGGCAGAAGGCTCAGCACTCCGGCCAGAGCGAAGGCGGCCGCCGTGTGGCCGGAGGGAAAGGCGGTGGCGCCGAAACGGTTGCCGAGCTGGTGGAAGGCGTCAGGCGGCAACACCGTGGGGGGACGGGGGATCTGGAAGAACGCCTTGCCGCCGTTGACCAGCAGGGCGGCGACGATCCCGGCCAGCAGCCCGGCCCAGATGATGTCCGGTCGCCGCCCCACCAGCGGCAGGACCAGGATCATGACCATCCCGGCATCGCCGAACAGGGTCACGTTGAGCCAGAAGGTCTTCGAGAACTGCAGATGCTCGTTGAGCCACAGAAACAGTTCCCGGTTGCTGCCGCCGAGGCCAATGAGACCCATCAGCAGCAACCCGGCCAGGGGGATGGCCCAGGTCCAGGGGGAAGACAGCGGTTCGGATCGGATCACGGCGAGACTCCATAGCCATCACAGGCATACAGGCGGTAGCGGCTGGCGGCGATGCCGCCGATCCGTGCCTCTACCTCGACGGGTTCCGCGCAATGGGCGAACTTGCCATAGCCGGCAGTCGCTGGCCGTGCCCAATAGTATTCAGGCACCACCACGATGCCGCGATCCCCTTTGGCCGGCGAGCCGTACCAGAGATCCGACTGATCGAAACGGGAGTCGGTCACCCGCACCGGCGTCGGCCGGGCATACCAGGCCACGTGACTGAAGATGGACCAGTTGCCCACGTACAGCACCGGCTCGGGGCCGGGTGTGGCCGCCATCTGCGCCCGCAGCGCCATGGCCCGCTCGGCACTGGCCCGCCAGCCGAGCAGATCGCCGAGGGGATGCCGGCCCGGCGGAAAGGGATTGACGGGCAGCAGGATCAGCAGATGGATGGCGGCGATCAGCAGCAGCGAATAGCCGCTGCCGCTCCAGGCCCCGAACCGCACACTCCGTGCGGACCAGTGCCGGGCCAGCCAGCGGGCCACCAGTGGCGCGAGGGCCAGCCAGCCCAGCGCCGGCCAGTGGGGGAGGGTGGTCTCGTAACCGCCGCTCCAGGCGAACAGGGCCAGCACCGGCAGGGCCAGGGCCAGCAGCAGGCGCTCGCCAGGGGCGCGGGAGCGCAGTGCCGCCACCAGCGCCACCAGGCCGAAACCGTAGAGCAGTGGGCCATAGGCGATGATCTGGCCGGCCTGGGCTGTGAGGAAGCGTTTTGCCGACCAGGCGCGCTCCGGTGCCCCGTGGCCGAGCTGGTAGGCGAAGGAGAGCCAGTCGTGCCGGGCATTCCAGTAGAGGACCGGACTGATCACCAGCAGGGCCACCAGCATGGCCAGCCAGGGACCGGGGCGGCGGAGTTGCCGACCCTCTCCGCTCCAGAACAGGGCGATGAGGGCGGTGAATACCAGCGTTACTGCCGTGTACTTGGCCAGCCCCGCCAGCCCGAACAGCAGTCCCACGCCGAGCCAGTGGCGTGTGCTTCCGGCCTGCAGCGCCCGCTGCAGGCACAGGAGCGCCGCCAGGGCCAGGGGCAGCAGCGGCGTGTCCGGCAGCATGGCCATGTTCAGCAACTCGAACATCACGCCGCTTTCGTAGACAGCTACCGTCAGCAGGCCCAGCCACGCGGGCTCGTCCGGGAACAGCTCGCGAACCAGGCGGTACAGCAGCAGGGCCGTGAGGGCCCCGAGGGCCAGCGGCCACAGGCGCAGGGCGAACTCGCTGGCCGAGAAGGGCAGCACCAGGGCGTTGAGCCAGCCCACCAGCGGCGGGTGGTCGAAGTAGCTCCAGTCGAGGTAATAGCCGTAGAGGGCGTAGTGGGCCTCGTCGCCCGACAGTTCCACCCGGCCGATGACCAGCAGGTGCAGGAGGGCGAAACCGGCAATCAGCCACAGGGTGCGGCGCCAGGGTTGTCGGGCGAGGCTCTGGAACATGTGTCGGCAGGGATGACAGTAAACGTCGCATTCTAGCAGAGTCCCCCGCTGACCGCCTTTGCGCCGGAGGCGGTTTCCAGTGCACAATATCCGCCCTTTGGCGGTGGTGGCGAGACAGTCTGATGAGTATCAAGTCGGATCGATGGATCAAGCGGATGGCGCAGGAGCACGGCATGATCGAGCCCTTCGAACCGGGACAGGTCAGGGAGGCCGATGGCCGGCGCATCGTCTCCTACGGCACTTCCAGTTACGGCTACGACGTGCGCTGCGCCGACGAATTCAAGATCTTCACCAACATCAACTCGGCGGTGGTCGATCCCAAGGACTTCGACCACCAGAGTTTCGTCGACTACCAGGGCGAGGTGTGCATCATTCCGCCCAACTCCTTCGCCCTGGCCCGCACCGTGGAGTACTTCCGCATTCCCCGCAGCGTGCTCACCGTGTGTCTGGGCAAGTCCACCTATGCCCGGTGCGGCATCATCGTCAACGTCACCCCCCTGGAGCCGGAATGGGAAGGGCACGTGACCCTGGAGTTCTCCAACACCACGCCCCTGCCGGCCAGGATCTACGCCAACGAGGGGGTGGCCCAGATGCTGTTCTTCGAGTCGGACGAGGTGTGCGAAACCTCCTACCGGGACCGGGGCGGCAAGTACCAGGGCCAGCAGGGCGTGACCTTGCCCAAGGCCTGAACGGGTGGCTGGTCGCGGGTAGCCGGGCACACCCTGCTTTCACGGGACCCTACGGTCTGCGGTGAAGGGTTTTCAGCTCCGTGGTGCTGCCCATGTCCAGATCCGTGCGTACGATCTCGATGCGCACCGGCAGATAGTCCAGTTCCGGCGCGCACCAGAAGGAGAAGCGCAGTTTTTCCTTGGGGTTGAAGGAGTCAACCCGCAGGGTCTGCATGTCGTCACGATAACCGGTGCTGATGGTTTCGCTGCCCACCACCGTGGCCTTGTAGGTGTGCAGATCGTGGTGATCGGCCACATGAAAGGTGAAGGTCTTGGGTTGCCGCGCCAGCTTGAGCATCATGGCGATCTGGAAGGACAGCATGTCGTAGGTGTTGGCAACGATGGGATAGGTGAGGCGGTTCTTGGTGATGGTGAGGGTTTTCTTCTCCCAGTCGAAGAGCACCTTTTCGTGCACCTCGTCCTTGCCGGTCTGATCGTAGCGGTATTCCAGCGGCTGCACGTCGTCGTCCGTCCGTTGCATGATGCTGGTTTCGGTCACCACGTCGCGGGTGAACAGCCGGGCCATGCCGCGCGGTTCCGAATGGGCGCGGTAGACGATGATGCCGTCGTTCACCGCCACGTTGCGCTGGCTGATGCCGGCCGGAATGCCGCCCATGTAAACCTTGTATTGGGCATCGAAACCGGCATCGAGCAGGCCGGCCCGCACGGGCAGGGCCAGCCACAGGCCGGCGAGGAGGAGCATCGCGCGCAGGGCAGTGATTCGGGTGCTGGTTATTTCACTCGAAGAGCCGTTCCGAATTTTTGAATATTCGTTTGTTGTGAGCACAGCGCCCTTGAGGCAGGAGAGACGTTTCGTGGCCGTCGAGCCTACAAGGATGTATTCACGGCGTGTCACGAAACGTCTCTCCTGCCTCAAGGGCGCACCTGATGATGGATCCCATATTCGAAAATGGGTGGGAATTCGGAACGGCTATCAAATAATTAATCGGGGCGGAGGGCGCCGGGTTCAACCCGGATCCGTTTTTCCGTCTCGGCCAGGGGCCGGCCGTCGAGCAGCACCCGGTCGCCATCGAGGCGCAGCCGCCCTTCGGCGAACCAGCGGATCACCCGCGGATAGATCACATGCTCCTCGGCGTGCACCTTGCGCGCCAGATCGGCTTCCGTATCGCCGGGCTCCACCGGCACCTCCGCCTGCAGCACGATGGGGCCGCTGTCCAGCTCGGGGGTGACGAAGTGCACGCTGACGCCGTGGATCGGGTCGCCGGCTTCCAGCACCCGCCGGTGGGTGTCGAGTCCCTGGTAGCGGGGCAGCAGGGAGGGATGGATGTTGAGCATGCGCCCGGCGTAGTGTTCCACGAAGGCGGGGGTGAGGATGCGCATGAAGCCGGCCAGCACTACCAGATCCGGCTGGTAGCGGTCGATGACCGCCTCCAGGCTCTGATCGTAGCTGTCCCGATCCGGATAGTCGCGGTGATCGACCACGGCGGTGGGGATCCCGGCCCGGCGTGCCCGTTCCAGGCCATGGGCATCGGGGTTGTTGCTGATCACGGCGCGGATCTCGGCGGGAATCTCGCCGGCGGCGATGGCGTCGATGATGGCCTGCAGGTTCGAACCGTTGCCCGAGATCAGCACCACCAGGCCACAGGAGGCGTTGCAGGGGGCGTCGCTCATGCCAGACCGTCCAGCTCCACGCCACGGGTGCCCTCGCGGCCGTCGATGTGGCCGATGATGACGGGGTGTTCGCCCTCGGCGCGCAGGCGGGTGACGATGGCACCGGCCTCGGCGGCGCTGGCCACCAGCACCATGCCGATCCCGCAGTTGAAGGTGCGATACATCTCCCGCGCATCGATGCCGCCCTGTTCCTGCAGCCAGGCGAAGATCGGCGGCGGGGTCCAGCTGCGGATGTCCACGTGCGCCACGGTATTCTCGGGCATCACCCGCGGCAGGTTCTCCAGCAGGCCGCCACCGGTGATGTGGGCCAGGGCGTGAATGTCGAACTCGGCGAACAGGGCCAGCAGGGGCTTGACGTAGATCCGGGTCGGCGCCAGCAGCCGCTCGCCCAGGGTGGCGCCGTCGAAGGGCTGGTCGAGACGGGCGCCGGTGGTTTCCAGCACCTTGCGGATCAGGGAATAGCCGTTGGAATGGGGGCCGCTGGAGGGCAGGCCGATGAGCACGTCGCCGCTGTGCACCCGGCTGCCGTCGATGATCCGATCCTTCTCCACCACGCCCACGCAGAAGCCGGCCAGATCGTATTCCTCGCCCTGGTACATGCCCGGCATCTCCGCCGTCTCGCCGCCGATCAGGGCGGCGCCGGCCTGCCGGCAGCCCTCGGCGATGCCCTTGACCACGTCGCTGGCGATGTCCACGTCCAGGTGGCCGGTGGCATAGTAGTCGAGAAAGAACAGCGGCTCGGCGCCCTGCACGATCAGATCGTTCACGCACATGGCCACCAGATCGATGCCGATGGTGTCGTGGCGATGCAGTTCCAGGGCCAGCTTGAGCTTGGTGCCAACGCCATCGGTGCCGGCCACCAGCACCGGTTGACGATAGCCTTCGGGAATCTCGAACAGGGCGCCGAAGCCACCCAGGCCGGCCAGCACCCCGGGCCGGCGGGTGCTGGCCGCCAGCGGCTTGATGCGTTCGACCAGCGCATTGCCGGCATCGATGTCCACGCCGGCGTCGCGGTAGCTCAGGGAAGGGGAGGGTGAGGCATCGTCGCCACGGGATGAGGACACGGGGGACTCCTGCGGACTCGGGATGGGAAGAAACGCACCTTTTTCCTTCGGAATCGGTGCATAATAAGGCCCGAGATTGTACCAATTCACGGCCCTGGACGAAACGACACCGACTTCTTGTCAATCAACCTTTCAATGCGCGCCAATCCCATGCCTTACTTCCGCTTGCTCTTGCCGTGGCTCGGCCTGTGGCTGCTGCCGGCGCTGATCGCCCGGGCCGAGGTGGTGGAAAACCTCTACCGGGTGGAAGTGCCCGTGGCCGACCAGGAGCGCGATACGCGCACCCGGGCGCTGACCGATGCCCTGCGGCAGGTGCTGATGCGAGTCTCGGGCAGGGACGAACTGGCGCTCATGGAGCCGGGCGTGGAACAGGCCCTGGCGCTGCCCACCCGCTACGTGGAACGCTACCGCTACACGGTTCGCCAGGAGAATGGCCAGCGGCAATTGCGGATGGAGGTGCGTTTCGAGCCCGAAGCCATCAACCGGATCCTGCGCGAGAGTCATCTGCCCGTATGGGGGCGCAACCGCCCCGGTGTGCTCGCCTGGGTGGTGATCGACGACCGCCACGGGCGCAAGCTGCTGTCCTCCGACAGCCCGGCCGCGTGGCGTGACGAAGTGGCCCGCGAGGCGGCCCGCCGCGGGCTGCCCCTGCGCCTGCCCCTCTACGATCTCACCGACCGTGCCCGCCTGACCGTGGCCGACGTGTGGGGCAACTTCGAGGATCGCCTCCTCGACGCCTCCCAGCGCTACCAGGTCCAGGCGGTGCTGGTGGGCAGGATCTACCAGACTTACCGTAACCGCTGGCGCAGCCACTGGACCCTCTACAACGAAGGCCGCCGGGACGACTGGGAGAGCGAAGGCGTCTCGCTCGCTGCGGCGCTGGCCGCCGGGGTCGCCGGCAGCACCCGACAGCTCGCCGAACGGTATGCGCGGGTGGCCGCCAGCAGCCTGCCCGGGGTGGTGCGGGTGCAAGTGCTCGGGATCCGCAATCTGGCCGACTACACCCGGGCGTTTCGCTATCTGGCCAGGCTCGATGGCGTGACCCGGGCGGCGCCCGACGAGGTGGCTCCCGATTCGACCCTGTTCAGCCTGGCCAGCCGCAACGGCCTGCCGGCCATCTCCCGGGCCATCGAGCTGGGTCACACCCTGGTGCCCGAGACGGCGGCGCCTCCGGCGGCCCCCGAGACGAAAGCGGAGACGGCCGGCAAGGCGGCGCTCCCGGTCACCGAACGCCTCAGCGCCGATCTGGTGTATCGACTGGTTCCGTGAGCACCCCCCGGTTGGTTCCCTCGCCCTTCCCCCGTCGGCTGCCAGCAACGTGTCCCGGGAGCTGACATGCAGGCCCGCCAGATCCCCAACCTGATCAGCATCCTGCGCATCCTGCTGGTGCCCCCCGTGGTGGTGCTGCTGTGGCAGGGGCGTTACGGCGGGGCGCTGACCCTGTTCCTGATCGCCGGCATCTCCGACGGGATCGACGGTTATCTGGCCCGTCATTACCGCTGGACCTCGCGTCTCGGCGCGATCCTCGATCCCCTGGCCGACAAGCTGCTGATGGTCTCCACCTATCTGACACTGGGCTGGCTGGGGGATCTGGCCGGCTGGCTGGTGGGGCTGGTGATCTGGCGGGACGTGGTGATCATGGCCGGCACCCTCCTGTACCGCTGGCGGGTGGGGCCGGTGGCGTTCGAACCCCTGACGATCAGCAAGATCAACACGGTCTGCCAGATCGCCCTGGTGGTGGTCACCCTGCTGCGCCTGTCGGGGCTGGAGAGCCTGGCCTGGTTGCAGGGGCTGCTGGTGATCGTGGTCAGCGTGACCACCCTCACCAGCGGTCTGGCCTATGTCTTCATCTGGAGCCGGCGTGCCCGGCAGGATCTGCAACGCAAGGAGTCGCAATGAACCTGGTGCGCGAGGCCTTCGGGCTGGTCCTGTTGCTGGTCACGGGATGGCTGATCTGGCTGCTGGCGCCGGTTCTCACGCCTTTCCTGATTGCGGCGGTGCTCGCCTACCTCGCCGATCCGCTGTGTGACCGGCTCGAGGCCCTGGGCCTGTCGCGCACCTGGGCCACCGTGCTGGTATTCGGCGGCCTCACATTGCTGGCGCTGCTCCTGCTGCTGTTCCTGGTGCCCCTGTTGCAGAAACAGATCCACGTGATCGTGACCCGGGTGCCGCTCTGGCTGCAGACGGCAGAGGCCCACCTGCTGCCCTGGCTGCAGCGCCAGTTCGGTTTCGACGTGAGCGAATTCGATCGCGGCGAGCTGGCTCGCCTGCTCGGCCAGAACTGGTCCACTGCCGGCGGCCTGCTGGCCACGCTCGTCACCTCATTGACCCGTTCGGGGGTGCTGATCGGCAACTGGCTGATGAACCTCACCATCGTCGCCGTGGTCACCTTCTATCTGCTGCGCGACTGGGATCGGCTGGTGGCCGCGATTCGCGATCTGCTGCCACGCCACCTCGAGCCGGTCGTCTCCCGTCTGGCCGGGGAGTCGGACGAAGTGCTCGGTGCCTTCCTGCGCGGCCAGCTGCTGGTGATGCTGGCCCTCTCGGGGGTCTATTCCATCGGCCTGTGGCTGGCGGGACTGGAGCTGTTCCTCTCCATCGGCCTGCTGGCGGGCCTGGTGAGCTTCGTGCCCTATCTCGGTTTCATCGTCGGGATCGGCGCAGCCGGCCTGGCCGCCGGACTCCAGTTCCAGGACGTGCAGCATCTGATCTACGTCCTGGCGGTGTTCGGCGTGGGTCAGGTGCTGGAGAGCACCGTGTTCACGCCGCTGCTGGTGGGCGATCGCATTGGCCTGCATCCGGTGGCGGTGATTTTCGCCGTGCTCGCCGGCGGACAACTGTTCGGGTTCGTGGGCGTGTTGCTGGCGCTGCCGGTGGCGGCGGTCATCGCCGTGCTGCTGCGCCATCTGCGCCAGCGTTACCAGGCCAGCGAACTCTATGGGGAGACGGCCGGAGAGGGAGACGATGGGGGCGGATAGTTCGGGTCAGTTGCCCTTGCGGCTGCAGTTGCGCGACAGCGCCACGTTCGACAACTTCCACGACGAGGGCAACGAGCTGGCCCTGCAGGCCCTGCGGGCCGGCGGTGGCGACAGCCTCTATCTCTGGGGGCCGGCCGGTTGCGGCAAGAGCCATCTCTTGCAGGCGGCCTGTCATGCCGCGCCGGGGGCGGTCTATCTGCCCCTGGGCGGGATCGCGGGCGCGCAGCCGGCGATCTTCGACGGGCTGGAAGCGATCCCGGTGGTGGCGATCGACGATCTGGGGCTCGTCGCCGGGGCGGCGGACTGGGAGGCCGCCCTGTTTCACCTCTACAACCGGATCCGCGAGGCCGGCGGGCGGCTGCTGCTCGCGGCCGAGGGCTCCCCGGCGGCGCTGGGTTTCCGGCTTCCCGATCTGGTCACCCGGCTGGGCTGGGGACTGGTGTTCCGGCTCCAGCCCCTGGGCGACGCCGGCCGTCGCCGGGCCCTGCAACTGCGCGCCCGCCACCGCGGTTTCGAGTTGCCCGACGAGGTGGCCGACTACCTGCTGCGCCGTCAGCCCCGTGACATGAACAGCCTCTTCGCCCTTCTCGAGCGCCTCGACGAAGCCTCCCTCGCCGCCCAGCGCCGGCTGACCATTCCCTTCGTGCGCGGCCTGCTGCAGAGGAGCTGACGATGCCCGTCAGTTTGCGCCGGGCTGCCGCGCCCAGCGCGCGAACAGGATCGCGCCGGTATAGACACTGACGCTGAGCAGGATCTCTCCCAGCGCCAGCAGGCGCGCGCCCGGGTTGGCCCAGGCTTCCACCACGCCGTGAATGAAATAGATCAGGATCAGGAAACTGGTCCAGGCGTGGGTGTAGGCACGTCCCCGGATCAGGCCACGCAGGGGCAGCAGCAGGGGCAGGGCGAAGAGAGTCAGCCAGATCGGCGCCGGCTGCAGCACGCCGTACCACAGGACCAGCAGCCCCAGCAGCAGGAGGATGCCGCCCAGGGTGGCGGCATGGGCCAGGCGCAAACGGCTCACGCGCCGCCCGTGCCGATCAGGCCGGCCGACTGCTGGGCCCTGGCCACCTCGGCCAGGCGCCGTCCCAGGGTGTGGCACTGCCGGATCTCCTCGTCGCTCAGGGGCCGGTCGTTGTCGGGGCCGGCCAGGTGGCTGGCGCCATAGGGCGTGCCGCCGGTGGTGGTGGTGAGCAGGCTGGTCTCGCTGTAGGGCAGGCCCACCAGCACCATGCCGTGATGCAGCAGGGGCAGCATCATCGACAGCAGGGTGGTCTCCTGGCCGCCGTGCAGGCTCGAGGTGGAGGTGAACAGGGCCGCCGGCTTGCCGCTCAGGCCACCGGCCAGCCATATCGGCGTGGTGGAATCCAGAAAGTATTTCAGCGGGGCAGCCATGTTGCCGAAGCGGGTGGGGCTGCCCAGGGCCAGGCCGATGCAGTCCTGCAGATCGTCCAGGGTGGCATAGGGCGCGCCTTCGGCGGGGATCGTGTCTTCCACGGCTTCACAGACCGTCGACACTTCCGGCACCGTGCGCAGGCGCGCGGTGACACCGTTCACCTGCTCGATGCCGTGGGCGATCTCATGGGCCATCTTCGCCGTGGCGCCGTGGCGGCTGTAATAGAGCACCAGAATCTCGGACATGGTCTAGAGCACCTCCAGCACGTTTTCGGGGGGACGGCCGATGGCGGCGCCCTTGTCGGTGATCACGATGGGCCGTTCGATGAGCCGCGGATGTTCGATCATGGCCTGGATCAGTTCCTCGTCGCTCAACGCCGAATCAGCGAGGCCAAGGGCCTGGTATTCGGCTTCCTTGCGCCGCAGCAGATCCCGGGGACCGATGCCCAGTTGCGCGAGGATCGAGCGCAGGGTGTCGGCATCGGGCGGTGTCTTGAGATAGTCGATCACCTGCGGTTCGATGCCGCGCTCCTGCAGCAGTTGCAGCGTCTGACGCGACTTGCTGCAGCGGGGATTGTGATAGAGGGTCACGGACATGACGGAAGTTCCTCGGCAATCATTGTCGGCGCGTCATTCTAACCCAACAGGATGCGTATCCGCTTCGGCACGTTTCTTGACACCCGCTCGGGGCCGGTGATAGCTTGCCTGCAGGTTGCCACCCACACCCATGCCGATGTTTCGCACCCCCCCGCGCCGCTGTCTCACGATCCTGATCCTGTTTCTCGGGTTGCTTGGCGGTTGCGCCGTCAATCCGCCGGTGCAGGAAATGAGCAACGCCCGCCAGGCCATCGAGGCGGCGGTGGCCTCGGGCGCGGAAATCCATGCGCCGGCGCTTCTCGACGAGGCCCGTACCCTGCTGCAGGAGGCCAGTGACGCACTGGGCGCGGGCGATTATCCGGCGGCCCGCCGCTTCGCCCTGGACGCCAAGGAAGCGGCCATCCGCGCCCGCCAGCAAAGCCTGCGCAAGCGGCAACGGGACGGCACTTCCTGACCCGGCTGTCAGCCTCGCATCCACACCAGAATCTGCTAATATTTTTGCAGGATGGAATTTCGGGCGCGGTTCCTTGACAGCCCGAATCGGCCAATGCTACGTTGCCACAACAGAATTGGACCTCCCCGCCGGGGTTTCTGGAAAAGACGGATAAATCAACAACTTCGGAGTCGATAAGAATGAAAACATTCAAAGCACTGAGACTGACCGCACTGCTCCTGCTGGTCATCGGTTTTGCCGTGGGTTGCGCCGGAACGACCGAAGAAGCCGCCACCGGCGCCGATCAGGCCGCGGCCGAGGCCGCTATCGCCGCCGCCAAGTCTGCCAATGCCAAGGCCAAGGCCGAAGGCTACGAGTGGCGGGATACGGGCAAGCTCATCAAGAAGGCCGAGAAGGCCCTCGCGGCCGGCAAGTACGACGAGGCCATCAAGCTGGCCAACAAGGCCAAGCGCCAGGCCGAACTGGCCGTGGAGCAGAAATACCGTGAGCTGGATCGACTCAAGAAACTGGGCATCATCTCGGAGAGCGAGGCCCCGGCACCCGCCCCTGAGAACGGCGCTGCCAACACCTATGAGGTGGTGCGTGGCGATAACCTGTGGGACATCTCCGCCAAGCCCAGCATCTACGGCAATCCCTACGAGTGGCCGCTCATCTACAAGGCCAACAGCGACAAGATCAAGGATGCCGATCTGATCTATCCGGGCCAGGTGTTCACCATCGACACCAATCCCTCGGCCGCCGAAGTGGATGCCGCCGTGCGTCATGCCAAGACTCGCGGCAGCTGGACGCTGGGCGTGGTCGAAGAATCGGACATGGCCTATCTCGCCCAGTAATCCGAAATCATCCGTCGGTTATCAGGGATCCCCTCATTTTTCTGATCGCCGCATAAAGAAGTTTGATCGCCAAGCTATTGATTGGGAGGAGATTTTGCGTGCATTCTTCGTTGGAAGCTTATCTGAGAGGGAACGAAGATGCCCCATGTGTAAAGCCCTCGAAATCCTGGACACTGTTTTGCATAAAATTCACGCTGCCTCCGCCACGGGCTCGTGGGCGGCACGTACTTGGGCAGGCGTAGCATAACCATGCCGTTGGAGCAGCCAATGC
>Ga0256841_1001081_pt1 | contig 24864 bp, 24 predicted proteins | sample 356308metaG_FD_185971 | JGI IMG/M metagenome (GOLD analysis project Ga0256841, IMG submission 185971) | Hydrothermal vent microbial communities from Mid Atlantic Ridge, Atlantic Ocean - 356-308 | ecosystem: Environmental > Aquatic > Marine > Hydrothermal vents | place: Atlantic Ocean: Mid...
TTCCTAAAGAATTGAAAAATAAAAAATTTAGTTTTCCATATACAATTTTTCTAACTAATTTTCTTAATTTTATCTCTTTTTGTATATCTTTAATCAAATTTAGATAAATACCTTCAGGTGTAGTCTTGTTATTACTGTTAATAATAGAATTTGCTACCATTTCACCAGACTTTAAAGCATAATAAATACCTTCTCCAGTTACAGGGTCAACTAAACCAGCAGCATCTCCAATTAAAAAAAGTTTATTGTCTTTTACCGGTTTTTCCACAAATTCACCAAACGGAATAAACGCACCTTTTGGTTTTTCATAGAACTGGGATAACTTTCCTACCAGACTTTCATACTGATTATTAAAAATATTTTTGTTTTCTTTATAATCTGCGCCAATACCAACAACTTCTGTATTTTTTCTCGGAAAAATCCATCCGTATCCAGAATTTAAATCACCAAAGTATATTTCTAAATACTGACCATAAGTTTTAGAAGGTAAAAAAGTTTCTAAACAATAACCTGAAGGCTTAAAGTCAGGTTCAATCAGTTTTCTTGTTTTACTTAAAGCCCCATCAGCACCTATTATGTATTTAAAACTTATTATCTCACCTGTTGATAGTTCTATCTGGTTTTTTAAAAGGTTTATATTTTTAAATACAGTTTTTCCTTTAAAATCACCACCTATTTCTAAAAATTTTTTAAGAAGTGAGTAATCAAATTTTTTTCTATCAACTAAATAAAAAGGAACTTTTGTATTAATAGAATTAATATGTTTATCCTTAAAAAAAATTTTAACTTTGCTTTTTTTATCCTCTACTACAGAACTTACAAATTTACTGCTAAATATATTTTCTAAAAGGTCAACAGACTTCTGGGTTATAAGACCACCACAGAGTTTTTCCCTTGGAAATTCTTTTTTATCAATAATAAGAGTTTTATATCCGTGTTTTTTCAGTAAATATCCTGCTGTTGAACCAGAAGGACCAGCCCCTACAATTACTACATCGTAGTTTTGCAATTTAATCTACCCACTTATAACCAACACCGTGGACAGTTTTAATATGTTTGCCGTACTCACCTAACTTGTTTCTTAACTTTGTAATATGAACGTCAACTGTTCTATCGTATATGTCGTACTGCTTTTCATTCCATACTTTTTCTAAAATCTGTTCCCGTGTTTTAACTTTATCAGGACTTGATAGAAGGTAATTAAGGAGTTTAAACTCTTTAACTGTCAAAGGAATTTCTTTTCCTTTTATTGAAACGGAAAAGTTTTCAGGATTTACCTCTAAATCTTTAAATTTTTTAACTTCTGTTTTTCTACCAGTTGATTTGTTTTTTTCATATCTTCTTAAAACTGCCCTTATTCTTGCAACCAGTTCTTTAAAAGAAAATGGTTTTGTGATGTAATCATCTGCTCCTAATTCAAGACCAACTACCTTATCAATTTCTGTGCTTTTTGCCGTAAGCATTATTATAGGAACATCTTTAAAATCCTCTGAACTTCTTAACCTTTTGCATACCTCAATTCCATCAATATCTGGAAGCATAATATCTAAAATAATTAAATCAGGTTTTTCATGTTCTAAACTTCTTAACGCATCAATGCTGTTAAGGAATGATTTTACTTCAAAATTTTCTTTTGACAAATTGTAAACAAGAAGTTCATTAATGTCTTCATCATCTTCAATAATATAAACTTTTGGCTTCATTCTTTCCCTCTTTTAATTTGAATCTGGTATTTTTACAATAAACTTTGAACCTTTTCCAAATTCACTTTCAACAGAAACTTTTCCATTATGTGATTCTGCAATGTGTTTAACAATAGAAAGCCCCAGACCTGTTCCTCCAATATTTCTACTTCTTGATTTATCAACCCTGTAAAATCTTTCAAATATCAAAGGTAAAGATTCTTTTGGAATACCTATCCCTGTGTCTTCTACTTCAATAAAAGAGTAATTATTTTTCTTATAAGCTGAAATTTCTACTTTACCGTCTTGCCTATTGTATTTTACTGCATTTTCTATAAGGTTTTTTAAAAGAATATTAATCTTTTTCCTGTCTGCAAAAAGGGTAAAATCTTTTTCAATATTATTTTTAAGCTGAATATTTTTTTCAGAGGCAATATCTTCTAAATCTTTGAAAATATCTAAAACTAAAAAATAAAGTTTTATATTTTTCTTCTCTATTTTTTCTTCTTTTGATTCTAATTTTGCCAAAACTAATAAATCGTTAATCAGACTATCCATCTGATTTATTCTCTTTTTCCCCATCTTTGCAAAATTTTTTACAGTAGGAAGGTCATCTTCCAATTCTATTGTTTCCATAACACCTTTTAAAACTGCTATCGGAGTTTTCAACTCATGGGAAACGTTTGAAACAAAATCTTTTTTTGCCTGCTTGTAAACTTCAAATGGAGTTATATCAGAAAAGTGGAGAAATTTTTTATTTCCAATTTCATAAAAATTTAATAAATATATTTTGTCTTTTATATTTACTTCTTCATTTTTTAAAATTACACCTTTTGACTGTTCTTTTCCTTTGAACTCGTGGGAGATGATTGAGTAAAGATAATCATCCTTTATGACATCTGCAAAATTTTTACCTTCAATATCCTCTATATCAAGGATTTTTTTGGCATATTTATTCATAAATTCTATATTTTTTTGGTCGTCAATTATTATTATTCCTTCTTTTAAAAAGTTTAAAAATTTTAAAATGTCCTGTGGTTCTATATTCATACTTCCCCTTCTACTAATTTACAAAAATGCTGGTAATCTTCTTTTGTATCAATACCAACAGTATCCTTATTTGCCTGAAATAATTTAATCCTGTATCCGTTAAATAGCAACCTTAACTGTTCTAATTTTTCTATTTCTTCAATAGGAGATGGTTTCAGGTTATATGCAAACTCAAGTAGAACTTCTCTTTTATATCCATAAACTCCTATATGCTTTGCAGGAATATTTTTGTAGAGCTTCTTCATTTCTTCAAAGCTTATGTCCCTATAAAAAGGGATAGGACTCCTTGAAAAGTAAAGTGCAAAATTATCTTTATCTAAAACAACTTTCACAATGTTAGGATTAATGTAGTGGTCTTCATCCTGTATTGGATAAAAGAGGCTTGTAATATCTGCATCGTTTAAACCATCTACCACTTTTTCTATATCCTCCGGGTCTAAAAGAGGTTCGTCACCCTGTACATTTATTATTTTTTCTTCGTTTAGTTCTTCTGCCACAAATGCAACCCTATCACTTCCACTTTTTAAATCTGAAGGGGTCATTACAGCTTCAATCCCTTTTTCATTTTTAAAAATATTTTTTATCTCTTCACTATCAGTAGCAACTATAACCTTATCAACATTCTTTACTTTTCTACAGTTTTCTGCTGTCCAGAATATTATAGGTTTTCCTTTTACTTCTAAAAGTAGTTTATCTTTAAGTCTTGTTGAGCCTTTCCTTGCTGGAATTATAATTACAGCCATTATCCCCTCACTGAAAATAAATTGGATTTGTTACAGCAACAGGTGAAACACCTAAAAGGATATTAAATGGCAGCCTCATTTTATATCTGTAAACAATAAAAGTATAAGAACTGCTGTTTTTTGGAGTTATCTTTAAACTACCAGCACTGTAATTTGAACTGACTTTTCCATTTAAAAGAACTGATGTATATACATTTTCTCCATTTACTTTTAAATGGATTACAGGCTTTTCAGAAAGGTCAACTACGTTTCCTAATAAATAATTTTTTGTTATTCCTTTAACAAAAATATCCATATCAAAATCTTTATCTGTTAGATAAATTATATTATTTCCATTCTTTAAAGCGTTGAAAACTATCTCTTTATTTTTTTGAAGGTTCATTGAAAGGATATCTGTTGTGTAAATTTTATTTTTTACCATTCCAAGAAGATAGTTGAAATCTAAAATCAGGTTTTTTCCGTTTTCATTTGCAGTTTTTATTCTACTGTAAGCTCCTACTCCACCTAACACACAGGTTATTTTTTGTGGGTCGTAATCTGTCAAAGATTCTTCTATTTTTGCATAACTTTTTAGATTTTCATAAGCCTTTTCTTTATTAAATGGATACCAGATAAAAAATTTAAAAATTTTAGGGAAATCAGTTATATTGAATTCTAAAGATTTTGTGAAATTTAGTATTTCTTTACACTGGTTTGGTTTTAAATCTTTTACTTCTTTTCCAAAAGGGACAATAGAAAAGTTAGAAAAATTCACATTTCCGTTCTTAACAGAACACTTTGACAGAATAACCTTATCCCTGTAAATCCCTTCTAAAGAGGAAGACCCTGAATTACAATCTGTAACCATTGATACGGAGATATTATTTTTATCCATTCCTTTTAAAACATCTAATTTATCAGCTGTAGAAAGATTAGAAAATGAAGTATAGATATCGTAAGAAACAAAGTAAGAATTTATATTTTCTGGAAAATCAATTTCTTTTTTAGATAATTCTTTTATCTCAACAATTTTTACAGGAAGTATGTAATCTAAAATAAAAATAAATAAAATAATTAAAACTAAACCTAAAAATAACTTTATTCCTGTTCTTTTCACAGTTCACCACTAATTATTGATTTATTTAATTATATCCTATTTCTTTTCAGTTCTTCGCAAATTTTGTTTCGTTAATCAGGTTATTACATATAGTATAATAAGATAATAACTATCGGAGGTTTCAAATGGACACAGAAAGCACATGGTTTGAATATGCTGGAATAATATTCTTTACTTTCATGGTTATAACAGTAGGACTTTTATGGGGATTATCAATAAAGGCAAGTTATAATGAAGAGAAAGAAAGGGAGAAGCAAAAGCAAAAAAAGGAAGAAAATTTAAATGAATAGAAATTACCCGTTTATTATTATCACAGCTTTTGGTATCATTGCCTCGTTAATTCTTGTCTATATGTTTGTTTACCAGAAAGCCATTAACACAGTAAGAGAATCAGCACTGATAGAAAAAGCATACCCGAGGATAAAGCCTGAAGAGTACATAAACCAGTTAAAAATGGAAGCAGAAAAAAACAACCTGAAAATTATAGAAATAACAAAAACAGAAAAAACATTTATAGTACAGCTTGTAAATAAAAAACTTTTAGAAAAATTGATAAATATAAATCCCGGAGCTTCTGTCCTAACAATTGTAAATTTATCTATTTACGATTTAGGAGATGGAACTGCAGTTGTAGGTACTAACCCTTATTTATGGGACATTATGATGCCGAGTAATTATATAGACGACCTTGCAGAAGGTTATTCAAAAGAACTTTCATTAATCCTTGATGATATTTTCTGGCAAATAAAAAAGAAAAAAGAAAGTTTATAAAAAGGAGGGTAGCTATGGCAATAAAATTTGGAACAGATGGATGGCGGGCAATTATAGCTGAAGAGTTTACATTTGATAATGTGGCAAAAGTTTCACAGGCACATGCAGACCATTTAAAAGAAAAAAACGGAAAAAAAGTTGTTATAGGTTATGACCCAAGGTTTATGTCAGAGGATTTTGCAAAAGTATCTGCTGAAGTGTTTGCAAGTAATGGTTTTGAAGTTATCCTTTCAAAAGGAATATGTACAACTCCAGCTTTATCCCTTGCTGCAAAAGATTTAGGTGCAGATGAGGGGATAATGATTACAGCTTCCCATAATGGATACAGATACAACGGATATAAAATAAAAGGTGGATATGGGGGACCAGGAACACCAGAAATAATATCTTCAGTTGAAAGCAAAATAGGAAAATCAGATATAAAAACAGGAAATACAAACTGGGAAGAGTACGATTTCACACAACACTATTTGGATAAACTAAAAACATATCTCATTCCAAACATTTTCTCACAAAAACAGGAAAAAGTAGTCCACGACCCAATGCACGGGGCCGCAATGGGACTGCTCAATAAAATATTAGAAGGAACCTTAATAGATGTCTTTGAGATAAACCATTACAGAGATGCATTCTTTGGAGGACACCACCCAGAACCGATAGAAAAAAATCTCTCTTTACTAAAAGGTAAAACTGTTGCAACAGAATCTATTTTAGGAATTGCAAATGATGGAGATGGGGACAGGGTTGGAATAGTTGACGAAGCAGGTGAATTTGTCAGTACACAGTTAGGGTACGTTCTATTGCTTTTACATACAATAAGAAATAAAAAATATCCCGGCTCTGTTGTGAAAACAGTTTCAACTTCTTATCTTGTTGACAGAATTTGCAAAAAAGAAGGAAGAAAACTCCACAAAACCCCTGTTGGTTTTAAATACGTTGCCGATATAATGTTAAAAGAACAGGTAGCTTTTGGTGGAGAAGAATCAGGAGGATACGGATTTGGATTCCACATACCAGAAAGGGATGGTTTATTATCTGGACTTATGATTTTAGAAATGGTTCAATTACACGGAAAACCACTTACACAGATAATACAGGATGTTTTTGATGAATTTGGAACAGCCTATTACAATAGGGTAGATTTAAAAGTAGAAGGAGACCAGGGAAGAGAGCTTGTCAAAAAATTAAGGGGAGAGCCCCTTTCAGAACTTGCTGGAATGAAAGTAAAAGAAGTAGATTTAACAGATGGTGTAAAACTTATATTTGAAGATGATGGGTGGCTTCTTTTCAGAGCTTCAGGTACAGAACCAGTTTTAAGGATTTATGCTGAAGCACCTTCTAAAGAAGAACTAAAAAAATTATTAGAAGAAGGACAAAAACTTATAGAAAAATAATGGAGGAAAAGATGGAAAAAGTTTATCAACCTTACGATGTTAGAATGTCAGAGGATGGAGAGATTGTAGCTATTGTTGAACCAGACAGTTATTTAGAAGAAATGATAGAAAATAAAGAAACCTGCTGGGAAATAGAACTTGACGTTGATTACGATGAAGAATCAGAAGAGCCTTACTTACTTATCACTCTTCATAAAGACAAAGGTCAGATATTTATGGCTTTCCCTTATGGAGAAGCATGGGAAAGTTTAGCTGAAAAAGGAATTATAACAGTTGCATTGATTACACAGTTTGATTTAGAACAGGAAAATGTACACGATGCAATAACAATATCAATGGAATTAGACGAACATTTCAAAGGATTTATAGACGGTGCATCAAGGATGTGGGAAGCCTGTCAGGTTGAAGAAGAAGAAGAAAAATGAAAATTCTCATTTACAAACGGAAAGTAAACTTTTACGAAACAGATGCACAGGGTATAGTTCACCATTCAAACTACCCAAGATACTTTGAAGAAGCAAGGGGGTTCTATTTAGAAGAAATAGGATACCCCTACCACCTTGTAAGGAATGAATTAAATATTGATATTGTATTAACAGAACTAAATGTGATTTATAAAAAACCATTAAATTTTGGAGACAATTTTGAAATCCATTTTGGAATTTCAGAAATAAATAAGTATCTGTTTACATTTAAATATTTTGTAAAAAAAGGCAGTATCCTGTGTTCAGAAGGAACAACCAAACACTGTTGTATAGACAGAACATCAAAAAAAATAAAGCCTGTCCCAAAAGAAATTTTAAAAGATATATAACCTTCTAATTAATTCTAAATTTAAAATCTTCCGAATTATTAGGATAATAATTCTAACTTTAGAGGGTTCCTATGGAAATTTTAAAAAAGTTCAGTATCAAAGCAAAATTACAGTTTATTTTAGGTCTTATTATTGTTTCCTACATTGTAATGGCCTCAATAACAATTTACAACCTTACAACAATTTACAACAACGTAAAAGAACTAAAAGAAAAAAATCTTATTGGTAAAATACACACCCTTGAAATAAACAGAGATTTAAACTACATAAGCAGATTAACAAGAAACATAATGCTTGGTTCAGATTACGATAAAGATTTGAAAAAATTAGAAAATAGGACAGAAAGAATAACTGAAAACTACAATAAACTGATAAAACTTGCAGATTCAGAAGAAGAAAAGAACCTCATTAAAAAATCAAAACAGGCAACATTAGCATTTATAAACTCAGGTAAAGATATAGTTTTAAAATTGAGAGATGTTCCGCAGGGGGAAAGGTATAAGGCTTATCAGGAATACAAAGTAATAGCCACCCCCCTTGCTGAAGAATCAAGGAAGTATTTTCAAAAAATAGAAAAACTCAAAGATAAAGAATTTAATGAATCCCTTGAAAAAATAGAAGCATTTACAAATTTAGCCAAAAAAAGTGTTTACATTGGAGCACCTTTATTTTTAGCTCTGATTACTGGAATTCTTTTAGCAATAATTGTTTCAATTTCTAAACCTATAAATGTTTTCGCCCAGAAATTTACACAGGCAGCTGAGGGGGACTTAACAGTAAATATGAGATGTAGTGCCAATGATGAAATAGGTCATCTATCAAGGTACTTTAACAATTTTATAAACAACTTAAGGGATATAATCTCAAAAGTTAAAACAAATGCAAGAAAAGTGGAAGAAGAGAGCAATACATTAATGGAAGAAGGACATTCATTAATTGAAGGAAATAAAGAACAGGTATCCATACTTTCAAACATCTTGCAATCTATGGAAGAAATGAACAAATCAACAGAAAAAGTTACATCAAATGTTCAGGAAACATTGGAAATGGCAAACCTTACAAATGAAAAAACAGAAGAAGGTAAAGAAAGGATAGAAGATACAATATCAAAAATAAGACAGATAAAAAAGGACACTGAAAATTTAGCAAAAGTCATTGAAAATTTAGGAAATTCGTCAACTAAAATTGGAGATATTGTTGTCCTTATAAACAACCTTTCAAACCAGACGAACCTTTTAGCTTTAAATGCAGCAATAGAGGCAGCAAGGGCTGGTGAATACGGAAGAGGGTTTGCAGTTGTTGCTGAAGAAGTAAGAACTCTTGCAGAAAAAACAAGGGAAGCCACAGAAGATATAAGTAAAATAATAGAAAACTTGAGAAAAGAAACGGTCATGGCTCAGGAAAATATGGATATAACAGAAGAAAGGGTTTATGAAGGTGTAAGGTCTGCTGAAGAAGCAAAAAGGGCTTTTGAAAATATTGTCCTTTCAGTTGAAGATATTAATAAAGCAAGTGAATCAATTAACTCTGTTGTAAATACCCAAACATCCTTAATTAAAGATGTTAATTCAAAAATAAATAATCTTTCTAAAAATATAAATAACAGTTCAGGTGTGATTTCAAAAATATTTGATATCATGCAGAATCTTAGAAATGAAGCATCTGAGTTAAACAAAAAAGTAGAAAGATTTAAAACGTAAAAGGGGAAACCCCCCTTTTATTCTTTAATCAGATTTAAAAATTCTTTTTCATCTATTATTTTTACAGTTCCTAATTTTTGGGCTTTTGCCAGTTTTGAACCGGGCTCTTTTCCAACAACAAGGTAATTTGTTTTATGGCTTACAGAGTTTGAAACCTTTCCTCCTAATGCCTCTACCATCTCTTTTGCCTTTTCCCTCGAACAACATTCAAGTGTTCCAGTAAAAACAAAAGTTAGTCCTTTCAGTTTACCTGTTTCTTCCTTTTCTTCTTTACAGGTTTGAACTCCAAGTTCTTTTAGCTCCTGTATCATTTTAAGGTTTTGCTGGTTATGGAAAAAGTCGTATATACTTCTTGCAACTACGTATCCAATATCTTCAAGAGATTCTAACTGTTCAATAGTCCAGTCTTTTAAATCTTCAACACACTTTATATTTTCTGCTAAAGTCCTTGCGGTTACCTGTCCTACGTATCTAATCCCAAGTCCATAAATAAGCCTGTGGATTGGTCTGTGCTTTGATTCTTCAATGGCTTTCCTTAAATTTTCTGCTGATTTTTCACCAAAACCTTCAAGTTTTTTTATTTTCTCAAAATCAAGTCTGTAAATATCAGGTATAGTTTTAAGTAAACCTAAATCGTAAAATCTGTTTACTATTGCCTGGCCTAAACCTCTTATATCCATTGCATCTTTTGATGCAAAATGGGCTATCCTTTCTTTAACCTGTGCTGGACAGTTTACATTAACACATCTCCACACTGCTTCCCCTGGAGGTTTAACAAGGGGTGAGCCACAGGAAGGACAGTATTTTGGAAACTTTATAGGTTTTTCATTTCCTGTTCTTGCTTCTTTAATGACTTTAACTACGTAAGGGATAACATCTCCAGCCCTTTCAACTAAAAGCATATCACCAATTCTTATATCTTTTTCTCTAATGAAATCTTCATTTATCAATGATACAGAAGAAACAGTCACCCCTCCAATTTCAACAGGTTCTAACTTCCCAACAGGTGTAACTGCCCCTGTTCTACCTACCTGAAAAACAACATCTAATAACCTCGTAGTTGCCTGCCTTGCTCTGAATTTAAAAGCAATTGCCCATCTTGGATGGTGGGAAGTTACTCCTAACACATCATAAAGGGATATGTCATTTACTTTTACAACCATTCCATCTATCTCATAAGGATACTGGTCTCTCTTCTCCTGCCACTGGTTGCAGTAATCTATTACTTCATCTATTCCCTCACAGACTTTTATCTCTTTGTAAGGAGATTTAAAACCAAGCTCGTAAAGGATTTTAATTGATTCGTTGTGTTTTTTTAATTTTGTTCCTAAAAGGTTATTTCCATTCTCATCAACTGCATAAGTAATCTGATAAACAAAAGCCTCTAATCCCCTTTTTGCAACTTCTTTTGGGTTTTGAAGTCTTAAAGAGCCGGCAGCTGCATTTCTTGGGTTTGCAAATGGTGGCAGTCCTTCTTCTAATCTCTCCTGATTTATCTTTTTAAATAGGTCTTTTCTTATTAAAACTTCTCCTCTTATTTCAATAGTTTTTATGCCGTATTTCTTAAAATCTGCCGAAAGTGGAATTGTTTTTATAACTTTTAGATTTGTTGTTATATCGTCTCCAACAGCCCCATCACCTCTCGTAGCTCCTCTAACAAAAAGGTTATCCTCATAAACAAGGGCTATTCCTGCCCCATCAAATTTTGGTTCAACTGAGTATTCAATCTTTTCAAGCCCAGTTGCTTCTTTTACCCTTCTGTCAAAATCCCTTAAATCATCTTCGTTGTAAGAGTTTTCAAGTGAAAGCATAGGGGCAAGATGTTTTACAGGTGGAAATTCTTTTGTTAACCCTCCTGCAACCCTCTGGGTTGGTGAATCAGGTGTTATAAGTTCTGGGTATTTTTTTTCTATATCTTCAAGCAGATGAAAAAGTTTGTCGTATTCATAATCTGATATAACTGGATTTGCAAGTATGTAGTATCTCCAGTCGTGATATTTTATAACTTCCCTTAAGTCATCAATTATCTTTAAAGCATCTTCTTTTGTTTTTATATCATCAATTGAAATTTTTAAGAGTTCCCTTGTCTTCTGTATCAGTTTTTTTTGTTGTTCTTCAGAATACATAACACCCTGGTAAACCAAAGTGTAAAAAACTACCTTTTACACTCTGGGCTGGAGTATTTGTATTCCGCCTTTTTCAGGTGTAAGCACTCCCCAGCTGGCGGTATTTCGCTTACACCATAGCCCCTGTCCCAAGAAACAGGAACTAACCTCTTAACTACCCTGTCCCAATCCCCTTCCACCAGTATAGGTTTCAAGGGAGATAAGTCTCTTGGTAAAGACTTATCAAGAACAGGGATAGTTAGGGCTACCTTTACAACTTGCCACAGTTTATAACTACTCATTTTGTAGTCTCTCACCTGTTCCTTCCTCTGGTTGACAGGTTGTTGAGTCTGTGGCTCACTGTTAAGGCTTTTTAATAGTTTTATGTCTTTATTTAACTGTTTTATCCTTCTTTTTAATGGTCTTTGTTTATATTCGTTATTCTCTTTTGTTAGTTTTTCTTTTGTTTTTTGTTTTTCTTCTCCTAATTTGTTTACTGCATATTCTTTAAATTTTTTATCTTGTAGTATTTTTATGTAGTTTACTGGTATGTCCTCTTCTAATCTTAATGCTCTCCTTCCTATTACATATGCCCCTGCGGTGTCTTTATCTATGTTGTGTTGTGGTGCATATTTTAGCATTCCTATTATGCTTGTGTATGCTGGATTTACTTCTATTACCTGCACTCCTTCTCTTTTTGCTACTGCTTTTATTTTCCCTAATATACCTTTGTATATCCATTGCTGTAATCTCTTTCTTAATTTTTTACTACCATTTCCTCTATATCCTTTTGACATTTTCTCTAATTTCTCTATTGCTATCGCTTTGTCCTGTATTATTGCTGTTTCTACTATTTGATGTGCTATCTGCCAGCTTATGTATTCCCTCTGGTTTTTTGTCTTGTCTATTAGGTTATGTAAAGATATTTTTTGATGGCTTTCTAAATTACCATCTAATTTTACTGTGGCTATTGCTAAATGAAATGGATTTGCATTTATGTCTATTCCTATTATGCCACTTTTTTTTGTTATTATTGGCTCTTTTGGTATTTCTTCTTCAAATGAAGTGAATGCATAAATATTGCCATTTATAACTCTTATTGTTACTGAATATGGAAAGTATTTCCCTGTTTTTTCTGCTTCTGTTAGCCTTGCTATAAACTCTATCCAATTGTCGTTTTGTCTGTTTACTATCCTTTTTACATTTGCTTTTATCCAGTTTCTTTTGCCTGTATTTATTCTAATAGTTATTCTGTCTTTTTCAAGTTCTATCCTTGTGTTTAGATTTCCTTTTTTACTTTTGTCTCCTCTTGAGTATAAACAGCCTTTTCTTCTTTCTTGCCATTTTTGTTTAAGCTGGTCTTTTTGCTCTCCATTTAGATGTTTTTTCTTTAATCTTTCAAAAAGTTTTCTGCCTCCAAATATTACTTTCTTTGGATTTTGTCCCCTCTTTTTGCAGGAGTTTATCAAACTTTGTGCTTTGAATATTGCATCATCACAGTATCTGCTGTTTAGTTTAAATACTTTTTGCAGGTGTTTTTTTAGCTCTTTCCTCTTGTGTCCCTCAAGTAGTCTGTTGTATGCATATCTATAACAGGACGAGTATTGCCTCATCAGTTTTAACAGCTCTTGCTTATCTTTCTCATTTTCAAAAGTTAGTTTACACTGCAGGACTATCATTTTTTTCTCCAAGTTCACAAAAGTGGTTCTACTTATTCCATAAGCTTCTTTTATATTTTTTATAGTTAATAAATTCTTCTCCATAATGGTTATGACTTTATAGTTTTTTTATAGTTTATAGCAACTATTTCTATCCTCCTAAAAGATATTTTTTTCTAAATAATCCTGTATTTCTTCTTTTGAAAGTGGTACAGAGAAATAGTAACCCTGCCCTAAATCACATCCCATCTCTTTCAGTAATTCAAGCTGTTCTTTTGTTTCAATACCTTCCGATAAAGATAAAGCACCTAAATTATGGGAAAGTTCAATTATAGAAAGAACAATAGCTCTACTTTTTTGATTTTCTAAAATATCATCTAAAAATGATTTATCAATTTTAAGTATATCAAATGGAAACTCTTTTAAATAGTTTAGTGAAGAATAGCCTGTTCCAAAGTCATCAATTGAAATTTTAAAGCCCATATCTTTTATTTTATTTATTATTGATTTTGCTTTATTTACATCTTCAACCAATAATGTTTCTGTAATCTCAAATATTATTTTATTTTTACACTGGCAGTCTTTTGTTAACTCCTGTAAGCTCTGTAGAAAATCTTTTGACCTGAACTGTTCTGAAGAAATATTTATTGAAAGATGAAAATCGTATTTACCTTCTTGGTACCATTCTTTCATCTGTGTAATTGCTTTTTCTATTATCATATTTCCTAACTTGACGATTAAACCTGATTTTTCAGCAATTTCTATAAACTTTTCAGATTCAACTAATCCAAGTTCTGAACTTTTCCACCTTATTAATGCTTCAACCCCTTCTAATTTCATTTTTTGCAGATTTATAATTGGTTGATAGTAAAGCATAAATTCATCTTTTTTGTTTTCTATAGCATATTTTAAAAGATTTTTTATTTTTATTCTTTCTTTAGCAATTTTCCCTAATTCTTCAGAATAAAACTCAAATTTACTTTTACCGATTTTTTTAGATGTTTTTTTAGCGTGGTACATTGCAATCTGGGCATTTCTTACAAGGGAATCTGCATCTTTACCATCTACAGGAAATACAGAAATTCCAACACTTGTAGTTAAATAAATTATTTTGCCATCTATGTTAAAGGGTTTTTCCAATTTATAAATAATTCTTTCAGCTATCTTTGAGGCGTCATCAATTTCCTTTATATTTGGAGAAATTATTCCAAACTCATCACCACTTAACCTGCTTACAATATCTCCCCTTTTTACAGATGATTTTATTCTTTCAGCTATTTCTTTTAGTATAATGTCTCCTATTTTATGCCCATAGCTGTTTATTATTTCTTTAAACCTGTTTAAATCTATATATAAAACAGATATATATTTATTGCTATCTTTTGATATTTCTATCAGTTCTTTTAACTGTTCAAAAAAGAAAGTTCTGTTGTACAGCCCTGTGAGGTTGTCATGGGTACCTATAAATGTAAGCTGCTTCTGAAGTTCTTTCATTTCTGTTATATCAATTACAATTCCTATTCCTGCAGGCTTGTTGTTATAAATTACTGTATTTGAAGTAACCAGTAAATGCCTTATTTCTCCATCTTTTCTAACAATTCTTAGATGATAGCTTGAGATAAATTTTTCCCCTTTTTCTCTTTTTTTATAAATTTCTTTTATTTTTTCAACATCTTCTGGAAAAATGATTTGAAATGGAGACATTTTTTCTATTTCTTTTAATGTGTAACCTGTAATCTGTTCTGCTGCTTTGTTTATGTAAATAAAATGTCCATCCTGATACATATAAATCGCCACAGGAGATGTTTCAGAAATTGTTGTAAAAATTTCATCTCTGTTTTTAAGTTCCTGCGTTAAACTTTGAATGGTATCTAAAAATGTATTTACAGAAATCAAAAAATTGCCAATTTCATCTTTTCTATTAGTTTTAAACCTGAAAGATAAATCTTTTTTTGAAATTTTCTCACGTAAAATCCTTTCTAAATTAGAGATTGGAGAAAGTATAAACTTATTTAAGGAAATAATAAAGCCAGCAACAATTAAAATTAGTGCAAATAAAATAGCTACTCCAAATTGTTCAATAGTTAAAAGTCCTGTAAGGTATATATTTCTATCTATTTCCCCATTTAAAAGGTTTATCTTTTTTCCTGTTATATCTTCTGTATAGTATGAAATAATGATTGATTTATCTTTTGGTTCTATAAGACAGATATTTTTATCATCAACTTTAAGCTGATATTTTGGGTTTATATCTAATTTGGAAAAATAAATTTTGTCAAAAATATCAGATGTCAGCTTTAATGCAAGTTCTTTTGTTAAAAACTTTCCTATTACAATTAATCCTTCTTTTTGTTTTGTATCAGGGTTTTTTATATCAGAAATAGATAAAATAACAATGTGGTTATTCGTTTTAAAATAGCCTGAATTCCTTTTTCTGTATGAAATTATATATTTTAAACTTGTTAAAAATTTCTCATCTATTTCAACACTTTTTTTGTTTATTAAATCAAAGCCTCTAAAAAAAACCGGATTACCATTTTTATCAAAAATGACAAAAAAGTTTAAATTAAGATTTTCAAGTGTATGATTTTCAGGCAAAAATTTATATTCTGGTAGGTTTGTATTCTTTTTTGTTAAAAAATTATAAGTTTCTTTCCAGTTTGCCAAATCGTAGGATAGGGAGGTTACATAATCAAGGCAGTTATTAAATATATCTTTAACAATTACAGCCTTCTGTATAGTATAGTTCCTTTCTAAATTTTCAAAACTTGTAAGTAAAAATGTTTTTGAAAAAAAATATAATACAATTGATAAAAGTAAGGCAAAAAAAGTAATAATTAGTGTAGTTTTCAGCTTAATAGACATATTTAGTCATCAGCTTTGTCTTATAATTTCTAAACTGTGGCTTGTTCCTATCCTGTCTGCACCTGCTTCAATCATTTTTAAAGCTGTTTTATAATCTCTTATTCCTCCAGCAGCTTTTATTTTAATTCTGTTATCTGCCACTTCTTTAAAAAGTTTCACATCTTCTATTTTTGCACCTTCTGGAGCAAAACCTGTTGATGTTTTTATAAATTCAGCACCAGAATTAATAACTATCTCTACTGCTTTTATCTTTTCTTCATCTGTTAGGTATGCGGTCTCAACAATTATTTTATGGACACAACTTTCTGTGTAGCAAACAAGGGTTCTTAACTCTTCTTCAACGTATGTGTAATCTCCAGATTTAAAAGCGCCAATATTCCATACTATATCAAGCTCGTGGGCACCATCCATCTGGGCTGTTGTTGCTTCTATTAATTTAGATTTTAAAGTGTTTGCACCTAAAGGAAATCCTACAACTGTACAGATTTTCACTTCAGAATTTTTTAGTAACTCTCTAACCCTTCTTACATGAAAGGGATTAACACACACAGAATAAAAACCGAATTCTTTTGCCTCTTCACAAACCCTTTCTATATCTTCGTACGTGGCAGTAGGTTTTAGTAATGAGTGGTCAATGTACTTTGCTAAATCTGTTATTGTTTCCATAGGATTACTCCTATAATTTTATTCTGCTGCCTTATCTTGTTTTTTAAAAACAAAGCCATACCATAAATCTTCTGGTTTATTAATCTCTGGCTTAGATGCTTCCTCTATTAATTTTAAATTGTTTTCCTGTGCCATTTTTAGTATTTTCTCTTTTTCCTTTTTAAATATACCCGAAATTATTAAATATTTTTCAAATAAGTTAGCAATTTTGTTAAAATATTTCTCAAAAATATCTATTTGTAAGTTTGCCAGAACCACATCGTACTTTTCATCTATTTCGTCTATATTACTTACCTGACAGGAAAGTTCAACTTCATTTTCCCATGCGTTAATCTGACATTCTTCAATAGCTCTTTCGTCAATATCTATTGTAAATACTTTTTTTGCACCTAATTTTGAAGCTGCTATTCCTAATATCCCTGTTCCACAACCAATATCTAAAACAGAATATTCCTCTTTTATATATTTCGGCAGTAATGACAAAACTATTTGTGTTGTTGGATGTAATCCTGTACCAAAAGACATTCCTATTTTTATTTTTATAGGAATGAATTCTTTTCCTTTATAAACGTCCCACTCTGGAATTATAAGGAAAGGCTTCACTTCTATTGGTGGAAAATCTTCTTTCCATATTTCATCCCACGGTTTTTCTTCTATTTTTTCTTCTTTTATTATTTTTCCTGAACCAAGGTCATTAAAAATTTCAAGAAGTGCTTCTTTGAATGCTTCCCCCTGTCCTTTCTCTGAATAAACTGCAAATTTCACATTATCATTGTTTCTGCCAACTATTTCTACCCCATAACCGTTAAACTCAACTAAAAATATCTCAAATTTATCTTCTGGAATTTCCGCTGTAAATTTTTTCATACATTTATCCTTTATTGATAAAAAACGTTAAATTTCCGTATGTATCGTATTCTACAACTATTTTAAATAGTTTTCCATTATTTTCATAATTAAAAATTACCTGATTATAAATAGATACTTTACCACTGCTTTTGATTTTTATTTTCCTTATAACTTTCCCGTTTTTTGTGGTTAGTGAGTATAAGATTTTAAGGTGGGGTCCATCCCTATGGGGTATTGTTTCTATACTTTCAATAATAGGTAGAGGAATTGTTTCTACATTTTCAATCCAGTCTTCATAAAGTTCGTGTTCCTCTACCGTCAGTTTTGAGCCATCTTCAAGTATTTCATCATTTTTTGAAATTTCCTGCAAAAAAACCTGTTTTACCTTTGATAAAATTTCTTCAAAATCTTCTATTACTTCTTTTTTTATACCTTCTTCCAATAGATTCACCTAAGATTATTCTTTCTTATATTTATTATAAATATAATCGTCAACTTTTGTAAGTCCAACTTTGGATATTTTGATAAGGGCATTTTTCTGGCTTTCTAAATCTTCTGAGTATCTTTTTTTCATTTCTTCCTGTATAAATTCTAACAAGTATTCTACCTGCCTTTGAAGTTCATTCATCTGCTCTCTCATTCTTAAAATTGCATCTACACCTGCAAGATTAACTCCTAACTCCCTTGTCAGAAAAAGTATAAACTCTAATTTTTCTATATCTTCCTGAGAGTACAGTCTTGTCTTTCCTTCTGTTCTTGAAGGTGTAAGAAGTCCTTCCCTTTCATAAAGTCTCAACGTCTGCGGATGTATATTAAACATCCTTGAAACTGCCCCTATCATATATAAAGGTTCTCTTTTTTTATTATTTTCTTCCCTTGTTTTACCAAATCTATCCATGGTAATCACCTCTCAATTTTACTTTTCAAATCTATTTGGTATAGGTAATTCTTCTTTTAGTTCTTTAACCAATTTTTTAGCTTTTTTAGATAAATCTTTCCCTTTAGGAATTACAACATTTACTACTATTATTAAATCCCCATATCCAGAAGATTTTAGTCTCGGCATTCCTTTTCCCGGAACTCTAACAGTTTCTCCACTTTGAATTCCTTCTGGAATTTCTACTGTTTCTTTTCCACCATCTATTAAAGGAACTTCTATTTTTGTGCCTAAAATAGCTTCAGCAACGTTTATATTAACTTTCAGGTATAAATTATCACCTTTTCTTTCATACAGGTTATGTGGTAAAACATTAACGATAACCCATAAGTCTCCAGGAACTCCACCAAATCTTCCACTGTGTCCTTTTCCCGGAACCCTTAATTTAGTTCCATTATCTACTCCTGGAGGTATTCTAACTTTTATAGTTTCTGTCTTTAGAACTAATCCTCTTCCATTACAGGCTTCACATGGTTCTTTAATATATCCTGTTCCTTTACATGTTGGGCATGTCTGAGATATATGCATAAATCCAGATGAATATGTTATCTGTCCAGTTCCCTGACATTCTGGACATATCCTCGCTTCAGTTCCAGCTTTTTGACCTGTTCCTGCACATTTTTCACAAACGACGTACCTTGGAACTTCCAAAGTAAGTGTTGTCCCTTTATACGCATCTTCTAAAGATATTGTTACTGTCTGGTAAATATCTTCCCCATTTTCCCTCTGGTAAGTAGTCCTTTCCCTTGTTCTCTGCCTTCTACTTCCTCCACTAAAGAAACTTCCTAAATCAAATAGGTCTTCTAATATGTCTTCTATATTCATACCTCCAAACCCTTCAAATCCACCACCGAATCCAGATTCTCCACCGGCTCCTCCTCCAAATGCAGCATGTCCAAACTGGTCGTACATTTTCCTTTTTTCAGGGTCTGAAAGTACCTGATATGCCTCACTTATTTCTTTAAATTTTTCTTCTGCTTCTTTATTATTTGGATTTAAGTCAGGATGGTACTTCCTTGCTAATTTTCTGTACGCCTTTTTTATTTCATCTGCAGAAGCGTTTCTGCTTACTCCTAATATTTCGTAGTAATCTTTTTTATTTGCCATTCTCCAACACCTTCTATTTAGTTTATTTAAAGTTAATATAATATTTTAGTCTGGTATTGTCAAGTTTTTTAATTGTCTTTATAAAGAAATTTAAATTAATCAGCTTAAATATTTTGAATGTTTGTTTGAATTCTTTATTTTCCGATATAATTTAATAGGGTTGTTTATCAAAAATTTTGAGGAGGGTTCTAACATGTTTTCAAACTTCAAGATGTTCTTACTCACACCACTTTTTCTTATTTTTGGTTCGTTTATTTTATCAGGTTGTGGAGCTGGAGTAACAACAAATGTACAAACTTCAGAAAAAAACGTTAATGAAGTTGTAAAGTATGAAGGTCCAAAAGCAAGAATTGCTGTAGCATCTTTTGAATGTAAAGCTGCAAAATGTTACGGTCAAATTGGGGAAGGAATAAGAGATATGTTAGTTGATGCTTTGTTCAAATCTGGAAGATTTATAGTTCTTGAAAGGGGAGAAGGATTAAGTGCAATAAGAGAAGAGTTAAACTTAGCTGAATCTGGATTGGTTCAAAAAAATAAAGCTCCTAAAAAAGGTTCATTGGAAGGTGCTGACATTTTAGTTGTTGGTTCCATTATAGCATTTGAACCAGAAGCAGGAGGTTTAAAAGGTGGTGTTGGAGGATTATTAAAAGGAGTTCCTTTAATTGGTGGAATAACTGCTGGAATGAAGGAAGCTTATATTGCTGCCAATATCAGATTAATAGATGTTAGAACCGGAAGAGTTATTAACTCAACAGTAGTAGAAGGAAAAGCATCAAGCTTTAAATTAGGTGGATTTGGTGCAGGAATTTTAGGTATTCCTCTTGCTGGTGGATTAACAAAATATAAAAATACTCCAATGGAAAAGGCAGTTATGGTTATGTTAAATGATGCTGTAAAGAAAATATCACAGCTTGTTCCTGAAAATTATTACAGATACAATCAGTAATTTAAAGCAGCCTCCTGTTTTACACAGGAGGTTTTTTATTTTACAACTAAAATAGATTGGTTTGCGTATTTCACCAGATTACTTGCAGTACTTCCTAACAACATTCTTTTAAAACCACCTACTCCCCTGTGTCCTACTACTATTAAATCACAACCGTTTTCATCTGCATAAGTCATAAGTTCTTCAGCAGGGTCACCTTCCATTACTTTTAAAAAAGGTTTAATTCCTTCCTTTTCTGCGATGTCAGAAGCTTCTTTTAAAAATTTTTCTTCTTTAGATATCTGTTCTTTTTCATACTCCTCTATTTCTTCAGGTGGAATGTAATCAATAGCATAAAATTCAAATGGTCTTACAACTCCAACAATGTGTAGCTCTGCATTCACATCTTTGGCAAGTTCTATTGATTTTAAAAGGGCTTTTTTACTTGATTCTGAACCATCATAACCAACTGCAATTTTTTTAAATGCCAATTTTTTCCTCCAAATTGTTTATGTTTTTAATTATACAATAATTCTAAAATTCAATTACAATACTTGTTGTAAAGGTCGTGTCCAATCTCTGTATTGTGTTTTCCTTTGGAATATTCTGGTATTTTGCAAGATATGCAATTTGTAATGAAAGATGTTTTGTCAATCTGTTAATTAACGATAATTCAAAATCCAGATAGTAATCTTTTACATTTTCATTATTAAGGCTATAAATTAACTTTTGCCTTAAAGCTAAATCTGGATTGAAACTGTACTTGAATCTCTCTTCAATATTGTGCATAAAGTATCTATCTATGTACTTTTCGTTGTTTGAAATTTTGTCGTAATAATAGTAAAGGTAATAGCTTCCAGTTAAATAAAATTTATCTGAATGCGAAAAGTAATACCCTATTCCTGGTCCAGTTGCCAGTCTGTACTCAAAATTCTGGAAAGGGTTTCTAAAAAACCTTAAATCCCAGAACAGAAAAACCCTTCCTTTTCTGTGTTCCAATCTTCCTTTTGTGTCAATTTCTTCTGCAATTTTTATTCCATCACTCTCACCGTAAAGCACATACCCATTAAAATAAATACGTTTATGGTCTTCCTTTTTAACAAAATCTGTTTTTAGATTTAAAGATTTTGTATGTGTATTTCCTGATGTTTGTGAATACCCAATAGCTATATTAAAATCGTAAGTTTTTGGAGTTTCGTATTCAAAAACAACATCTTCACCAAAAGAAAAGCTAAAGATAGAAAAAATAAGAAAAACTATTTTTTTCATTTAACAACAATATTAAGGATTTTTCCTTTTATAAAAATCACTTTAACAATATTTTTCCCTTCTATCCATTTTTTTACATTTTCATTTTCAATGGCTGTATTTTTAACAAATTCTTCATCTGCATTTGCAGGGACAGTTATTGTAGCTCTTACTTTTCCGTTTACCTGTACAGGAATTTCTTTTGTTGTTTCAATCAGTGCTTCCTCATCAGGAACAGGAAATTGCTGCTGAATTGTAAATCCTTCATTACCTAATATTCTCCACAGTTCATCAGCTATGAAAGGTGTAAAAGGTGACAAAAGTAAAACAAGATTATCAAACGCTTCTTTTAAAACTTTTGGATTTTTTTCCTTGTAGGACTGGAGTTCGTTTAAAAGCTCCATAATAGAAGCAATTGCAGTATTAAATTGGTATTCTTTAACAATATCTTCATTAACTTTTTTAATAGTCTGGTGTAATTTTCTTCTTAATTTTTTAGATTCTTCTGATAGATTTTTAAAATCTTCCTTTGAGTATGAAATTCCTTTTACCAAATCAATATTGGAATTAATAAGATTCCAAACTCTTTTTAAAAATCTGTTTGCACCTTCTACTCCACTATCAATCCAGTCAAAATTATTTTGTGGAGGAGCAGCAAAAAGTATGTAAAGTCTAACTGTATCTGCTCCATATTTTTCAATCATCTCATCTGGGTCAACTGTATTGTGTTTAGATTTTGACATTTTGTCAGATTTTCCGTATTTATCTTCTAAATCTTTTAATATTTCCATTGGAAGACCGAGTTTTTCAAATAAAAGTTTTGCATTATCGTTTATTGTTAAATGATTTTCCTCTAAAAATTCTTTTAATGTTTTTCCCATTTTTATCCTCTTTAGATTAATCTAATTCTTTAGAATAAATATTATATATTTTTGAGGTTTTAATTTCTTCATTAAACAAATTGATTTAAAAGTAAAAAGATTTATATTTATTAATAGAAATATAGTTTTTATATTTAATATAAATACAATAATATAAATGGGAGAAATAGCCATGAAGAATTCAAAAGAAAAAGCAGTCAAATTAATAGACGAAAGAATTTCCCAATTTGAAAAACTACTGTCCAAAACTTCTAACAAAAATTTTGACACGAAAGAATATGACGTATTATGTGCAAAAACTGTAGATTTATTAGCCAGTTTATTTCCTGAAGAAAGAGTTAAAGAGCTATGCGATAAGGTCAGAATATTCTGGATTTCTGAAGACCCTAACAATAAGGAAAGCTATAAAAGACTTATCCAGAAATGCATAATCCAGTTAGAAGAATGTAAAGAAAGTCTTATTAAAAATTTATAAAAGAACTATTTTTTGTTAATATTCTGAAAGGTTTCTTATACTATATAAATAATTTTTTTCACTTTGCATTTAACATCTAAAATATAAATCTAATTAAAATAAGACTTGTAAATCTGAAGAACATATTATACATTGTTGTATAATACATAAATGTATAATACAGGATAGTATAATGAAACATAAAGAAAGAAATCCTTTTTATTTTGGTGGAACTGTTAGCAACGAAGATTTTTGCAATAGAGAAAAAGAGCTTGCAGAGCTAAAAAGGGATATTTTTTCTGGTATCAACATACTTCTGTACTCTCCACGGAGATTTGGAAAATCATCCCTCCTATTAAAGCTAAAGGAAGAACTGGAAAATGAAGAAATTAAAGTTATTTTCCTTGATTTGTTTCCTGTGATAGATGAGAAAGATTTTATAAACCGATATTTTAATGAGATTGTAAAAACGTTAGTATCTAAAAAAGAAAAAGTTATCCAATCCTTAAAAGAACTTGCAAACCTTAACTTTAGTGTTAACTCTACCCTTAAACCTGACGGCAGTATAACCTTTTCTGTTTCTTTTTCTCCAAAAGAGAAGAAAACAGTTTTAAAAGAGATACTGGAAATTCCATTTTTATACGCTACCAAAAACAATGCAAATGTTGCAGTAATATTTGATGAATTTCAGGAAGTTGAGAATTTAGGATTAGAAAAAGAAATCAGAACAGTTATCCAGAATCACGGAAGAAATGTTTCTTATGTATTTTCAGGAAGCAAAAAGAGTATCCTTACCCAGATTTTTTCTGATAAAAGCCGACCTTTTTATAAATCGGTAAAAAAATTTCCTTTAAAAGAAATTCCACTTAAAGAATGGATACCGTTTATCCAGAATAAATTTGAAAAAACAGAAAAAAAGATAGATGAAGAAATAATAAAAGAGGTTTTCTACATTTGCCGAGGATTTCCATACTATATCCAGCATATATGCTATGTCCTGTGGGAAGTTTCTAAAGAAAAAGTAAAAAAAGAAGATTTTGACTATGCAGTAAATCTTGTTTTGGAGAGAGAAGAGGACTCTTTCTGGGAAGAGTGGACAAGTCTGCCGCCAACCCAGAAAAAAGCTTTAAAAATAATAATTTACACAAATGGTAAAAATATTTATTCAAAAGAAGTTCTCTTTGAATTTGAAATTACTGCTTCACAACTAAAAAGGGCTATAGAACAACTTCTAAAAAAAGATATTATAAACAAAGAAAAAGACACTTACCAAATTATAGACCCTATTATGGAATTGTGGATTAAAAGAAATTTTTAATAAATTCAGTAGTTGGATTATAATCCATAGATAAAAAGCTACAGTAAATAATAAAGCTAATATTTCTTCCGTTATCGCAAAATAGAAACTCTTTATTTCAGCTGTTTAATCAAATTTATATCTCTTTCTTTTCCTTAAATTCTAATAAACATATTTCAATTTGTATAAAAATTTCATCAAACTGAACACAAAAATTCTTCATATAAAATTTAGTGCAATATAATGTCAATTATATTTAAATTTACAATGTAAATTTTACATAGTATAAAGAAATAAATTTAGGTATTTTTGAAACCATTCCGAAAATTTTAGTACTGAATTTAGGTAAAATTTCCATTATAATTTTTGTATGATTAGAATTTTTATAAAAGACAGCTTAAACATAAGAATCATTGATGTAGAAGACATAAACGAAGATTTAAACACCATCTTACAAAAAAACAACTCATCCTTTGAAAATGTTCTGTGGGTTGACATACTATCTCCACTTGAAGAAGAAAAAGATTGGGTATCAAAATACTTTGAAATAGAATTTCCTTCAAAACAACAAACAGAAGAAATTGAAGTAAGTTCAAGATACTGGGAAGATGAAGAAAGTATA
>Ga0256841_1001082_pt1 | contig 24814 bp, 20 predicted proteins | sample 356308metaG_FD_185971 | JGI IMG/M metagenome (GOLD analysis project Ga0256841, IMG submission 185971) | Hydrothermal vent microbial communities from Mid Atlantic Ridge, Atlantic Ocean - 356-308 | ecosystem: Environmental > Aquatic > Marine > Hydrothermal vents | place: Atlantic Ocean: Mid...
GGAAAGCGAGGTCAGTTTTTCTCGATTTTGAGGCGCATAGTGGGTCTACGCAACGAAAAATCGAGGAAAAATGGACCGCTTTCCCACCAGCGCAGTAGATTAATCCTAAATCCGACAGACTCCTAGGAGCCTTCAGCACCTTCATGGTCGAGCATCCCCGACAGCCTTGTCTGGGGTTATTAACCCGGCAACACTATATATCGCATTCAGGGCTTCGGGCAGACGCAGGAACAAGGCGCAGCGCGCAGGCAAGGGTCATTCCCTTGCCAAGGTCGCTCCAGTGCATCCATGCACTCGCGATATTTGGACATCCTATCCAGCGCGCTGGAACGCAGGTCCAGTGCCTGCCTGAAGCCCCTAACTCTATGATATTCAAAGACAGGCCGTAGCGTGCCGGTTCGCAGCAAGGCGATGGGCCGCCTTGCTGCGAACCGGCACGCTACGGCTGAATACGATATAGAGTGTTGCCGGGTTAATGTTTTGGAGCCTCATCCTCGACTGACGGCTCATCCTCATCCTGGAACAGATCGTCTTCCGGAAAGTCCTCGTCATCTTGCATGGGCGGATTGCCATCGTAGATGTCACTCAGGCGCTTCTGCAGATAAGCATCGCGCATGAATTCATAGGGATCCAGGGCGGCTTCCTGAAGAATCTTGCTGGCCCCCAGCAGGTCCGCCCGCTGATCGACGCCCCGCAACAGGATCAAACCGTTGCGTACCCCGTTGTCCTCCACATAGGTCACCGGATTGGTAAGCGCATCCACTATCAGACCGCCGGTATCGCGCACGTCACTGGGCCCGAGAATCGGCAGCACCAGATAAGGACCGGGCGAGACTCCCCAATAACCCAGGGTCTGTCCGAAATCCTCGTAGTGCCGCTCGAAGTCCATGGCGCTGGCCACATCGAAAAAGCCGAACAAACCCAAGGTAGTGTTGAACACCACACGTCCGATGTCCGAGACCGCATGCTCAAACTTGAGCTGCAGAAGATTGTTGAATGCCGACGTGATATCGTAAAAATTGTTGAAGAAGTTGGTGATGCCCTTGTCGAGCGGTGCGGGGGTGATATTTCGATAGACCCTGGCCACGGGTTTTCCCACATATTTGTCGAACTTGTCGTTGAATCGGGTCATACTGCGGTTGTACGACTCCCAGGGATCCACGGGGTCACGGTAGTTGTCCGACAGGGTTGCACAACCAGACAGGATGAACATGGTCAATATTAACCCGGCAACAATATATATCGTATTCAGCCGTGGCCTGTCTTTGAATATCATAGGGTTAGGGGCTTCAGGCAGGCGCCGGACCTGCGTTCCAGTGTTTGGCAAGGGCACGACCCTTGCCTGCGCACTGCGCCTTGTTCCGGCGCCTGCCTGAAGCCCTGAATGCGATATATAGTGTTGCCGGGTTAATAGCAGTGCAAGCGCCCCCCTGCATCGGCTCAACAACTGCACATTCAATAGATTGGCTTCCATATCTCGAGACGTATCGATTTGCATTGTTTCCTGTACTCTCCCAAAGGCCCCGCATCCGCTTAGCACCGGCCGTTTCCGACAAAGGTCACATCGCGACACCCTGTCATTACGGGGAGCGGCACCCAAAACCAAGACTTTAGGAACCCCGCGATTTTGGCAAGGATACACCACAAAGCCACCTGACCCCACATCATCCCGTGTGTCCCTGCATTCGATTCTCCCCCCAATGTGGATTATCCTCCCTCCATGACTGACACCGACCACACTCCAGCCATTGCCCAGCGTTTCCGCGGTTTTCTACCCATTGTCGTGGACGTGGAAACCGGCGGTTTCGACGCCCGTCGCGACGCCCTGCTCGAAATCGCCGCCGTCACCGTGCGAATGGACGCCCAAGGTCACTTGGCGCCCCACCAGACCCATGCGTGCCACGTGGCGCCCTTTCCCGGCGCCAACCTTGATCCCAAGGCGCTCGCCTTTACCGGCATCGACCCGAACCATCCCTTTCGGGATGCCATGGAAGAAAAAGCCGCCCTACAACATATCTTTACGCCGATCCGGCAACAGGTGAGGGAGACCGGCTGCAGCCGCGCCATCCTGGTGGGCCACAACGCCGCCTTCGACCTCGGGTTTATCAATGCCGCGGTGGAGAGGACCGGCATCAAGCGCAACCCCTTTCACCCCTTCAGCACCTTCGACACGGTCACGTTGGCGGGTCTGGCCTATGGTCAGACAGTATTGGCCCGGGCGGCCCAGGCGGCCGGACTGGAATGGGACAGCAACGAAGCGCACTCGGCGATCTACGACGCGGAGCGCACCGCCGAGCTATTTTGCGCCATCGTCAATCGGTGGTCAGAGCTGGATCCTGACCACCCATGGGAACACCCGTAGCAGGTCGTTGAAACACGGCGTGCTGCAACAACCTGCACGCGGCATGAAGATACGCCGGCATTTTCAACAACGCAGCGCATCGACTATTAACCCGGCAACAATATATATCGTTGCCGGGTTAATAACGAAGGAACCGGAATCCCGTTTTCCGGTTCCTCGCTTGAAAGGGTCTGAGACATCCTGTCAATAGGGCGGGAAGACGCTCTATCCTTGATCATCATTGGCGGCAGGCGCCCCTTGTTCCGCCTTCTCTACCGCTTCCTTTACCATCCGCTCCAACTCGCCACTGGCCTGAAGTTCAAGCGTTATATCGCAACCGCCCACAAGCTCGCCGTTGATGTAGAGCTGGGGGAACGTAGGCCAATCGGCAAAGCGCGGCAGGTTCTCGAAGATCTCCTGATCCTGCAAAACGTTGACGTAGGCGAAAGGGACTCCACACGACTTCAGCGCCTCCGCCGCACGCGAGGAAAACCCGCACATCGGAAACTGGGGGGTTCCCTTCATATAGAGCACGACGGCGTTGTTCTCCACCTGTTCGCGAATCCGGTCCAATACATCCATCGAATCACCTCCGAAATAGAAATCAGTCGTTACGGGCAAATGCCCACTGTGCTGTCCACAATCTACCCTGCCGGACGTACACAATAAACCCGTGGGTTGAAAGCCTTTTCAGAATGGGCGCCCGGCACCCAGCACCACCGCCAACATACCAAGAGTGAGATTGACGAGGATGATGCGCCGGATCACCCGTAGACTTGCGCCCGCTCCTGGCAGTTCCCCAGCGTCCAGCGCCCGTCCCATCCGCCGATAAGGCACGAAGTAGATATAGGCGAACAGCGCCGCCATCAACCAGCCGATGGCCTGCATGACATGAACGTAGAGAGCCGTGTGACCGGCGTAGACGCCGAAAAAGATCCAGTAGCCCGAGAGAAGGATGGCGATCACCGCCAGCCATACCCAGCGGAAGAAGCGGGTCAGCACGCCATACATCAACGGCAGGCGTTGCGGCGGTTCGAACAACGCCTCGGCGGTGGGCCGAAGCGCCATGTGGGCGAAGAACATGCCACCCACCCAGACAACGGTGCCAAGAAGGTGCAGGGTCAAGGCAATGCCATACATCTCATTCTCCAACAGAAACGGGATCGACGTTGCGCTGTAACCACAGTTCCAACAGCGCCAGGTGCCAGAGCTTGCTGCCCTGGATGCGGGTGTGATGCATCTCCGGCGCGGCGAGCAGCATATCCACATATTCGCGCCGGTAGAGCCCGCGCTCGCGGCATGCCCTGGAGTCGAGGATGTCACGCATGAAGTCGAGAAATTCGCCGCGCACATACTTTAGTGCCGGCATGGGGAAGTAACCCTTGGGCCGGTCGATGACCGCGTCGGGCAGGAGGCCGCGCGCCATCGCTTTGAGCGGGTACTTGCCACCTTCCTTGAGCTTGATCTCCGGCGGACATCGGGCGGCCAGCTCCACCAGTTGGTGATCCAGGAACGGCACCCGCGCCTCCAGCCCCCAGGCCATGGTCATGTTGTCCACCCGCTTCACCGGGTCGTCCACGATCAAGGTGGTGACATCGAGCCGCAGCACCGCGTCGATGAAGGTATCCGCCTCCGGCGCCTCCAACAGACCTCCGATCAGCTCGCTGGTGTAGTCGGCGCCACGGAAAGACTCTGTCACCATGCGCAGGTACTCCTCATGGTCGCGGTCGAAATAGTGCTTGCGGAAACGCTCCAGCCGGCTGCCGCCCCCTTCCGCCATCATGCGTGGGTACCAAAAATAGCCACCGAAGACCTCATCCGCCCCTTGCCCCGACTGCACCACCTTGATCTCCTTCGAGACCTGCTCGGCCAACAGATAGAAAGCCACCGCATCTTGGCCGAACATGGGTTCCGACATGGCGTCCACCGCTTCGGGCAAGCGTTGCAAAACCTGATCGTTGGGGATCAGGAACTTACGGTGCCGGGTGGCATACCAGTCCGCCACCTGGTCCGAATACTCGAATTCACTGCCTGCCTCCTCCGGCGCATCCTCGAAACCCACGGAGAAGGTGCGCAAATCGTTGACCCCACTCTCTGCCAGCAACGCCACCAGCAGGCTGGAATCCAGCCCCCCGGAGAGCAACACCCCGACCGGCACGTCGGCCACGTCGTTGCGGCGGCGCACGGCGCGGCGCAACGCCTCATGGATCTCGGCCAGCCAATCCTCCTCTGTGCGCGCCTCGTCGGGCCGGGTGGCGGGGAAATTCCAGTAGCGCCGCCCCTCACGCCCGCCGCCGGGGTCGAAGGTCAGAGTGTGCGCCGGCGCCAGCTTACGCACACCCTTGAGCAGGGTATGCGGCGCCGGCACCACGCCGTGGAGGGTGAACTGGTGATGCAGCGCTACCGGATCGATGGTGGTGTCGATACCGCCCGCGGCGAGCAGCGCCTGAACCGTGGAGGCGAAGAGGATTCGATTCTCGTCGATGCTGTAGTAGAGCGGCTTGATCCCCAACCGGTCGCGAGCCAGGAAGAGCTGGCGCTGGTGTTCATCCCACACCGCGAAGGCGAACATGCCGTGCAGGTACTCCACGCACACCTCGCCCCATGCGTGCCATGCTTTTAGGATCACCTCCGAATCGCCGTCGGAGAAGAAGTGATAGCCCTGTGCGCGCAGCTCCTCGCGCAGCTCGCGATAGTTGTAAAGGGTGCCGTTGAATACCAGCGCCAGACCCAGCTCTTGATCCACCAACGGCTGGTTGGAGTGCTCCGAGAGGTCGATGATCGCCAGCCGCCGGTGACCGAAGGCCAACGGGCCGTCGCTGAAGCTGCCGCCGTGATCAGGGCCGCGCCGCTCCAACTGCTCGGTCATCCGCTGAATCAGCGCCAGATCCGCTGTCCGGCCATCGAACCTAAGTTCACCACAGATTCCACACATGGTCAGTCTGCCTCCTCCTTTCGCTCCCAGCCGCCGCCACCGGGCGTCTCCACACACAACCGATCACCCGGCGCCACATCGAGTGCCGTCTTGGGGGGCAGCAACTCACCATTGAGCCGATTGCATCCCGGCATCCCGTCGCCACCGCCCGCAATACCCCAAGGGGCGTGCAATCGCCTTTCTGTCAGCAGGGTCACCTGAGCCGGCCGCAGGAATTCGAACTCACGCACCAATCCGTCACCGCCCCGGCGCCGTCCCGTACCCCCGGAGCCCCGCCGAATGGCATAACGGGTGACGCGTACCGGATAGCGTGCCTCCAGCACCTCGATGGGCGTGTTGAGCGTATTGGTCATATGGGTCTGCACTGCCGACAAACCGCCCCCCTTCGCCCCCGCACCCATGCCACCGCCAAGGGTCTCGTAGTAGTCCCAGCCCTCCTCCGCGGCATCCCGCCCCATGGCCAGATTGTTCATGCTGCCATGGCTCGCGGCGGGGATCACCTCCGGTAACGCCTGGGCCAGGGCGCCCATCACCACGTCCACGACCCGGGTACTGGTCTCCACGTTGCCTGCCGCCACCGCCGCAGGGAAACGGGCGTTGAGCAGACAGCCTGCCGGGGCCGCGATGCGAATCGGCCGGAAGACGCCGGCGCAGGCTGGGGTCTGCGGCGGCATCAGACAGCGGAAGGCGTAAAACACCGCCGCAGCCGCCACCGGCAGGGGGCAGTTGATGTTACCTCCCACTTGCGCCGCAGTACCCGCGAAATCCACCTCCATGTGACCATCACGGGCACGGATGGCCACACGGACGGGAATCGCCGCCTGCCCCTGGCCGTCGTCGTCCATCCAGTCCTCGAAGCGGTAGAGACCATCAGGGATACGTCGTAATGCAGCGAGCGCCAAGCGCTCGCCATAGTCATTCAAGGCCGTGAGGCCGGCTTCGAATCCGCTCCTTCCGCGCTCGGTGATCAATGTCTCCAGGCGCTCCGCCCCCACCCGATTGGCGCTCATCTGGGCGGAAAAATCACCCCGCGCGTCGTCGGGATTTCGGGTATCGCCCACAATCGAGGCCAGCAGCCCCTCGTCGAGCACGCCGGCACGCATCAGATGGCGCGGCTCGATGATCCGCCCCTCCTCGCCGAGCCGCGTGGAGAGTGGCATGGAGCCAGGAGAGGCGGCGCCGATGTCCGCATGGTGGGCACGATTGACGACGAAAGCAGCGCGCTGTCCCTCCGCGTACACCGGCATGATAAGGGTGACGTCCGGCAGATGGGTGCCGCCGAGGAAGGGATCGTTGAGAATCACCATGTCCCCCGGCGCCCACGCTATCCGCTCAACGATGTCCCCCATGGCATACGCCATACTGCCGAGGTGCACCGGGATGTGAGCCGCTTGGGCGCAGAGTTCCCCCCGCCCATCGAACACGGCGCAGGAGAAATCGAGGCGGTCGCGGATATTGGGCGAAAAGGCCGCGTTACGCAGCACCTCCCCCATCTCCTCACACACCGCCGCCATGCGACTGGAAAAAATGCTCAATTCGATTGGATCCAACGGCCCGCCACCCGATCTTTCGACGATAACGGATTTTGGCACACCGTCCCCTGCCGGGTCGATGCCGCCCTCAGCAACCGGCCGGGTTTAACCGTTTGATCGATATCCGCGGATTTCCAGCCCGGAGTATTCATGAATCGCCGCGATGATTGCGCAGAGAATTGTCCGCACAGGGGATTTTCCGACCGAGTGGAATACGGACTGTATTGCCGAGGAAGGAAAATTCCCTGTGTGGACAAGGATCAAGCAAGGGCGCGAGCGACTTCATGAATAATCCGGGCTAGCCCCATCGCCGCGCTGTAGCCATCCTACAGCAATATAGGGCAACGCAGTCTGCGAGCCGGCGCGGGGCGCGGCCTGTCTTTGAATATCATAGGGTTGGGGGCTTCAGGCAACCAGCGACGAAAGCTCTTCCGGGGAGAGCACTCTGACATCGGGTTCGACCTTCACGGCGCGTGCATCGTCGCCCATCAGCAGGTTCCGCCGGGCCGAACACTGGAACGCGTAGGGAAAGGCCGCGGCCGCCGTGGTGTCGTTGGCGATGAGGGACGCGGGACCGGCGACACAGGCGGATGCCACCATCACCGCACTCCTTTTATCCAATATCGCTCCCTTTTCCGAGAAGGTGAGATCGAGCGGACAGATGTTGTCGACCCAACCCTCGGCGGCGGGCATGCCAAAGACCCCCAGATGCCGTCGGCGCGACACCTCCGATGAGGGATCGCCGAACAGAACGACCGTCGCCCCGGCCGGGCAGGGCGCCGTGGCCATGACAGCCGCTCGCGACCGACGCCGCTGCCATCTGTCGCTGACGATCGAACGCAACAGCAGAAAGGAACGTGGGTCCTTGAGCAATTGCCCGAATATCCTCCCCGGCCGTTTCGACTTCAGCGCCTCCACCACATCCAGCAAGGCGATGGCTTTGTGGACGGAGGCCTGATGTTGCGTCAGAACGCGGCGCAGATCGGGACTATCCGGCATCTGTCGTGCGATGGCCTCGTCCGCCCGCAGGATGGCCAGCAGGCTCTGCCTGCCGAAACGGTGCGAGATGGAACGGCTGTGCTTGCGATAAAAATAGCCGAGCACCGGGAGGACACTGTAACGGGCGCCCTTCAGAAGCAGTTGCACGATCAGTTCATAGTCTTCCGAGTTGTCCAGGCTTTCATTGTAACGAATCGCATGTTGTTCCATCAGGGTGCGGCGGATGACCGGTTTGAGGAAACCGTAGTTGACGTCTCGGTTACCGCTCACCCGGTTCGAACGAATGTAGTCCGCCGTCCCCACATAAAATGGCTGCGTGACACCCTCTCCGATGAAGGTGTGTGGCGGCGCGCCCGCATCCGAATAGAACACCAGCAGGTCGTCCGCAACGATATCCGCCGCGGCCGCCTCCGCGTGGTCGAGCAGCCATTCCAGCCGGCGCGGATGCATGAGATCGTCGCTGTCCAACACCGCCACCCATTCGCCCCTGGCCTCCTCCAACGCAACGTTCCGGGCCCGTGACGGTCCGCCGTTCTCCGCCAGCGCGATTACTTTCAGACGGTCATCCTTCTCCGCAATCGCGCGGGCGCGCGTCAGGCTCCCATCGGAGGAAGCGTCATCGACAAAGATCACTTCCACGGCATCGAGCGTCTGATTCAGGGCCGATTCGAGCGCCGCCTCCAGGAAGGCCTCGCCATTGTAGTTGGCCACGATCACGGACACCCGCGGCATCGGTTGCACCGTCATTGGACAGACTCCTGCTCCGCGCCAAACCAGGCCTCCGCCCCCTCCGGCCATATGGCCTCCACCACACGGCGGATGACCTGCTGCTCATCGTCGTTTAGGGTGTGCCGCCAGGAATTGAGACGGGCATCGATATCGACGCCTTTTCTGCCCTCCACGGTCACCGGTGAATCATTCTCCGTTTCCAGCGGATGCTGAAGCGTGACGCCAGCGCGCTGCGCCAGTTCGACAAACCGGCGCCGGGGATCGCGGGCCAGGTCTTCATAGCGCATGGAAACAACACCTGGAGTATCGGCAACACGCCGTTCCATCAGCGCCCAGAGCGCCGATATCTTGATCATGGGTGCGGCGTTGCCATATTGCCGGATCGTGTCACGGTCGCGTTCGGCCACCGCATCGCTATAGGGATCCATGCGATGATACATCCGGTCCAGATCGACATCGCTGAAGTACCAGCTCCAGTCCGTATTGTTGAAACTTGCGACGATGGCGCACGGATGGCGCGATATGTTGACCGGTGTCAGGCCGTACCGTTCCGACATAAAACCGAGTAAGCAATGGGCCCGGACGAACTTTATCACCAGACGCCGGCTCAGGCACTCGGCGTAGGTCTTGCGGCAAAGATAGGGAAAACCGGACCGGGTGGGATTGTAGCCGCGAAAGACCTTGTCGAGATAACGGACATCCTCCAGCCCAAGATCGTCGGCCGACAGCGGGATATACGCCTCCCTCCACGCTTGCGGCACCTCCTTCCCAAAAATCCGCTCCTGCAGGGGGAACTGGGAACTGGGCGCCATCGGCTCGAAAATGGTCTTCGCCTCATAGGCCCGGGCCAGCACCTCCTGGACCCAGGTCGTGCCACTGCGCCAGAAACCGTTGATCAATAATGTCCCCTGCAAGGGGGCGAACTCGGCGGCTGCGCGATCCAGAATGAAGGACAACGTGCAAAACAGCTCTCTCTTGATATTCGCAATCCGACTCATCGTTTCATAATCTCACTCGGTTCAGTTTCACTGGCTCCATCGGAAGCTCGAACAGAACTGCATCATACTCGCTGTATCGACATCCAGAACAAGGCAGATAGTGGAATGGGTCATGCAGATACAAAATGTCACGCTTGGGATAGCGATCGCCGACCGTTTTCCTGAATACAACCCCACTGGAGCTGCCGTTGCATTCATGGCCGCGCCTGCTTTAGAATGAAATGACTATTTTCATAGTATTTTACTTGGTTAATGAATTCCAGCATTCACCCTGACCCTTTAATCAAACCCATTATCAGGAGACCCAACGAATGGCGCATGAACTTCCCCCTCTACCCTACGAGAAAAACGCTCTCGAACCCGTGATCTCGCAGGAGACCATCGAATACCACTACGGCAAACATCATCAGACCTATGTCACCAATCTGAACAACTTGGTGCCTGGCACTGAATTTGAAAACGCCTCCCTCGAAGACATCATCCAGAAGGCCTCCGGCGGTATCTTCAACAATGGCGCCCAGGTCTGGAACCACACCTTCTACTGGAACTGCCTCAGCCCCAACGGAGGCGGCGAACCTGGCGGGGCACTTGCCGACGCCATCAACAAGGCCTTTGGCTCCTTCGAAGAGTTCAAAAAGCAGTTCTCGACTTCCGCCGCCACCAACTTCGGCTGTGGCTGGACCTGGCTGGTGAAGGGCGCCGACGGCGGCCTGGAGATCGTCAACACCACCGGCGCCGGCAATCCCATGACCGACGGCAAGACACCGCTGTTAACCGTGGACGTATGGGAGCACGCCTATTACATCGATTACCGCAACGCCCGTCCTGGGTATCTAGAAAAACTCTGGAACATCTTCAACTGGGATTTTGTATCGGCAAACTTTGCCGGATAATGAATCCGCGCCGGGAGAGGCCCCTCTCCCGGCCATCAAGACCCCGAGACCATCCCCTGCCGTTCTCATGTCCGAATGGCCTGCAACACGGTCTCCTTCGTGGTCTGTTGAAACAACATGACCATGGCGCCGTATACAAGTCCACAAAACGCGATCGCCAATCCCAGCTCAAGCCATGGCGCCAGACCATAGCCGTGCAACGCCCCAAGCAGACCATGCACCAAGCCGGCCATGACGGCGGCCTGTGCAATCAGCCACAACACCTTGCGCAGGCCAAGCCAGACACCCACCTGGCCAACCTTGAACACGGTAGCCGCATACACCAACATGAACACCGTGTTGGCAACCAGAATACCCCCGGCCACCCCCGTCAAGCCACCCAGCAATCCTCCGCCAATACATAGGCCCATGATCAAGGCAGCCCTCAGCGCCGTCAGCCGCCACAACAGGGTGGCGTGACCGATGCCCTTGAGAAACGAGCCGAAGCCACCGCATGGCGCCATCATGCCTTTCGACAAGGCAAGGATCGCAAACACGGGCCAGGCCTGAATCCAACGCTCCCCGAACAGCACGTACATGGCCTGCTCAGCCACCGCCGCCAGACCGAACATCACCGGCGCCTGCAATGATGTGGTCAATTGCGCACTGCGTAACAACGCGCGGGCCAGACGCCTGGGTTGATCCGCCATGGCAGCAAACGAGGGGAACAGCACCGACGCCAGACTCGACAGAATGATCTGGTTCGGCAGTTCGACGAAGCGGTTGGGAACAGAGAAAAAACCGGTGGCGGAGGTCCCCAACAGTCGTGTCACGATAATGACCGGTCCCTGGATGCAGAAATAGAGCAACAGATCGGCAAACATGACACGGGAACCGAAATGTCCCATCTCTGCAATGTCGGCCAGCGGCCAAACGGGACGCGGACGAATACCCGCCACAAAGAGGTTTCCCGCGACCCGAATGGCCGCACTGACGAACTGCTGGGCGACCAGTGCCCACACGCCCCAGTGGACCAGCGCGGCGCCGATTGCAGCCAGTGCGCCGAGCACATCGGACGCCACCTGCCAGATGGCCAGCTTGTCGAACTGCATCCGCTTGGTCAGCGCTGCTTCCGAGATATCCCCCAGAATATTGAAAGGGATGAGAAAGCTCAACGCCGCCAAGACCTTCCATATATCCGCCGCACCGAGCCACTGGCTGATAAGCCCCGACCCCCAGGCCACCACGACCGCCAGCAGGCCGCCGACGATCAACGCGTAGGTAAACGCCTGATTCCAGAGGGCCCCGTTATCCTCCCTGTGTGTCACCAACGCCGAAGGAATCCCCATGGCGCCGAACATGGAAAGGAAGATCACGATGGTGATGCTGGCAGCGATCGCACCAAACTCTTCCGGCATGAGCAGCCGGGCGAGGATGGGCACGGTCAGGAACTTCAGGCTCATGCTGATCGTCCGACCGGCCACCGTCCACACCGCCGATTTGGCAATGTGCCGGCTGTTGTGTCGCCCGTTACTCATAATAGAAAGACGGAATTGGATGGTCCTGGATACGGGCTAACTGGCATTTTCCAAGGCCCCTGAAAATCCCAGCCCATAGTCCCGCTTTACCCCATCGAGCACTTCATAGAAACGTTCTTTCTGGCGCGCGAGTACATGTTCGTCACTCAACATTGGCTCAGCCTTGCAACACCGTTCCAGTGCACTGACGGCGGGCACCATGAGGGCTCTGCGCACGACACGGCTGGAGAGCAGCGCCTTCACCCGCGCCTTCAGCCCGCGTTTCCCGTTCTCACCATGCGGTGCGATTTCGCCATCCACTGGAACAGAGACCAGATTGGGCGCCTGTGCACTCCTCTCCCCTGCCATCTTTGGCCAACGCAGGCCGAAATAGGGCGCCCCCTTGGCGCCCGCCTCCAGGGGTGAGGACAACGGCAGCACATGAGGGGCATAGTCCATCTCCAGAGAACCCGCCCAGTCGCGCCACTTGAAGGCATTGATCTGCTTCGAGGTAGTCACTGCGATCCAGGGCACGCGAAAGGCATCGGCCAGAATCGCCGCGTGCATGGACTCTGCGATCACCAAGGTGGATTGCGCAATGCGGGCGATCACCTCATGGGCCTCGGCGCAAGGATCGATATAGGTGATGCCGGCGTGTCGGCATACCTCGTCCCAGCATCCGTGCAGAGCGCTTTCCCAATGCGGCACGAAAACAGTGCCCAACGTCGTGTCCAGCCCCTGAAACTCCTCCATGTCGGCAATCAACACCGCAGGATCGAGGATCCCTTTCTCCACGTCGATGCCCAGTCTGCCGGCAGTCAGGGGCCCCCGCACACAGCGGATGTCCCACAGCGCCCGATCATCCACTGAGGGCGTCTGACCATACCCCGTGCCACTGCCAACCACCAGTTTTTTGCGGCACTCGGGCAACAAGGCGGTATCGAGCACCGTGCCCACCCCCACCAGCAGGTCGTCGGAGGGAATCTCCCTGTAGCCCGGCAACAGAAAGTCCCAGAGCCAGGTATTCAGATCGTCACCGAAATTGCCCTCCGGCGAGGGCCAATGATAGATATCCATTGTGTCGTCAACCCTTGATTCTCCACTGCCACCTGTTGGCGGCTGTTTGCCCCATAATCTTGAGCGTAGACCACGAAGGGCGCATTGCAAATCGGCCAAATCCCCCCTTGCAAGGTGTCCGAAAGAACCGCTACGATGCCCCATCGTTTGGCCCGGGATGTTCGCTGGGCCCGTGTGCTCCGCTACCAACATCCTCCTGAAGCGACATGCAGCGCCTGGACCACCTCAAGACCCTTTCCTGGGAACACCACGACGCGCTGAAATACGCCCACCGACTGCGCAAGGGTATCGCCAGAGGCACGGATGTGGATACGCTTCGCCGCTATCTCCATCTCGTGGTGGAACATCATCTGCGCCCCCATTTCGGCCAGGAGGAATCCATCCTTGTCGACCGCCTTTCCGATGAACAACGCAAGGCCGCTGTCGTCCAAAAGGTATTGGAAGAGCACCAGCAGATGCTCGCACTGGCGGAGGAGATCGCACACACCACCGGCGACGTCGCATCTCTCATGACCCGATTTGCCGATATGCTGAAACAGCACGTCCGGCTGGAACAGGCCCAGTTCTTCCCCTATATTGAAAACACGCTTTCTACACAACAACTTGAGTCTGCCCAGCACGAGCTGGAAGAGCGCCATGTACCAGGACACCTGCCCTGGGACCTCCCTTTCTGGAAGTCGTGAGTTGCGGGTATTTGCGCTGACCCATGCGCATCAGTATAGTAGCCTGTTTTCCCGCGTTTTCTGGCCGATGATTCGCCAGAGAAGACGCGATGAGGAATGAGGAACTGGCCGCCATGGGTGATTCAGTGATGGGAACCTACAGCCGCCTGCCCGTGAGTTTCGAACGGGGCGAAGGCGTCTGGCTCTGGGACAAAAACGGCAAGCGCTATTTCGATGCCATCGCGGGCATCGCGGTGTGTGGATTGGGTCACGCCCATCCGGCGGTACGGGATGCCCTGTGCGCGCAAGCGGGCCACCTGATGCACACCTCCAACCTCTATGGCATCGAGCGCCAACAGGCACTGGCAGACGACCTTACGCGACTGTCCGGCATGGACAAGGTGTTCTTTGCCAACTCCGGTGCCGAAGCCAACGAGGCAGCGATCAAGATCGCCCGTCTCTATGGCCACCGTAAAGACATCGACATCCCGACCATTGCGGTCATGGAGGGCAGCTTCCATGGCCGCACGCTGGCAACCCTCTCCGCCACCGGCAACCGCAAGGTCCAGGCTGGATTCGAACCCCTGGTCACCGGTTTCGCCCGCATCCCCTTTGGCGATGCCGGGGCGCTGGAACTGGTGGGGGAGAACAACCCCAATATCGTGGCAGTACTGGTCGAACCGATCCAGGGAGAGGGCGGCATCAATATCCCCCCATCTGACTATCTCAATCGGGTGCGCGAGATCTGCGACCGCAACGGCTGGCTCATGATGCTCGACGAAATCCAGACCGGCATGGGCCGCAGCGGCCGTATGTTCGCCTACCAACACAACGGCGTCACGCCCGATGTCATGACCCTGGCCAAGGGTTTGGGCAACGGTGTCCCCATTGGCGCCTGCCTGGCCCGTGGCGAGGCGGCGGAGATATTGGGTCCCGGAGCGCATGGCTCCACCTTTGGCGGCAACCCCCTCGTCTGCGCCGCCGCCTCGGCGGTGATCAGCGTGCTGGAACAGGACGCCCTGCCCGCACATGCGGCCGCCATGGGCGACAGACTCCTGGCCGGCTTCCACGCGCGTCTCGGCGACCGGGCGGCGATCGAGGAGATACGCGGACAAGGTCTGCTGATCGGTCTCCAGCTCGACCGTCCCTGCAGCGAACTGGTCATGCGTGCACTCGATGAGGGCCTGTTGATCAATGTGACGGCAGACACGGTGGTCCGCCTGCTGCCGCCGCTGATCATCACTGACGAACAGGCAGACGACCTGATCGACAGGCTGAGTACGCTGATCGAGGTGTTCCTGGACGCCACTTGAACCACCATGCCCGACTGAAACCATGAATACACCTTCACCCACACCCCGCCACTTTCTCTCGCTCCTGGATCTGAGCAGCGAGGAACTGAAACGACTGATCCAACGCGCAACCGAACTCAAGGCGATGCAACGCGATGGCCATGTCCACGAGCCCCTGAAAAACCGCACGCTAGCCATGGTGTTCGAGAAATCCTCCACCCGCACACGGGTCTCCTTCGAGACCGGCATGACCCAGCTCGGCGGACACGCCCTCTTCCTCTCACCGCGCGATACCCAGTTGGGGCGCGGCGAGCCACTCGAGGACAGCGCGCGGGTGCTGTCGCGCATGGTCGACGCCATCATGATCCGCACCTTCGAACACGAAAAGGTGGAGACCTTCGCCCGGTACTCAAAAGTACCGGTCATCAACGCCCTCACCGACCTGCTCCATCCATGCCAGTTGCTTGCCGACATGCAGACTTGGTTCGAACACCGCGGCGATATCCGGGGCCGTACCGTGGCCTGGATCGGTGACGGCAACAACATGTGCCACTCGTACATCAACGCCGCCCGGCGCTTCGATTTTCGTCTGCGCATCGCCTGCCCGGAAGGCTATGACCCCAATCCAACTATCCTGACGCCCGCTGCCGATCGCTGCGAGATCATTCGCGATCCCATGATTGCGGCCGAGGGGGCAGACCTGATCGTGACCGACGTCTGGGCCAGCATGGGCCAGGAAGAAGAGCAAGCGCGCCGGGAGAAGGCCTTTGCCGGCTATCAGGTGGACGATGCGTTGATGGCCCGTGCCGAACCGGATGCCCTGTTCATGCACTGCCTGCCGGCCCATCGTGGCGAGGAGGTCGCCGCCTCGGTCATCGACCGCCCTGACAGCGTGGTGTGGGACGAAGCGGAGAACCGTCTCCATTCCCAGAAGGCCCTGTTGGAGTTCCTGCTCTCTTCGAGCTGAATGCGCCGCAAGACGGGATACTTTGGAATCTGCTAACCTATCGGCTCCCGATTCCCGGGGCCATCATGCAATCTGCAACAAGGGCGATAGAGGTCATTGTGAAAAAAGCCGTTCTCCTTCTCGCGCTGCTGCTGAGCCTTTCTCCGTTGGTTCAGGCCGAAACCAAATACGTCACCGATCGTTTCAAGATCACCATGCGCTCCGGTGAGGGCACCAAGCACAAGATCATCCGCATGCTCTCCTCGGGTTCCCCAGTAGAGGTGCTGGAAAACAATCCGAGCACCGGCTACAGCCGGGTGCGCACCAAGGGGGGAACAGAGGGTTACGTGCTGACCCGCCAACTGATGTCCCACCCGAGCGCGCGCGAACAGGTGGCCTCGCTGCAGGCCCGCCTGCAGGAACTCCAGGCGACCCCGAATCAGCTCAGCGCCCGCCTCGCCAAACTGCAGGAAGAGCACGAGAAACTGCAAACAGAAAACGCCACGCTAAAAAGCGCCAAGGCCCAGCTCGAAAAGAAGTTGGAAAGCATACAACGCACCGCATCAAATGCGGTACGTATCTCCAACGAGCGTAATGAACTGCGTAAGAATGTGGCGGCGTTGACGCGCGAAGTGGAAGATCTCAAACAGGAAAACCGCGACCTCAGCAACCAGACCGCACAGAACTGGTTTCTGATCGGCGCGGGCGTCATCATCGCCGGCATCGTGTTGGGACTGTTCCTACCCCACCTGCGCTTCCGCCGGCGCAAATCCTCCTGGGGATCGCTGTAGGCCGCCCCCCCTGCGGAAGCCAATTGTTGCCGGGTTAATAATACTAAGCCCGACAGGCTCCCAGGGACGGCGTTCATTACCTCTTCTTCAACTGCGAAAGATCCCGCACCGCCCCATGGGCCGCGCTCGTGGTCAACGCGGCATAGGCCTGTAACGCCTCGGAGACCTGCCGCTGCCGCGAGACCGGCCGAAAGGCGCGATCCCCCCGATCCTCCATTTCGATCAGACGCTTCGCGAGTTCCGCCTCGGGCACATCGATATTGATCTTGCGGTTGGGGATGTCGATTTCCACCGTATCCCCCTCTTCCACCAGAGCGATGAGTCCACCCTCCGCCGCCTCGGGCGAGACATGGCCGATGGAGAGACCAGAGGTCCCGCCGGAGAAACGCCCGTCGGTGATCAATGCACAGACCTTGCCCAGACCCTTCGACTTGAGATAGCTGGTGGGATAGAGCATCTCCTGCATGCCCGGCCCACCTTTCGGTCCCTCGTAGCGGATGATCACCACGTCCCCCGCCCGAATCCGCTCCCCGAGGATCGCCTCTACCGCATCCTCCTGGCTTTCGAAGATGCGCGCCGGCCCCTTGAAGCTGAGGATGGACGCATCCACACCCGCGGTCTTGACGATGCAACCGTCGTCGGCGAGATTGCCATAGAGCACGGCGAGGCCGCCATCCTCCGAATAGGCATGCTCCAGATCGCGGATACAACCGGCAGCGCGATCCAGATCGAGTTCCGGCCAACGCATCTCCTGGCTGAAGGCCTGTTGGGTGGGACGGCCGCCCGGCGCCGCAAGATACAGCCTGTGAACCGCGTCAGACTGAGTACGCATCACGTCCCATTCTTCGACCGCATCCCCCATCGAGGTGCTGTGCACGACCGGCACCTCCCGGTGCAGCAAGCCGGCGCGATCGAGTTCACCGAGGATGCCGAACACCCCCCCCGCACGATGCACGTCTTCCATGTGATAATCCGGCGTCGAGGGCGCCACCTTGCAGAGATTGGGCACTTTGCGCGAAAGGCGGTCGATGGCCGCCATATCGAAATCCACCCTCGCCTCATGCGCGGCGGCGAGAAGATGCAGCACGGTATTGGTGGACCCCCCCATGGCGATATCCAGGCTCATCGCGTTTTCGAACGCCTCCCGCGTGGCGATGCTTCGAGGCAGAACACGCGCATCGTCCTGTTCGTAGTAACGTCTCGTGATCTCCACGATCAAACGGCCGGCACGCAGGAAGAGTTCCTTGCGGTCGGCATGGGTCGCCACCAGCGAACCGTTGCCCGGCAACGACAGGCCCAGAGCCTCGGTAAGGCAGTTCATCGAGTTGGCCGTGAACATGCCGGAACAGGAGCCGCAGGTGGGGCAGGCGGAATGCTCGATGACCTCCACCTCCTCATCCGTCTCCTCGGGGTCGGCCGCCGCCACCATGGCGTCCACCAGATCCAGATGCACCTCCTTTTCCCCCAGTTGCACCTTGCCCGCCTCCATCGGTCCCCCGGATACGAATACCGCGGGGATGTTCAACCGCAGGGCGGCCATCAGCATGCCGGGGGTGATCTTGTCGCAGTTGGAGATGCACACCATGGCATCGGCGCAATGGGCATTGACCATGTACTCCACCGAGTCGGCGATGAGGTCGCGCGACGGCAACGAATAGAGCATACCGCCATGCCCCATGGCAATGCCGTCGTCGATGGCGATGGTATCGAACTCCTTGGCCACTCCACCCGCCTTCTCTATCTCCCGCGCCACCATCTGCCCCAGGTCCTTGAGATGCACATGCCCTGGTACGAACTGGGTAAAGGAGTTGACCACGGCGATGATCGGCTTGTCGAAATCCTCGTCGCGCATCCCTGTGGCGCGCCACAAGGAACGGGCACCCGCCATATTGCGGCCGTGGGTGGTGGTGCGGGAACGGTACTGGGGCATGTCTCTCTCCGGGCTGACTGTACGGGACTGCGTCGTCTTCCGACTCGGCTGGGTGGAATTATCCCTCAATGGCACGGAGTACGCCAAGAAATCTCAATTGTGGGCAATTGATGCCGGCCTGATACTTCCTTGTGAAATAGTCATATCAACCCGACAACCCTTGGGGATGGAAAGCAACCGCCAATCGATCCTTCCTATTGCGCCACTCCCTCGATTACCGACGTGACAGCCGGGGTATGGTGGACACGCTTCAGACTGAAACCCGCCTCACTCATGAGCAATGCGAACTCATGAGCCGTCCGTTCGCGACCGCCATTCGCCATGAGGAGATGCAGATCGCACAATCCACCCGCCTTTCCCGCGTCAGTCAGTATCATCTCCACGATGAAGAGACGACCGCCGGGCTGCAAAACAGCTCTCGCCTGACGCAGGATCTCTATCGCTTTCCGATCGTCCCAGTCATGGAGCACCCGCGCCATCACCACCACATCCGCCTCAAGTCCCCATCGTCGAAAAAGATCCCCCGCGCGCAACTCGATGTGTTGATTGAACTGCCTGCGACGGGCACGTTCAATGACTTCGGGCCGATCGAGAAGCGTAACATGTAGAGTGGGATAGCACTCCAGCAACATTGCGACCAGCACCCCGATACCACCGCCGGCATCAACCACCCGCTCATCACCTTGCAGGCTGAGAGCTGCGGGCACTGCCACATAATCGTGGCGCGCATAGCTCATCAGCATACGATGATGCCGCTCTATCCGAGAGGCATCGGCCGCAACCTCGCTGAAGATATCCGGTGCTTGCCATGAAGCGCCGGCCCGGAGTGCATCGGGGAGTCTCTTCCACATATGTGTAAGGTATCGACCGTACTCCGTGGCTGCGCCAGCAAGCGTCAGTGGATGTGCCGATTGCAGGTACCTTCCTCTTTCAGTCATCTGCCATTCATCGCCAACCGGTCGTATCAGACGTAATTCCCGGAGTGCACGCAACAGGCGCGGCACACGCCGGAGGGCAAGACCACAGGTCCTGGCAAGGGCCTCGCTTGTAGCAGGTAGTGCCTCGAATACCCCAAGTTCTACCGCTGCCTGGATAGTCTGGGTCCGCCAAAACCCTACCATATCGCTGGAAAGCGATGCGAACTCACTCCGCAGGGGCGGCCGTAATTCAACGACCCGCTGTCCGGACTCGTCAATGACCTCGAGTGCACCATCGAAACGTTCAACACGGGCTTGCCCATTGTAAAACGGCTCAATCGCTGCAAACCGACGCCCATAGGCGGGCAATCCGTCGATGTCTATGTGGGTCCACCCTTCATAATCCCGAGCCCGCGCAAAACCCTTGTGAAATACATCTAGATCAAGGAACCACTGGTGGTGAGTCAGCTTTCCATCCAGACCAATGTGGGTACTCCGCCCATCGCTCGACTGGACAACCGCGAATCCCTCTCGAAAGTCTCCTGCATACCGCCAGCGACCTGCATATGTGGGCGCCCCGTCGCTGCCGAGATGGAAGTATGATCCGTCCTGGTCACGAACAGCACACCGGCCCTCCTGAAAGTTGCCACACCAAGCATATCGCAGCGCATAGAGATCGGTACCATCGGGACGGATGTGATGCCATCCATCGGCATCGCACACAGCAGCCAGTCCCTCGTAGTAACCAAAGGTGCGCAAAAACCGTCTGCCGTATACGGCAGTTCCATCTGGACGAATATGCCACGCTTTACCGTTTTGGCGCACCGGTGCGAGGCCGGGTTCGTGAAACTCGAGCACTTCATCGAAGCGTTGAGCATACATAGGGGCATTTCCCAACACATGGTGTGTGCCCTCAGGTGCTATTTTGCTCGAACGCCAAATCATGAACCCGTTTCAACCGGCTTGCGCATATTACAGCCAAGACACAAAGCACGGTTGCGATAGGTGGCAACGAGACGACGATAGGCATCACCCTTCCATATACTCATAAGCCCTTGATCATGTAACGAGCCAAAATCGCCCAACGTCCTGCGTTTGGCATCGGGTGCGCAACACACATCGAAACGCCCTTCAGCACTCACCCAAACCTCCTTCCCAAGGAAAGGACAGGGACCACCTGGTGAAAGATCCTGTGTTGCAGTCTCTTCCAGGAAGAAGAAATTTTCCAGGAGGATTCGCCGCCCATTAGGGAGCGTGCGCTCACGGGCTACCTCCCTTGCCGCCCGTACGGCGCAATTCCATCGCCGAATGGCTTCGGGGCTTCTGCGCATCGACTGATCCTCGATTTCCTTGAAATGGGCCCAAAGGTGATGTCCCTTCACACGATCGATCCCCAACCCAATCGCGAGTCGGACGATATCGGATAACTCGTCCACATTGGTTTCGAGGAAAGTAACCTGGAAGGTTACCCGGCAATAGTCGCCCCCGTTCTTGGCATAAGCATCGCGTACAGCTATGAAGTCGCGCACATCTCCGAGCATCTTTTCCCATTTGGAACCCAACATTATTGATTCCTGGGTCGCCCGGCTCGCGCCATTCCAAGATATCTTCACATCGGAGGCTACTGGCACGATGCGCTCTGCCCATAATCGTGCGCCCAGTCTGGGGAAAGTTCCGTTTGTGGTCAGATTCAGCTTCACGCTGTGTTCTGAACACAATGCGAGAATATCCTCAAAATGTTTATAGAGGAGAGGCTCACCCATCGTGGAAGGAATGATCTCCCGGAGACCGTTTTTAACGGCATCTGCGACCACATGTCGAATAAGATCCATAGGCATCGAACGATGAGATCGCCCCTCCGCACGCCGGATTTCCTGCAATGGACTATGCGGCGAGTGTTCTTCACACATGATGCAGTGCAAATTGCACGTATCCGGATTGGTATCGAAAGTCACCCTCCAGGGTCCATTTCCCACATCGACATGGGCACTATCACGCCGGCCGATGACAAATTGATACAATCGTTCCATCTCGCGAACGTGATCCGCAATATCTGGAATATCTCCTGACTCATCGAACAGATAGCCACGTTCCCCGAGGCGCTTCGCCATCTCCGGATCGTCAACGAAACGTTGCATCTGCTCTGCCAGGGATTGATGGGATCGATGCCTGAACAACAGCCCGTTGACCTCATGCTGCACGTACTCTGCCATCCCTCCCACGTTTGCAGTGATCACGGGCACCCGCGCCTGCAGTGCCTCATGAATGACCAATGGCGAGTTCTCCACCCACACCGAGGGCACGATGATGGCGTCTACTCTGTTAAAAACATCACGAACAATATTCTGATTCCTATATTCGGATACCCACTCCACCCTGGCAAAGATTTCCGCCGGCAAGCTCCGGGCAATGCCCTTTAATGCTTCTGTACTCTGTCCCCGATGGCGCCCCCAGATCCGTAGCTGGGGTTCCCCCTCAAGATTACCAAAAGCACGAATCAGATCATGAATACCTTTCGCTGGAATATGGGTACCAATGTACCCAAATGTAAAAGGTTCTCCAGGAGACCTCACGCGACCGCGCAGCCGGGAGTGGTCAAACCCGTAGTCCAGGAAGACGAGTTTGCACTCGGGTACTCCAAAGGCATCACGGTAACGATCGTGGAGGTAGCGCGAAGGTGCAACAAACCGGTCTACCAGATCCACCATCTCCCGCACATGACGCATGCGCCGCCCAACCCATTCCGCCCAGTATTCAATGTCTGTCTCTAATTCCTGTGGCGCGCCACTGAAATATCGGGCATAGCACCGCTGCGCACATTTTCGATCCTCCTGGCCATCACAGGCCGCCCACAGGAGCCCGGGATCACTGGGAAACGTCTGCATGAATTGTCCCCGAGGGCACATCAGCCAGTAATCATGCAATGTGTAGACAATTGGGATTTCACGATTGGCCGCTTCAAGCAGCATCGAAGTGGAAAGATGATTGAGATGCTGAATATGGACCACATCAGGCTCGACAGTATCGAGTACTTCGGCGAACCGCCGGTCGATCCTGGAGTCCCGATATCGATCCTTGTTACGCGGATTGTTCACTACATGGAGCGTAATCCGTGGATCGTCGATATCGTATTCGCGTCCAAGACGGGCATCCGGTGCGAATGGATCCTCTTCGCGCGTGAAGACATGAACTTGGTGGCGTTCTGCCAAGGCATGACACAATGCTTGTGTATAAACCTCAGACCCGGCGTTATAGCGCATGGGATAGCCATGGATAACCTGGAGAATCTTCACGCGGTCATCCCCACATGCGACGTCGTTCCAACTTAATGCTTGTAGTCTTCAACAAAATGGCCAAGTCCTTCGCCATCGATAAACGAAAAATGTATACGGCGGAAAGATACGACAATATCCCAGACAACGAAACCCCCCTATTCCCGCAGGTATACCCATGGGCAAACAACAGTCTCGAGTTCCCACCGTCCTGATCGACCCTACCGAACGCCCTGATCCGTCACGACAGCGAAATGATTCTGATGCCAACCGGTACGCTACGGGGTCGATCCCGGCGATGTCCGAGCCGTCAGATTGCCACATCCGCCCATCAGATCCGTGTTGTCCGGCAAGGAGGATGGGGGGACCCGATACCTGACGGGGCCTTACAACCGAATGGTGTATACTGCTGCCCTCCCGCCCTGACCCATCGGAGACGATACGCCATGAATCATTGGATCAAGCTTGGATTCGCCGTGACGCTTAGCGCCCTTCTGACCGGTTGCGGCAAGGACGACATCGCTCCGCCCAAGGATACCCCGCCGGCTGAAATCTTCGGCCAGGCATGCCAGGCCTGCCACGGTGAGAACGGCGGCGGCAAATTCGGGTTTCTGCTGAAAATCGCCGGTACCGATGACGAGGTGGATGAAATCACCCACCGAATCCATGAGGGTGGCTGGATCATGCCCCGGTTCCCCAATATCAGCGAGGCGCAGCGGCAGGCGCTGGCGATGTGGCTGAAGTCCCTATGACCCCCCGTTTCGCGCGCGGCGGTAAGTGATGCGGTAAATCACTCCGGCCCGGTCGTCCGATACCAACAGAGCGCCATCCGGCATCACGAGCAGATCGACCGGCCGGCCGATGACCTCTCCATCATCCCGCAACCAGCCGGTGGCGAAAGGCTCGACACCTGTCACCCGCCCATCTTCGATATGTACCGCCACCACCTGATAGCCCACGGGCGCACTTCGGTTCCAGGAACCGTGCTCGGCCACGAACGCCTGCCCCAGGTAACGCTCGGGAAACTGCTGGCCGGTATAGAAGCGGATACCAAGGGGCGCCACATGAGCCGGCAACTTCAACGCGGGCGGTGTGAAGTCTCTGCATGTGCGGTCGCGAAAAATCGGATCCTGCACCGCACCGCCGTGACAAAAGGGAAAACCGAAGTGCGCCCCCTGCCGCCCCACCCGGTTTAGCTCATCCGGCGGTAAATCGTCGCCGAGCCAGTCACGGCCGTTGTCGGTAAACCAGAGCTGGCCTGTTTCCGGGCACCAGTCGAACCCCACGCTGTTGCGCACGCCGAGGGCCACGGTTTCGAGATCGGTTCCATCCGGTTTCATCCGCAGGATACGCCCGAACCCTGGCCGGTCACACACGTTGCAGGGTGCGCCGAGCGAGACATAGAGCCTGTCCCCCGGACTGAAGGCGATATACCGCCAACCGTGATGCCGATAGGCCGGCAGGGGACGAACCACCACGGGCTTCGGGGGATCGTCGAGATGCGCCTCGATGTCGTCGAAGCGCAACACTGCGCCGCTCTCCGCCACATACAGCGCTTTGTTGCGAAAGGCGACCCCGTTGGGCATGTCAAGCCCCTCTGCGAGGATATAGCGCCGACCCGCCACGCCGTCGTGGTTCTCGTCCCGCAACGCATAGACCCGGCCGGCGGTCCGAGTGCCTACGAACAGCGTACCGGCCTCGCCCAATACCATGGAACGGGCGTTTGGCACATTGTCCGCGTACACATCAATATGAAAGCCTGGCGGAAGCCGGATTCGTCCCGCCTGATACGCGACAAGCGATGCGCCATGTGCCAGCAGGACACCCAGAAGAATACCGACGCTGAGGTTTCTCATACCCCCAGCATAGTCAATGTTCCGGCAGCCGTAGCAACTCCCGATAACCCCCTTGACACAAGCGGCGCGCCTCGGCCCAGTCTGTCGCCAACCTATCGGCATCACCGCCGTAGAGCAGCCGGACAATCGCCTCGTCGGCCACCCCTTC
>Ga0256841_1001083_pt1 | contig 24795 bp, 21 predicted proteins | sample 356308metaG_FD_185971 | JGI IMG/M metagenome (GOLD analysis project Ga0256841, IMG submission 185971) | Hydrothermal vent microbial communities from Mid Atlantic Ridge, Atlantic Ocean - 356-308 | ecosystem: Environmental > Aquatic > Marine > Hydrothermal vents | place: Atlantic Ocean: Mid...
TCCTGAAGCATGGAGAGGGTTTGGCGCAGATCATTGGAAGCCTCCTGCATCCGGTCCGCCAAGAGGGCAAAACTTCGACTGGTGTCCTCCACGATGCGCTGATAATTCTTCATATACTGGGCATTCATATCTTTGATGAAGTCGAGGTTGAAGGTCTCCTGCAGGGTGCGAATGATCTTTTGATCTTTGAGCTCGCTCTGCATATGCTCGTGCTTGACCAGCTCGCTACGGCTCCAGATCCGGCTGTTGTAGAGCGCTTCAAGCTCGAGGACCTGCCGTTCGATTCTGGCCAATCCTCGCCGTTCGAAGAAAATCCACCACAGGGAGAGGAAGATTCCGTAAATCGACGCGTAAAACGCAGTGCCGATTCCCGCCAGAAGCAGAGAGATCTGTTGATCGAGCTTTTCGCTGCTGGTGACGGTAAAATCGGGCATCGAGACGGCAATAGCCACGAAGGTCCCCAGGATTCCCAACATGGGGAAGATCGTCGCGGCGACTCGGGCATAGTTGTCGTCGCGAATATCCTTAAAATACTCTTCGATAAATTCCCGAACCGTCAGGGTGGACTTGGTCTTGCCCATAATGGTTAGGGCGTTACCCTTGAGCCCCTCCTGAAGATCCTGCTCCATCAGCTCGAAATTCCGGGAGATCCGACAAGCGGCATAGGAGGCATTGTGAGGGATAAAAAAGAGGAAAATAACAAAAATTGCAACGATAGTTATCAGGGTATGGATCCCCGTCTCGAAAGGCAGAAGCCCCAGAGTACTAGCCGCTAGCGCCGCAACGAAGAGAAAGGGGACTGAGACCATCGCAAGGAAGACGCCAGGGCAGACGCCTCCCCCTCGGAGAGTCGATTGGGACATGAACCCATCCTTTAGACAAAGTTGAAAGCATTATATCAAAAGGAGTTTCCCGAAGATCATTTCATCGTCACGGCGTTATGTTATGATTACAGGCAAAAAGGCTGCGTAGATGCTTCCCGATATCCTCGTCAAACGCTCGGTGACCAAAGACGGCAAAAAAGTCAGCCACCTGCGCTGGTGGGTCTCCATGATTCTCGCCATGGCCCTGGCTCTGGGGACCTGGAATCCCACGGGTCACCACTTCATCCACTATCTCACCTCCGGCGATCCCCTGGAAGGCTTCAAACCCTTTTATATCCTGCTCATGTTTGCCTTTTGGCTCATGGCGATCAAAGCGATTTATCAAAGCCTCAAATGGTACGGGGCCCTGGTTGCAGCGGCCATCATCGCCGCCTTCGTCTACGGTCTGGCCCAGAAGGGTTGGCTCGACACTTCCGACTGGAGTACCCTCGGCTGGGTCGCCACGATCGGAATAGGCCTGATCATCTGGCTGGGACTCAACGCCTCGATTATCTGGAAGACCGCTACCGGCGTCTACACTACCGACGCGACCGACGAGGATTGAGCCCTCCGTGCGTCGACGAAACCTGGTCGCCGGACTTATCCTGTTCCCTTTCCTCGCAGGGATCGCTCTCTATACGGTTTTTCCCGAGAGCTGGGACCTGAGTGTCGCCTATATGCTGGCAGCCGCCCTCGCGTTTAAAGGTGCCATCCTCTCCTTCTATACCGTCTCCAAACTCAAAGTTATCGCTTTTTTCAAAGGCCTGACCCTTTTGCAGGGCAGCGTGCTCCTGATCAAACGCTGGTTTCTCGACAATATCTTCTCCCGCTGGCTGCGACGCAATATCCTCGAGCCACTCTCCCGTGCCCTCGATGAGGCCCGGGAGTATTATCTCGCCCTCAAACTCCGTGCCAGAGTGCAAAACATTCTCTTGGCATTCATCGCCACCGCACTCTCCCTCTGGCTCCTTTACACCAGCGGGTATCTGGGGCATCTCTTCCTCTTAACGGAGCTCAAGATTCTCATCATCAGCCTCTCTAAGACGATATTGCTGATCTCGGGTAAATTCCTGGGATTGATTTTCAACTCCTGGCTCACGCCGCTTCTGGAAGTCTTCGCCTTCAGTTGGCTCTTTGCCTGGCTCGAACGAGCCTTGGGACCCGAGCATCCCGTCAACCGTTTTCTCGCCGCCTTGGGTCGTTTTTTCGGCAGGCTCTTCGCCGGGGCGATCCTCTTCATCCGCCGGACCCTCGACCCCCTGCTCAACGACAGGATCCGTGAAAAAAGCCGGCAGATCGCCGAGCGGGCCGTCGCTTATATCCAGGAGAAAAAAGTCGCTTACGAGTTGGAAGAGTTCGACCGACTGGAGCGTCTCTTGTTGGGGGCGCATATCGATGCCTATCATCGCGTAAAAGATATGGAGAAGATACGGGACAAATCTACCCTCTATCGTCTTATCAACCAGCAAACTCGTGACGGAATCGATCTCGTCGCCTATGTTTCACGAAATTCGCGGGGCGAATTGCTGCCGGTGGAAGCCGACGACAGCTTCTACAACGATATCTTTCTCCTCGAAGGCCCGGCGAGCTCCCAATCCCGCGGGGTACGCCGGGAGCTGCCGGAGAAGCCCGACTCCAGCGACTTCTGGATCCTCAACACCTCTCTCTATCCCGTGACCCTCCGTTCCCACAGCGGTCTGATCCCGCCCACGCCAATCGAGGCCCAATCCCTCAAGCTCATCTCATGCGATCGGGCTCCCAACTACCGAGACGGCGATCTCTATGTCGAATTTCGCGGCCGGACGGAGGCCTTCGTCCCCATCGATTAGAGTGAGTAATCAAAGAATTTCGGCAAATTTCTCTCCCCGTTGCCAAAAGCCTTGCTTTTACTCCCGCTTGCAGCTATAATGGTCTCCGAAGAAAGATGAGGTTCGAGTTCATCTTCGTGTGTTAGATGTGTTGCCGCGTTACCGTTGCTCCGCAAGACCCTGAAGACTCCCCGACATTTTGATTCACCATATTCAAAAAAAGGCTTTACAATGGCAGATTTGCAAACAGGAACCGTTAAATGGTTCAACGACGAAAAAGGTTACGGATTTATTCAGCAGGACAACGGCGGCAATGACGTATTCGTTCACTTCCGTCAAGTCAACAACCCCACCGGCGGCCGCGTCTCTCTCTACGAGGGACAGAAGGTCACCTTCGAGATTGGTGAAGGCATGAAAGGCCCCCAGGCCGAAAACGTCACCGCCCTCTAAACCCCCTTCGCCTTCGGGCGAATCTCTTTATTCTTTTCTTCTACAAATTCTTTTTTACTCATTTATACACATCCTGTGGAGAATCCACATCATGATAGTTCCGTCACGGGCTTTACCAGGCATCCCTAGAGGGCAAGAGTGTCATCTCCCCTCATTTCAGGGTTACAGACGGTAGTTGACACCGGCTTTCCTAATCTTCTCGACGGTTTCTTTTAGTTGGGCAATGCGGCGTTCCTCCTCTTCGAGGCTTCGATGCATCTCCAAATCGAAGTTATCGAGCTTTTCATCCAGGTAGGAAGTGGTAAAACGTCCGTCGATAAAATCCTGATCCCGGACGGCTGCGAGGTGTAGAGGGATATTGGTCTTGACACCCTCGACGTAAAATTCATCCAGGGCTCTCCGGGCTTTATCGACCACACTCTTCCAGTCCAGATCCCATACGATGAGCTTGGCTACCATTGAGTCATAGTTGGGGGTGATGGTATAGCCGTCGTATACGCTGGAGTCTATCCGCACTCCCGGCCCTCCGGGTGCAATAAAGCGCGTCACCTTTCCACTGGAGGGGAAGAAATTTTTCTGGACATCTTCGGCATTGATACGAAACTCTATCGCATAACCTCGAAAGTTGAGCTCCTCTTGTAAAAAACGCAATTTATCCCCTTCAGCGATCTCGATCATCCGCTTAATAATGTCGATACCACTGATCATCTCCGTAATTGGGTGCTCGACCTGAACCCGGGTATTCATCTCGATGAAATAGATACCGTCATTCTCATCGATCAGAAATTCAATGGTCCCGACGCTCTCATAGCCGAGTCGGAAAATAGCCTTGGTGCTCATGCGGTAGAGTTCCCGGCGTACGGCATCACTGAGACGGGGACTGGGAGCGATCTCGATCACTTTCTGGTGTCTGCGCTGAATCGAACAGTCCCGTTCCCGCAGATGCACGACGTTACCGTACTTATCCGCAACGATCTGTATTTCGATGTGGCGGGGGTTTTTGACATATTTTTCGACGAAAACATCCCCCTTGCCGAAAAACTTTTCCGCCTCTTTAACCGCGCTCTCGAACTGATCGGAGAAGGCCTCTTCCTTCTCTACGATCCGCATGCCGCGGCCGCCACCGCCGAAAGCGGCCTTGATGATCACCGGAAAACCGATCTCCCTGGCAGTGCGAAGCCCCTCCTCGGCATCGAGCACCGCGTCGGTACTGCCTTCGATGACCGGGAGCCCCACTTTTTTCATCGCTTCCTTGGAAGCAGTCTTGTCGCCAAATAGGGCAATGTGCTCCGGCCGAGGCCCGACGAAGATTACTCCCGCCTCTTCACAGGCTTTAGCAAATTCGGCACTCTCGCTCAGAAAGCCGTAGCCCGGATGGATCGCATCACACTCCGCCTTCTTGGCCAGAGAAATGATCTTCTCCATGTCGAGATAGGCTTGGAGCGGATTGCCCAGGATCGGATAGGCCTCGTCGGCTTTACGGATCCAGATACCCTCCAGATCCGCCTCGCTAAAGATTGCGACGGTGCGAATGCCGAGCTCTTTGCAAGCGCGGATAATCCGCAAGGCGATCTCTCCCCGGTTGGCGATAAGCAGTTTTTTGATTTTTTTCATCGAGCACTCCTTTATCTAAATCTAACGTATGATATCGGGGCAACCCCTCAGATTCTTCATCTAAAATGTCTAATTTATCGATGTAAATAAGCAGATATATTGTCTTATATTGCTCAAAATATACGTTAAAATTGTCTTATGAAGAAAAGGACCCTAGAATATCACAACCGGATCGCCAACGACGCCCTCTTCTATATCTACACCCATATCGATACGGAGATACGGATCGAAGAGCTGGCCGAGGAGCTAGGAGTGAGCCGCTTTCACCTTCAGAGGATCTTTCGGGAGACCTTCGGCAGCAGCCTCTACCGTCGGGTCAGCACGATCCGCCTGGAGAAAGCTGCAAACCTCCTCCTGGTCAATGCTGGTTCCACCGTTTCGGAGATTGCACTTCAGTGCGGCTATAGTTCCCAATCTTCATTTATCAAGGCTTTTCGCCAGCGTTTCGGAATGACGCCGGGCGCCTGGAGGCGGGAGGGCTACCGGGAGTACTCTCGCCGTCTCCTAGGCGGTAACTCTCTCGACGAAACCCTTCGTCAAAAATTCGAATCACTGGAGTATCAAATCGTAAAATGCACGGAGATTCGTGCCTATTATATCCGCCACCGAGGCTACGACAGAGGCATCGTCGACGCCTGGCAGCGACTCAGGCTTTTTGGCCTCTCCAATGACCTGGAAGATGCCCAACCTCTGGCGCTCTATCACGATAATCCCGCCATCTGTCCTCTGGAAGAGTGTGCCTATGTCGCCTGCCTGGCTACGGATCGGGAGGTTTCCGGCTCTCGGCTTCCTACATTCCGCATCGCCGGAGGTATCTATGCCCGCTTCGACCTACAAGGTGATCCGGGTGAAGAGGTCGCCCTGCTTCACTGGATCTATCATAGTTGGCTTCCCCAACGGGGATTTGAGACGACTCCTAAACCCTCCTACGCCCTCTATCATCGCAACCCCTTCTTGGGGGAGCCCCTCGATCTAAGCTACTTCGTCTCTTTGACCCTGTAAATCATCGCTAGACCTTCTTGAGAAGCACTCCTGCTCCGACGATGAGGGCGATCCCACACCAGACCCAAAAATCGGGAAGAGAATCTCCCAGAGCAACACCGAAGCCCACAGCAAAAGGAATGTTGGCATAGCTGACGACGCCGACGATTCCCGCCCGCCCCTGAGTGTAGGCACGCGTCAGCAGCCACTGGGAGAGTGTCGCCGTCAGCGCCAGAAAAAGCAGCAATCCCCAGCTCTCTACCCCTTGCGGCCATACAAAAAGGGGAAAGAGAAAATCGAGTGACGATGGCGGCTGGATGTGAGGAGCAATTCCAAAGAGCAGTAGCGGCATCAGGGTTCCCGTCGCCATAAAGGATAGGACGATCATCCGGGCGTCATAGAGGTGACGCAGACGCTTGATCGTCGCGTAGGCACACGCGGCGAGAAAACCTCCCAGGAGTCCCAGAGCGTAGGCCGGACTCACGGCAAGCCCCCAGGGTTGGGTCACAAAAACAACGCCGAGAAATCCCAACACCAGCGCCAGCACCCCCCAGAGACTGATACCCTCCCCGAGAAGCAACCAGGCGAGCATCGTGACAAAAAGCGGGGAGGTTTTGTTGAGAGTGATCGCTTCACCCAGAGGAATCGTCGTGATGGTATAGAAGAAAAGGATCATCGCCGAAAATCCCAGAAGCCCCCGTAAAATCAAGAGTGCGGGTCTCCCGCCGGGAAGCGTCGCCGGGGTGTGGCGCAGCGCGACGAGTATCATCGCCATACCGGCAAGATTACGCCAAAAGACGATCTCCAGGGCGCTCATCTCTTCGCCGAGCATTTTGGCCGTGGCGCCGTTGACCGCCGAGAGGAGCGCACTGGCAAGCATGAAGAGAATTCCCGCATCCCGGGCATGGATCCGGGCCAGAGCATTGCGCATAGGGGAAAAAGGTGAAAAGAGAGTTAATGCCGCTGAAGAAAGAGGCGAAGGAAGCGGGCAATGGATTCTTTCATCTCGTTTCGATCGACTACCAGGTCGATGAGTCCGTGTTCGAGAAGGAATTCGGCTCGCTGAAAACCCTCGGGAAGGTCGGCACCGATGGTCTGTTTGATGACTCGCTGCCCGGCAAAGCCGATCAGTGCGTTGGGCTCGGCCATGATGATATCGCCCAGCATGGCGAAGGAGGCGCTGACCCCGCCCATGGTCGGATCGGTGAGCACCGAGATAAACGGAAGCCCCTTCTCATGGAGCCGATGAAGGGCGGCGGAGGTCTTGCTCATCTGCATGAGGCTAAAGGTGCTCTCCTGCATCCTGGCTCCACCGCTGGCGGAGACGATGACGACACCGGACTTGCTTTCGATCGCCCGATGAACGGCTCGAACGATCTTCTCCCCCTCAACAGAGCCGAGACTACCGCCCATGAAGGCGAAATCGAAGACCACCAGCTCCGTCGGCTGATCATCGATAGTGCAGCTGCCGCTGATGACCGAGGAGGTGCGTCCGCCGGTTTTGGCCTTGCCCTCTTCGATCCGTTTTTTGTAGCTTTTTTTATCCACGAACTTCAGAGGATCGATCGGGACAAGGTTGGCATCGTGTTCAACAAAACTTCCCTCGTCGGCCAGAAGTTCGATGCGCTGTTTGGCGCCAATGCGGAAGTGGTGGGCACATTTCGGACAGACATTATGTTTGGCTTCAACCTCTTTGTAGTACATCAGGGAGAGGCACCGGGGGCATTTGATCCAATGGCTGGGAGCGTCGTCACCCTGGGACTGCTTGCGCATTCCTCGGAAGAGATTGCCAAAATTCATCACGATTCCTTCGGCTCACAGTGGAGATTTTTAGAATTTATTGTATCCAATCCCTCCTTGAGAAAGAGGAGAAGCTTTGAGAGGGAGTGGGGAAAGGGGTTTTCAGGAAGCTTCGGCCATTTGGCACTTGTCGCAGACACCGTAGAGATTCATCTGGCGCTCTTTAAGTGCAAAGGAAGAGCGTTGAGCCACTTTTTGGGTGTCTTCGGCAAGGTGGGAATCCAACTCCTTGTCCATGACACTGCCGCACTCGACGCAGATCAGATGCAAGTGCTCATTTTTTTTGAGTTCGTATTTGGATTTCTTCCCGGCGATAGGAACCTCCACCAGGACACCCTCCTCCACCATCGTCACAATGTTTTTGTAGACCGTTGCCAGAGAGAGCGTCGGATGGCTCAGACGGACTTTCTCGTAGATCTCATCGACATTGGCGTGACCCAGTTCGTGGATCGACGAGAGAATCGTCATTCGTTGAAAGGTCGCTTTGAGGCCGTGCTCTTTGAGCAGCTGGGCAAAGTTTTCCATTATCTTTCCTTCTGATTGATGCATTCACCGCCCGGTGCAAGATTCTGAAGGGAGGATTCTACCATGACATGGCTGTAACTCTTCACTCAATAATCCTGCGTAGAGCTTTCGGAATGCGCCGAAAGCTCTTTAGAGCTCTTCGGCATGTTTGGCCAGGTACTCGGCGACCCCTTCGGTGTCGGGTTTCATGCCCTCCTGGCCTTCGTGCCAGTTGGCAGGGCAGACTTCCCCGTGCTCGTTGGTAAAGATCATCGCATCGACCATGCGGATCATCTCGTCGATGTTCCGTCCCAGAGGGAGATCATTGATGACGGCGTGGCGGACGGTGCCGTCTTTGTCGATCAGGAAGGAGCCTCGCAGTGCAACGGCATCGTCAAGGAGCACATCGTAATCCCGGGCGATCTGCTTGGTCAGGTCGGCGACCAGCGGGTAGCCGACACGACCGATTCCACCTTTCTCTACGGGAGTCTCTCGCCAGGCAAAGTGGCTGTACTGACTGTCGACGGAGCATCCGATGACATTAATGCCGCGCTCATGGAACTCTTTGAGCCGATGGTCGAAAGCAATCAGCTCGGAAGGACAGACGAAGGTGAAGTCCAGAGGGTAAAAGAAGAGCACAGCACCTTTCTCTCCGATATTCTCGTAGAGGTTGAAATCTTCGACGATGCTTCCGTCGGCCAGAACGGCGGGAGCAGTAAAATCAGGGGCTTTTTTGGTCACGATCATTGTTGTCTCCTTATGGAAAAAATTTATCAGTAACGAAAGTATAGTCAACTATTATTAAATTTGGCTTAAGTATCAGACTCATCCGTCCTCTCCTTGCGGAAGGGGAGCAATCCCCAACGGACGATCCACTCGCTATCCAATTCCACCAATCCCTTTTCGGCAAGTCGTTCCAGAGTTACGGCGTCGCAGTGGGTATCACCGGGCCACTGGCGGCTATAGCCGTCGAGGGCATTTTTATTGGTACCGTCCACGGCGATGAAGGGGTCGAGGAGGATATCTCTACGGGCGTCGATATTGTTGACCACACGCCACAAAAGCATGTAGGGGTTTTCCAAATCGTTATTGGCCGCATCGACGACGATCAGAATTGCGATATACCGGGACAGCGGCATCAGGGCATCGATCGTCTCCTTAGCGGAGCGTTTTTTCTCTACGGCGACAACGGCAATAGGATTGGGCGTATCGGTGAAGTACTGCCGAAGGGCCAAAACTTCCGGAGCGAGCGAACGCATCTTCTCCAAGAAGACCCGATCGCCGAGCCGTTCCTCTATCCGGTCGGAAACGACGGGACCGGTAGCGTCGATGCCGAGCTTGCCTCCGACGAGGGTCTCCGGACTGGCATGGTCGAGCTGATCCACAATCCCCTCGGTGATCAGGATCTTCGACGAGTCGAGGCGCTGGAGAATGTGGCGGCTCAGGGCCTCATACTCCTCCAAATCGGGAGCCGACTCGTCGACAAAGATCGCGTGCTTGACGAAGCTCATCTGCCCCACCCCCCAGAAGGCATGCATAAACTGCTGGGCATGGCCCTTGTAACGTACCTGCATCTTGGCGATGATTAGATTGTGAAACACCCCGTTCTCCGGCATCTTATAGTCGAGAAGTTCCGGGGCCATCGGTTTGAGCAGCGGCAGGAAGATCCTCTCGGTGGCCCAGCCCATGTATTTGTCCTCCAGGGGCGGCTTGCCCACAACGGTGGCCGGGAAGATCGGATCCTTTTTCATGGTGATTGTCTCGACTTCCAAGACCGGAAAGGGCTCGGGAAGCGTGTAGTAACCGGTATGGTCCCCAAAGGGCCCCTCGATCTCCATCGCCTCCGGATCGACGAATCCTTCAATGACGATGTCTACGTCCCGGGGAATGTAGATATCGTTGCTCAGGGATCGGACCAGTTGGGCGTTTTGTCCCCGGATGAAGCCGTATAGAAGTAGCTCAAACATCCCGTGGGGCATGGGCGCCTGACCGCACCAGATATAGAGCGGATCGCCGCCGAGACAGACGGTGACGGGCATCTTCTCTCCCGCATCGCGATACTGATCGAAGAAGTGACTGGCGTCTTTGTGGATCTGCCAGTGCATTCCCAGGCGTTTTTTGTCGTATTGCTGGAGACGGTACATGCCGAGATTTTGCATCGTACCGTCGAGACTACGGGTATAGACATGTCCCATCGTGATAAAACGCCCTCCGTCTTCGGGCCAGGTCTTGAGAATCGGCAGTTGGTCCAGATCTACCTCTTCCTTGGGGATGACGATCTCCTGGCATTCGCCGCGGAATTTCAGACGCTTGGGAAAGACATTTTTCAGCGAAAAGAGTTTCGGAAGCATCCCCAACTTTTCCCGAAAAGTTTTTGGAGGTTTGAGCTTCATCAGCTCTTCGATCCCTTCCGCGACTTCGTCGGGAGCTTTTCCCAGGATCTTTTGGGTCAAATCACGGTTGGCATAGAGATTCATCAGTACCGGCATTGTGTACTCGATCCCCTCCGCCCGCCAGACGGGTCGGGTAAAAAGCAACGGCCTGGAGTCGGGCTTCTTGACCTCCAGATAGGCGATGTGGGGAATCTCCAGCTCCACATCCAGGGGCTCTTCAATGATCCGAAGCCCCCCTTCCCTCTTCAGCCACGCGATGAGATCTTCCATACCCGTTTCCTCGCTTTTTGATTTTATTATACTTACCTCTGCCTTCAAGGAGATTCAGATCGTCATATTGTTTCCATGATGTTAACCGGATATGATATAATCGTTAATCATCTGTTTAGGAAAGTACCATGAAACGACTGAGTTCTTCCTCCTTTTTTCTCACGATTCTCCTATTTGCCACAAGCTCGGGACTCCAGGCCAAAAGTATTTTCAAGCGCTATCCCGTCGAATCGGGCATGATCTTCTACGATATTAATATCAGCGGAACCTCCAAAGACTTTACGACCCACACCAGCGGGATCGCCCGGCTGGTCTTCGACCAGTGGGGGGCTCGGGAGCTCAAGGAGGAGGACGCCACCGAAGTCCAGAGCGGAGATTTCAACGAGACGAGAGATATTCGTTCCATGACCAAGATGGATCACGGCACGATCTACACCGTCGACTTTGATGAAGGGACGATCTACAAGACCCGGGACCGTTCCCTCGATCTCTCCATCGCCCAGGGGGAAGATCTCTCCGACGAAAGCATCCAGCTTCTCAAAGAGATGAAGGCGGTCAAGATCGGGACCGACGAGGTGGCCGGCTTCCCCTGCGACCTCTGGCGGGCCAAAGATCAGAAAATTTGCCTCTACAAGGGGATTCCCCTAAAAATCACCATCGAAGGGCCCGGCTTCCACAGTGAACGAAAAGCCGTGCAGATCGTCCTCAACCATCCCGTACCGGAAGCGCAGTTCAAACTTCCCGACTTTCCCGTCGTCGTCGACGAAGAGTACACCTCCAATGCTGCGGCCGAGACCCGTACCGAGGACTACATCGCCTCGATCCACGACCTTCGAGCCCAGATGAAGAAAATCGGCATCAACCCCGACGAGGAGAATGCCACCCTCACTCCCGAGCAGGAGAAGGCGGTTATCAATACCCTGGGTGCCCGCTACCTCAAGAAGCAAAAACGCCTTCTGCCCAAACTGATGGTCGCCCTCAAGGCCGCCAAGGAGTGCGTCGCCAGAGCCGAAACGGGTGAAGAGGCCAAAAAGTGTATCGAACCGGTCAACCGGATCGACGAAGAGCTCGGCGATCGGACGGAAAACTTCGACTACGCCAAATTCAAAGAGAAAAAACCCCAGATCCTCGACGCTCTGGAGAAGGAGATCTCCTATCTCAAGGTCACCAACGAATGTGTTCAGAAACACGACAAAACTACCGATGTGATCCTCTGCACCGAAGGCAATCTAGGAGAAACGGAGACGGAGAAGCCTTGAGGCCTAACGCTTCTTGTCCCTCTGCGTCGAACTGGCATATTCGATATTGTAACGCTGAAGAATCTCTTTTTGTTTTTCCAGAGCCAGCTTCCGATCGATGACGACCTGCTGGCCCATTTTGTTTTCGAGCAAGACTTTGGGCGAAGTGCCTTGGAGCAATTTTTGACTGAAATCGTCAAAATCCACATAGTGCTTGCCGTCGATTTTCTCTACAGGCCAATAGCTCAGAGCGTAATCTCCCCGGCTTAACGCACTGGGAAGGACCCGAAGAAGCAGGACCACCTCTCGACGCTTTTTGCTGACAAAATCATCGACAAAAGGGATCAAGTCGATATGGCTACGTGCGACGCGCACAGCGAGGTTGCGGGTCAAGGGTGCGAAGACATATCCCCCCAAAATCGTATAACGGGGCATTTGGTCGTACCGGTAGGTATGGATCAGCAGCAAATCGTCGGCCTTTTTGATTAACGGCACCTGAAGAGAGAGTTTTCGCCCGCCCCGTATGATCTCCAAGGAGACCTTTTCTCCCATCTGATGTTTTTGGACATAGTATTCGAAGTTCGTGTACTCGTGGGTGCGAAAAGCAGCCGTCGCATCCTCCTGAATGGGATGACCGTCGACGGAATCGATAATGTCCCCTTTTTTGAGAAACTTCGCCAGACCGCCGGTAGGAATGACCCGGTCAATCAAAACACCGCCTTGATGAGGAGTGAGCCCATAGTAGGACTTGAGAGTGGGATTCTCCGTCCCTTGAACCAGAACGGCAAAGGCGGGAACCCCGTCAAGTTTCCCGTCTTCAAGATCCTTCAGGAAGTGTCGAATCATCACCGTGGGGACCAGATAGCTGATGCTCTGGGCCTTACTGATCCCCTCCATGACCACGCCGACGATTTTGCCGCCGCTGATGGCGGGACCCCCGCTATTGCCCGGGTTGACCGCCGCATCGATCTGGATCGCCAGGAAGGATTCTCCGCTATGGACATATCGCTGATGTTCGATCCGGGAGACTACGCCGGCGGTAACGCTGAGGGTATCCCCGCCCATGGGAAATCCATAGACGGAAACCTTCTGCTCGATCTGGGGCAGCTCTCCTAGTTTCAGGGGCGTAATTCCTTGATAAAAGGCGGGATCCTCCACCTTGAGCAAAGCCAGATCGAGCTGATGGGAAACCGCCTCTACATGAGCGATATAACGACGGCGCTCTCCGTATCGCTGCACTTCGATAAAGGTATGGTTGGCGACGACATGGGCATTGGTGAGGATCCTGTCCCCCTCGATGATGGCCCCCGAACCGCTCACCTGTTGGATGGAGCTACTCCACGGGATGCTGTAATTTGGATTTTTGACGACGGTATAGACCTTCACGATTGCGGAGCGAAGCTGCTCCTCCCGATGGGTGGTCGCTTCAAGCAGTGAGAAGAACAAAAGTATCAATACAGTTAAGCGCATAAAAACTCCGTCGATGATTTTATTGAAGTTATACCACAGAGGGATAAATCATCATCTTATCGCTTCTATCGCAGGAGGGAATTGTCTCTATCACCTTCCGATAAGCCGGTTTCGGTATTTAGGCCGGACTCAATCAATTTAGGCCATAATATCGTCATGCTTCAGCAATACATCGACGCCATCGAAAGCTCTAATATCGTCTCCCGGACCGATATTCACGGGATCATTACCTTCGTTAACGACGAGTTTTGCAAAATCTCCGGCTACAGCCGCGAGGAACTCATCGGTGCCGATCACAATATCGTCCGTCATCCCGATGTCCCCGCCTCCAACTTCAAACGACTCTGGAAGACGATCCTTGCCAAACAAACCTACAAAGCCACCGTCAAAAACCGGGCCAAAGACGGCAAGACCTTTTACGTCAACACGACCATCGTACCGATTCTCGACGAAGAGGGAGAGATCCGAGAGTTTGTCGCCATTCGCTACGATGTCACCAAAGAGATGGAATTGCGTATGCGCCTGGAGGAGAAGGAGAAGGAGCTCGAAGCCCTCAACCGGAGCCTTGAAGAACGGGTACGCCAACAGACCCGCAAGCTCCAGGAACTCAACCGCTGGCTGGAGGAGCGGGTCCGCGAAGAGATCGCCAAAAACGAAGAGAAACAGCAGATGCTGCTCTGGCAATCGCGCTTCGCGAGCATGGGGCAGATGACGGCCAACATCGCCCATCAGTGGCGCCAGCCTCTGACCGAACTGAACCTGACCCTCTTCAACCTCAAAACCTCCGTCGAAAGCGGAGAAGATCCCCAAAAGATCCAGACCCTTTACAACCAAAGTCGCCGAATCATTGGCAGCATGTCCCAAACTATCGAGGACTTTATGAGCTTTTTCCGTCCCGACCGTGCCACGAGCACCTTTTCGGTGGAGCAGAGCCTTGAGGATGCCCTCTCCCTCGTCAGCAAAGCCCTGGAGAAAAAGGAGATCGAGATTCGTATCGAGGGGGATCGGGAGATGATCCTCCAAGGCATCCCCAACGAACTAACCCAGGTCTTTCTCAATCTTTTTCAAAACGCAATGGAAGCCTTTGACGACAAAACGGAAGGCGAGCGCTGGCTTCGAATCCACTTCAGCCGGGATCAGGAAACGTTCGCCGTCATTGTCGTAGAAGACAGCGCGGGTGGCATCCCCGAAATGGCCCTTGAAAAGATCTTCGAGCCCTATTTCAGTACCAAATCGAGTTCCCAGGGGACGGGGCTGGGGCTTTTCATGAGCCGGCTCATCATCCAAAAGAGTTTTCGGGGGTCGATCCGGGCCTTCAACAGCCTCAAGGGCGCTCTTTTTATTATCAAGATCCCCCTGAATGATGCAAAAGAACCCAAGGAGCCAGACGATGTATGATCCCCTTGCCAAAATGAGCCTGCTTTATGTGGAGGATGAGAGAAATCTTGCCGAACAGATGCGCTGCCTTTTGCAAAATCGCGTCCGGCATTTCGCCCATGCCGCCGACGGAGAAGAGGGACTCCGCCTCTTTAAAGAAGCGCACCCCGATCTGGTGGTCACCGATATCACCATGCCGCGTCTCGACGGTCTGACCCTGAGTCGAAAGATTCATGACCGCTCTCCCGAAACTCCCATCGTCGTTCTCAGTGCCTACAGCGACAAAGAGAAGCTTCTTGGAGCCATCGATGTCGGCATCGTCAAATACTTTATCAAGCCCTTCGATCCGGAGGATCTTCTGGAGACGCTCCATCAACTTGCCCATCGTCTCGCCAGAGGCCGCAACATTCGCATCCATCCACGGTATCGCTACAACCGACTCGAGCGCATTCTCTTTCGGGATCTGACTCCCCTCTCCCTCTCCCACAGAGAACTCGACTTTCTCGAAGCCCTGATCGACGCCCCCGAGCATCTTCTCGACACCGCCTCGATCAAAGCGCTCCTCTGGCCCCAGGAAGAGGTCACCGACGATGCCGTACGGGTTTTTCTCAACCGCCTCCGTAGTAAAACGGGTAAGGAGCTGATCCTCAACCGTTCTGGAAAGGGATATTATCTGGTGCTTGAACCCTGAATGATATTATATAGTATCAAGACAGGTAGGCTGGGGACGTGCAACGCTATTTGCCCAACAGTCCTTTGAGGGTCGCCTGGAGATCGGCGGGGTAGAGGACGAGTTTGCTGTTTTCCGACTCGGCAAGCTTCTTCATCGACTCGATGTAGCGGTCGCCCAGAAGGAACATCGCCGGTAATTCCCTCTCACCGACGGCACCGCCAATCATTTCGATCGCTTCGGCGGAAGCCTGGGCCAGCTTGACCTGGGCCTGGGCTTCACGCTTGGCCGCTTCGAGCTTACCGTCGGCGACGAGGATCATCGCGTTTTTCTCCCCTTCCGCCCGGGTCTCCATGGCTCGTCGTTCCCGCTCGGCGGCCGCCTGCTGCTCCATCGCCTCCTGCATGGAAGGTGACGGCGTAATATCCTGGATCTCAACGGTCTTGACGGTGATGCCCCAGTCGGCCACGTCGTCGATGATCTGCTCCTTAAGGCGGGCTTTGATCGTCTCCCGGTTGGAGAGGGCTTCATCGAGGCTCATCTCTCCGATGATAGAGCGCAGGGTCGTCATGATGAGGTTGCGGATCGCCAGCTTGAAATCCTCCACGCCGTAGAGGGCTTTCTTGGGATCGGTGATTTTGATGAAGCTGACGGCGTTGGTGATAATGACGGCGTTGTCTTTGGTGATGACCTCCTGCTTCTCCACGTCGAGGATGATGTCTCGAGTCGTCATCTTTTTCCGAACCGTCTCGATATAGGGGATGATAATGTTGAGGCCCGGCTTGAGGGTGCGGCTGTACTTCCCCAGACGCTCGACGATCCACTCTTCTCCCTGGGGGACGATTTTGATCCCTGCGATCAGCGTGACGACGACGGCGATCAGCAGGACGACGGCAATACTCAGACTCGGTCCGATCATGGGTGACTCCTTCGTTTGCGGACTTTGATGATCTGGCCGTAGACACGGGCCACTTCGATTTCATCTCCGACAGAGAGGGGCTCCTTCGACTCCACGACCCAGCGCCGGTCTCCCAGCACGGGAAGATCAAATTCGGCCCGGTAGCGTCGGGGGCCCAAGATCTCGGTGATCCGTCCGGGGATATGAGCATGCTCACCCTCCGCCTGCCCGACGCTCGATCGCCAGGTGCGACGGAAATAACCGAACCATGCCGCCAACAGCACCACCGAAAGCCCCGCCCAGAGATAGAGCTCCGTTGCGAAGGTGCATCCACAGAAAAAATCCAGCAGTCCGATCACAACGGCGGCGACGCCGAACCAGATGATTACCAACGAGGGCACGACGATCTCGGCCGCGACAAGGAGAATCCCCAGCACGACCCAATGCCACCAAAGCACATGTGCGCCCATCCACTCCATCGGCACCTCCTTTTGGGGATATTATACCCTAGGCGGACCATAAGAACAATCGGAGAAAAACCTTTTTAGTTTTCCAGACGGCCGAGCTCCGTCAGGACCTCCGTGAAGACTTCGTAGCGTTTAGGAGATGGAGCGATCATCTTCATGATAATCTCACTGATTTCTTGGGAAATCTCGGGATTTTTCTTGTGCAGCGGCGTCGCCGGGGTCTTCTCGATAGGATTGTAGAGATGCGTCCCCTGATAGGGGCGCTCGCCGCAGAGTTTTTTGTAGATCCGCTCTCCTAGAAGGAAGATCTCATTGTGTTCCGGATTGGCCGGCCAATCGGAGAGAAAATTCAAAGGCTCAAATCCCCGAGGCTCGGCAAACTCGACATTCCAGCGCAGAATGAACTCCAACGCCCCCTTGCTGTAACGCCGGAAGACCCGACTCTCGAAGCGTTCGAAGCTCTCCCGGTCCCGGCGAAGGTCCTTGTAGGCCTGGGCCAGTTGGGCGACATACTCCTTGGCTCGGCTCAGGGGGATACTCTTGAGAATCGTATAGGCCTCCTCCTGGCTGAGGGTCGATTTGCCCCCGATCTGGATATGCACCCCATAGACGCTCTTGCCCTCCTCCTTGGCTTTGCAGCCGACGAAGCCGATATCGCCCAGCTCGTGGACGCCGCAACCTTTGACGCAGGCGGACCAGTGCATACGGATAGAGGCATCCTCTGGCAAAGGAACTTCTTTGGAGAGGTATTCGCTCATCTCGATGGCGTCGGATTTGTTGGGGATGACGCCGAAGGGGCAGAGATCGATTCCGGCACAGGCGACCATCTGGTTAAAATAGGCGCTGGATCGGTGGGCATAACGATCAAAGGGCTTGGCCGCCAGTGCCGCCTGGCGCTTGGCCTCCGGAATACCGAGAAGGTAGAGATTTTGCGTTGTGGAGATGTTGAGCAGGCTTTCACCGTGAGTTGCGGCATTTTCAGCGGATTCGATCATCGCCGTTCCGGAGAAGATACCCGAGGGGACCACCATATGAAGGGCCCAGGTTCCGTCCCTGAGGCGGATCCGGCCATCCCGCTCTTCGACGCGGGGCTCTTTGACCAGGGTTTCACCCGCTTGATCAAACTCCCGCCCGGCACGCTCCTGGACCGCCTCGATCAGCGCCGCCATGCCTGCTTCTTTGATGAGGTAGTGAAGGCGGTTTTTGTTGCGGTTGTCCCGGAAGCCGTAGTCGCGGTAGGTCTCGATGAGGGCCGCATAAAACTCCGTCAACTCCTCGGCCTGCAGGAAGATCCCTGCACTCTCGGCGATGGCACCGACCTTGCCTCCCAGATAGACGTTGAAACCGTACTCCCCTTCCCGGTTGGCCAAGGCGAAGCAGCAGTCGTGGGCAAAAAGATTACAGCGGTTGGTCATGGAGCCGCTGATAGCGGTATTGAATTTCCGAGGCAGCGCAGCGATCCACTCCTCTTTTTTGAGCCAAAGACTCTGAAGTGCTTCCACGAGAGGAGCCGTATGGATGATGCTGTCGTAGGCCAGGCCGTCGAGAGGATCGCTGACGATATTGCGGAAATTGTCTACGCCGGTCTGCCAGCAGGTGATCCCTACGGCCTCCATCCGCCGAATGACGGTCGGTATATCTTCGATTCGCAAATATCGCAGCTGGATCTGCGCCCTGGTCGTCAGGTCCATATAGTCTCGGCCGAAATCCCGGGAGAGTTCCCCGAGCACCTTGGCCTGTTCACTCGTCAAGCGTCCTCCGGGAATGCGGATACGCATCATAAAGAGTCCCGGCGTCGCGGGCCGGTCGAAGATACCAAAGGATTTGAGGAAATAGCTCAAATCTTCTTCAGGAATGCTGTCATATCCGCCCACGGCATAGGCCTCCAGGCGATTCCAAGCCTCTAGTGGATCTCTGCCTTCTTTGAGCTTTTCTATTTTATTGAGCTTTTTTTTGTGGCGTTCGGTAATTTCTGCTAGTTTCATCTCGTCACAATCCTAATCATTATGGAAAATTTACGGTGCTATTCTATCTATAATTCCTCCGAATTCCATCTACCCCACTGATTAAAAAATCATCACGAATAAGATCAGTTTTTAAATAAAATTACACCGACATTTAACATAAGGAGTTTCGATGAAATTTGGTGAGCTCAAGACCGCCGGACACTTTCCCACCCTCCTGGCGGCTTTTCTCTACTTCGATTTTAGCTTCATGGTCTGGACCATGCTCGGGCCCCTGGCGACGGAGATCTCCGAATCCCTGGCGGCCCACGGTTTCCACCTCGATCCAAACCAAAAGGCGACGCTGCTGGCGATCCCCATCCTCTCAGGGGCGATTCTGCGGATTTTGCTTGGCTTTCTGGTCGATCAAATCGGAGCCAAAAAGACGGCCCTGATCGCCCAGGCCATCGTCATCGCCTCCCTCTTCTACGGATATTTCCGGGGAGAGAACATCACCTACAACGAACTGCTCCTCGTCGCCTTCGGCCTCGGTTTCGCCGGGGCGAGCTTTGCCGTGGCACTGCCTCAAGCGGGGCAGTGGTATCCTCCCCGCCTCCAAGGGCTGGTGCTGGGCCTGGCGGGTGCCGGCAACATCGGCGTCGTCCTCGACTTCCTCTTCGCGCCCAAGATCGCCGAATATTGGGGATGGCAAGCGGTCTTCCTCGTCGGCGGCGTGCTATCGACCTTTATTTTCATTCTCTATATCTTCATGGCCAAAGACGCTCCGGCAGATGTCTACAAGCCAAACCCCAAGAAACTCGGCGACTACCTCAAGCTCCTTCGGGACAAAGATACCTGGTGGTTCAGCCTCTTCTATGCTGTAAGCTTCGGGGGCTTCGTGGGATTTGCCAACTACATGAAGGTTTACCTCATGAACACCTACCAGGCGGATATGAGCGCCTTTGGCCTGGAGTATCTCCATGAGCCCAACGTCAAAGTCGTCGCCGGCTATTTCGGGGCGCTCTGTATCTTCGCCGGTGCCCTTCTGCGCCCCGTCGGTGGCGGGATCGCCGACAAGCTCGGCGGCGTCAAGAGCCTCTACATCTTCTTTGGCGCCATCGCGGCCCTGGCAGTCATCAACGCCACCGTCGTTCACAGCTTCGGCCTCGCGATTTTGGTCCTCTTCCTGATCATGGCCAACCTGGGCATGGCCAACGGCGCGGTCTTCCAGCTCGTCCCCCAGCGCTTCGGCAAGGACATGGGGATCATGACCGGGATCATCGGCTGTGCCGGCGGTCTGGGCGGTACGGCCCTCATCAAGACCCTGGGTTGGTCCAAAGAGGCCTTCAACGGCTACGCAGCGGGATTCTTCATCTTCGCCGCCGTCGTCGCCGTCGCCCTCATCGGCATCAGCCTCGTCAAGACCCGCTGGCGCACCACCTGGGGCGTCACCGCCGGGGGAAGGATCTGATCGAAGCGCGATGCGCTTCGCGTCATTGGTTATGGGTGTATTGGTCATTTGGGGAAATACTCTCCCACCAATATACCCATAACCAATAGACCGATAACGAAAGAAGAGTAAATCATGTCCGACACCTCCCGTTTTTCCATCAGCAGCTTCGGCCTTGCCAAGGGCAAGGAACCCGTCAGCGAAGATTTTGCCGCCGTCAAAGTGATGGAGGACGGCCTGTGCATCGGCGTGCTCTGCGACGGAGTCGGCAGCGCGGCGGCGGGAGGCGAAGCGGCGCGGCGCACCGTCAACTATCTGCTCAACAATTTCAAAACCCGCCCCCGCTCCTGGAGTATCGAAAAGTCCCTGCGCCACTTCATCGAGAGCATCAACGCCATCCTCTACCGCGAAGGGATCGACGAGTACGAACGCCCCGAGTACGTCACCACTCTCAGCGTCGTCGTGATCGAGGGTAACCGTCTCTACGGCGCCAACGTCGGCGACTCCCCCATCTGGCTGCGCCGCGAGGGAGAGATGCTGCAGCTGAGCATCCCCCACAGCATGGACGAGGAGGGGATGGAACACGTCCTGACCCAAGCCGTCGGCCTGAGCGAAACCGTGGAGATCTACCTCTTCGAAAACAACCTCCATACCGGCGATTGCCTGCTGATAGCCAGCGACGGGCTGGAGAAGGTGATGGAAGAAAATGAAGCGGGCGAACTCTGCGACAGAGGTGCCACGGCTCTGGTCAAAGCCGCCAGCAAAAAGGTCGAAGACGATCTCCCCGACGATACCACCGCAATCATCATCGAGATTCTCGAAGAGAGCCGCACCTCTACGCTCAAGCAGCTCGATCTGCCCATCCCCCGCAAACTCTCCAAAGGAGAGATGATCGACGGCTACCGCCTCCTGCGGCCGCTGATTCAAAACGAACGCACCTGGCTAGCGGAGAAAAAAGGGGTGCGCTACGTCCTGAAGTTTCCCGAAGTCGCAGCTATCGAGGATGAACTCTATCTGGACCTTTTCGTCAAAGAGGCTTGGAACGCCGTGCGCCTCAAGGCGGGCTTCTTCCCCAAGGCTGCCATCCCCCGCAACCGCAGCATGCGCTACTACGTCATGGAGTACCTCGACGGACCGACTCTCAAGGAGGTGATCGCCAAAAAACCTCTCCCCGTCGAAGATGCCATCAATCTGGGAAAGTTCCTCCTGCATGCCTGCGGATATCTCCTGCGCTACGACCTGGTCCACGGCGATATCAAACCCGAAAACATCCTGGTCCTGGAGCGCCACGGCAAGCGGGTCTTCAAGCTCATCGACTACGGCTCTATCGTGGAGATCTTCTCCATCGCCTCCAAAGCCGGCACCCCCAGCTATCTGGCTCCGGAGCGTTTCCTGGGCGAACCCATCAGCGAACAGACCGAGATCTTCGCTATCGGCGTCACCCTCTACGAAGCTTTATCGAAAAAGTTTCCCTACGGAGAGATCGAGCCCTTTCAGACTCCGATCTTCCGCAAACCCGTTCCTCTCCGACGCCACAACTCCATGGTTCCCTCCTGGCTGGAAGCGGTGGTGATGCGCGCCGTCGAACGGGAGCGAGAACGCCGCTACGAACGCTACAGCGAAATGGAGTACGAGCTGACCCACCCCGATAAGGTCCGTCCCTACTTCGACCCCGAAGCGAGCCTCTTCGAGAAAGAACCGGTACGGGTCTATCGCTGGGCCTTCATCCTCTCCTTCCTCCTCAACATTCTCCTTCTGCTCAAGATTCTCTCCTAAAGGGGAAATCTTTCAATGAACTTTTTTTCATCAATGTTCCAAAAATAACATAAGTATTGGTTATATATTGTCTAATTTTTGATCTATTTTATAATCAATCTCTTGATCTTGATCAAGTTTATACTCCAGAGCTCTTTTTAAAATTAAATGTATTTAACCAGTTCTTAATAAGGAGAAAAAGCCGATGACCTTTCAAACTTCGCTAGAGCTACTCCGGTTTCACTGGGCTGCTTACACGATCTACGCTCTTCTGATCATCTCGATCATCGCTTGGTTTGCCGTCAACCTCACTCGCAAGGAGCGGATCCCTTCGAAGATCCGCATTCCCTTCTACGGCTACATCGCCTTCCTCGTCGCCGGAGGCGTGGGGCATCATATCTTCACCTACAACGCCATCCCCTGGGTCGCCGAAGATATCATGCGCCACGATATCCCGGCCGACCGCGACTACAAAATCACCGTCGCCAAACACCAATGGCAGCTTCCGGCCAAGCAGATGAGGGCCAAAATGGGCGAAAAGGTGCGCTTCGACGTCCATAGCAAAGACCTCACCTACGGATTTGGCCTCTTCCGCAAGGACGGGACGATGGTGATGCAGATGCAGGTGCTGCCCAAGCACGACAACGACCTGCTCTGGACCTTCAACGAGTGCGGCCGCTTCGACCTGACCTCCACGGAGTACTCCGGGCCTGCCCAGTACGACGAAGCGGGACGCGACAAGATGCTGGTCAAAGACGCCTTCGTCGTCGAATGCCCCCACGACAAACGCGTCGCCATGAATTGAAAGGAGAGATTCGATGCAAGCAAAGACAAACGACAAAAGTTTCGTGCAGACCCTGATCCACGGAACCGATTTCGACCATACCCAACTGACGGCGCTGCAGAAGGTGACGCTTCGCGCCGTGGTGATGAGCTTTCTCTTCTTCGGCCTGGTGGCCATCGAGGGGATGATCATGCGTATGGTAGAGACGGGGCCGACGAACCCGCTACCCAAGATGTTCAACCACCCCGACCACTTCTTCGCCATCATGACCGCGCACCCGATCGTCGGGATCTTCGGCTCGACCTATCAGCTGGTCTTCGCCGCTTTTATGTTCCTGGTGCCCTACCTGACCAAAAAGCCGCTCTATAGCGTCAAACTGGCCAACGCGGTCTGGATCCTCATCACCCTGGGGACCGCCCTGGCCTGGATCGCGGCGTTTGCCTGGCACTATGCGCCGCTCTATACGCTCTACTGGCCCCTGCCCGCCGATCTGGAGCAATTCAAGCTCATCGGAGGCCTGGTCTTCGTCGTGGGCGTAGCGCTGATCATGGTCGGCACCATCGGCTTCATCTACAACATCTACGCCACCATCTTCGCCCGCACCGGCGTCCATAAAAACAAAACCACCAAAGAGCTGCTCATCTCGGGCTTCGGCATCGACGGGCTGATGAACCTCATCCACAAGCTTACCGGCAAGCCCCCCTACTCCAAGGAGCCCGCCCTCAGCCTCCCCGTCGTCGCCATCTTCCGGGGCACCGTCGATACCTTCCTCGACGCCCTGGTGATCCTGGGCGCGGGAGTGCTGGTGCTGGTCTATCTCCTCTCCGACCTGGGAGGGGCCAGCTGGAACGTCCACGCCGTCGATTCGCTGCTGTACAAAAACTTCTTCTGGTGGGGGCTGGACCTGGTCGCCGACGGATTGGTGCTCATCTACGTGGCGGGCTCCTGGTATCTGCTGGCGACGGTGATCACCGGGCAGAAGCTCTTCATGGAAAACGTCGCCCGCGCCGCGCTCTTGCTGGAGCTCTTCGTCAGCTGGATGGTCTGGAGCCACCACCTGCTCGCCGATCAACCCCAGCCCGAGATGATGAAGCTGGTCTCCGGTGAGATGGTCACCGCCTTCGAGCTTCTGACCCAGGGGCTCGCACTCTTTATCACCCTGGTGACGCTCTGGAAGGCCCGACCTCTGAAAATGAGTCCCGAGCTGGCTTATCTGCTCGGCGGCCTGGTGGGCTTCGGCCTGGCGGTTCCCGCGGGGATCATCCAGGCGGACATGGGGATGAACCGCGTCTTGCACAACACCCAGTGGATCAGCTTCGCCCACTTCCACATCGCCCTGATCGTCGGGCTCTACATGACCCTCTACAGCGCACTCTACGTCCTCTGGCCCATGGTCACCAACAACACCACCATGTGGTCCAAGAAACTCACCTGGAGCCACTTCTGGCTCTACCTCGTCGGCGGCGTGGGCATGGGAGCCTTCGCCGGCATGGCGGGCATCGACGGCATGCTGCGCCGCCACCTTTACGTCAATGGAGAGTTCAATACTTGGATGGTGCTCGCGGCGATCTTCGGCTCGATGGTGCTGATCGCCTGGTTCCTTTTCCTCTTCAACATCGTCATGAGCGTAGGGCTCAAGGGCCTGGTAGGCATCTTCCTGCCGGCCAAAGACGAAGTCGCCACCTACGGCATCGAAGAAGAGCCCGAGCCCGCGCTTGCGTAAAATCTATTTTGGATGCGCCTATGCGTATCCGTATATTGGTCTATTGGTATATTGGTTGATTGGGAAGAAATCTTTTCCCCAATACACTCTATGAAAAATTACCAAGTCGTTCTTTGGGTCAAGTGCGACAAAGGAGCGCCCAACCCGTGAAACGGGCGCTTGCGTTCGCGACTGCCAGAGTGCTTGACCCAAAGAACGGGTTTTGCAGAGACCTCAATAATGAATAGACCAATGACCAACATCAAAGGAGCCTCATGACCAATCTCGACCGCGTCGCCCGGGAGATCAAGAGCGTCGGCCTCTATGATCTGATCCTCCAGGATGTCCAGAAACTTCT
>Ga0256841_1001084_pt1 | contig 24779 bp, 21 predicted proteins | sample 356308metaG_FD_185971 | JGI IMG/M metagenome (GOLD analysis project Ga0256841, IMG submission 185971) | Hydrothermal vent microbial communities from Mid Atlantic Ridge, Atlantic Ocean - 356-308 | ecosystem: Environmental > Aquatic > Marine > Hydrothermal vents | place: Atlantic Ocean: Mid...
GCGTTAACCCGCCGGCCGCAATATTTTCCTTCTTCGCGTTCTTCGCGCCTTAAGCGAAGCGGGCGGTTCATTTGTGACGGACACTGGTAGTCATAAGAATTATGACACGATAAAACGCTACATGTTTATAGGGAAGTATTCTAATGCAGCGAAGCCGCAACCAGAACTCAGGACAAAGATTGATGGTTTCGTAAAAAGTCCAAAATCCGGTCATTGCGAGGATCCCACACCCACTTTATGACAATGTATTCGGCTTAATATCAAGATGTATGGCTTAAAGTGGGTGTGGGAGACGCGGCAATCTCATCAGTAAGGGATTGAAGATTAGGGATTAATGAGCTTCTGCTTTACTCCTTAATCCATCAATCCCTACTCCGGTCTTACCCCCATAATCAGAGAGATTGCTTCTCCCGCACCTACTTTAAATATGACTATTTGCTATTGCTCCTACAGTTCGCAGGAAGTGGGTACGAGATCGCAATGACAAAATAGGAGATTTTTTGCGATACTATCAGGATTAAGACACGCTAAAACGCTACATGTTTATAGGGAAGTATTCTAAGGGCCTTTCAATTAATATGCTTCATATCCACCGCATCCAGGGGGCATGCTTCAACACAGTCCCAACAACCCTGGCAGAGATCTTGGAAGACCATCGGAGGCTCAAAAGGTCCGTCAATCTGCTTCAACACCTTGTGCTCACAAGCCCTTGCTGCAGCACAAATTCCTCTATCAGGATCACATTTTCTAGGATTACAGACATCATAGTTAACAAACGCAAAGGATTTCTTTTGATGCATAGCTGCTCCCGCGTAACATCTCAAAAATAATAAAAACACCAACCACCACAGTGTACGCCTTCACTCTGACCACATGTAATATCGGGTCTTTAGTTTATAACTATGTCTCTATGTAATGATAATCTTATATCATATTAACGCCTCCCACTCAATAACGTATCAAGAAGCAAGTACATTCCAAATCCATACCCTTTTCTCTGTCTAACAAGAGAAGAAGGCTATAGATTGCCCCATTTCGCGCGAGGGCGTAGAAGATAAGCGAAACTAAAGTTAAAAAGAGCCCCGCTCTGAGGGGCTCTTTTATAAACTCATTTCGTACAACAAACAGGGGTTGTTTAAGGAACTTTTGATTAATTACTCAAATTGCCAAGGACCTGTTCACGTCATGCCGGACCTCTGATAGGGTATCCAGCTTGAGAATTCGAGATTTCAGCTCGACGCTTTGCTACGGCTGGAATGATAGTTTCTGAGTTTTGCTAGTCCTACTTCCTTATTTAATTGCTAGTTCTAGAAACCCAAACTTATAGGAGTTTCTCCATATGCAAAACTCCCTTTTGAGTGAGAAACCGATGAATCGGTTATTGACGTAACTGATCCCTCCTGTTACCCACGGTTAAAACCGTGGGCTAGTGAGAGAACCACGCAAGGTCAAGACCGCGAGCAAAAGGTAAAAACAACACCTTCGCTGAATGCTACACACCCCCTGGTTGAATTGGTTTTAGGTAAGCTCTGATTAATTCCTGAATCCGTGATCGTTCACCTGGGCCGTAGATGCAAGGAAGAGCCCGACGGACTATAGTACGCTATGTCCGGCGGGCGATGACGCAGAAGATGCGGTGCAGGTGGACGACCCGCAGGGCGCAAAAAAGATTGCTTGAGAAGGTGAAGAAGAATCCATGGTGGCTATGTGGCTAACAACCAGGAATTTAGACATGTTATACAAATTAGCCAAAAACTTTCGTCACGGATTCAGGTAATTTTTCGGATAATCAAGGGCCTCTTGCACGTCATGTCGGCCCTCTGATACGGTCAGGGGGAGGCGTTGATACGGTATCCACGTGTATTATGCTGGATTCTGGTTTCTTGATACAATTTGTTACTCAGAACGGCGCTCAAAATACGCATTGCTTCGCCCGGAATGACGGATTGGATTCTTTCTAATAGCCTTTTTTATTATACAGGAGTTGTGGAAATTCGAATTTATCAGAGTTTCCTGAAAAATATTTGCGACACCCTGTAACCGCAAAGGAGTCTGTCAGAGGCATCTAGCGAAGTAATCTCATTGGAGATAGCTTCGTTGCGCTCAGAATGACTATACCTTAGCTTTCTATTTGGCACGGTATTTAAAAAGCGAATCTGTCAATTGTCTAACTATCCATAAGTCCTTTCAGTTTCATTGAAAGCTCCTTCAGATCAAATGGTTTTTGAATAAAACCGTTGCATCCCTGCTCCAGTATTTTGCGAGCTTCCCCATCTACGCTGTATCCGCTTGATAGCAGCACTTTGATCTTTGGGTTGACTTCCCGTATTGACCGAAAAACCTCCTCACCGTTCATCTCAGGCATTATCATGTCCAGAATAACCATATCGATGTCCTTGCCATTGGAACTAAACAATTCAATTGCTTCTTTTCCACCCTTCGCAGTAATAACACTGTATCCCAACTTTTCTAGCATTCTTTTACCCACCCGAAGAATCATTTCCTCATCGTCTACCAGTAAGATGGTCCCATTTCCATTTAACATCTCTTTGTCCACATCCTTTTCCTTAAATACTTTTTTCTCAGATGCAGGAAGATAAATCGTCACTTTCGTACCCTTTCCCGGTTCACTCTGTATATCGATAAAACCCCCGTGGTTTCTAACAATGCCGTAGGCCGAGGCAAGCCCTAGCCCAACACCTTTCCCCTTTTCCTTGGTCGTAAAAAATGGATCAAACACGCGCTCCTTTGTTGCTTCATCCATTCCTATACCATTATCTTCAATGGAAACTCTTACGTACTTCCCAGGTCTTATCTTGTAGGGAAGCACCTCGGAGTCACCGAGAGTCACATTTTCAGTTTTTATGTTCAGATCCCCGCTTCCACTGGGCATGGCCTGCCAAGCATTAACAAATATATTCATAAGTACCTGTTCTATCTGGTTGCGATCAACTTCAACCGTCCAAAGCTCTTTTTCGTATTCTGTAATGACATTAATTTCTTTCTTCGCTCGCCTGAAAAGCATACTTTGCTTTTCAACGATCTCGTTCAAATCAGCAGGTTTGATCTGGTATTTACCACCTCGCGCAAACCCAAGGAGCTGTTTTGCCAGATCCGCACCTTGTTTGACATATTCATCTATGTCATTTAGCAATTGATAATGTAGTGTCTCAGGATCGGTTTCCGCCAGCATTAAAGAAATATTTCCCTGTATACCCATTAGCAGGTTATTGAAATCATGGGCTATACCGCCAGCCAAATTCCCTATGGCCCTCATTCTCTGATCAGCTCGAAGCTGGGCTTCCCATTTTTTTCTCTCCGTAATGTCCACGATACTCACTACTATGGACTTGGATCGATCCAGTTCGAGGCCAATTTTTGCCGCACTTAATATTACATCCAGCACCTCCCCTTCTTTGGTGATCCTGGTTGTTTCAAACCTTATGGGTTTGGATGATTTCCTCAATTCTCCGAATTTCTTCTTGGTCTCTTCCCATTTATCTTCTGGGACAAAAGGGACTTGCTTGTCTTGCAGTTCCTCCAGCGACCAGCCAAAAACCCTCGTAAATGCGGGATTTACAAACTCTACGTGACCATCATAATCACACAGGATAATTGCTTCGGGAACAGTATCAATGATTGTTCTAACCCTTTCTTCACTCTTAATCAGTGCTTCCTCTACCTTTTTTCGTTTTGTTATATCGATTCCAACTTCCAGTACCCCTATGATCTTCCCGCTATGGTCACGAAATGGTGTAGCGATAATCTGAAACCAGCGTTTTTTGCCGTCTGTCCCCTTAACAGTTTTTTCCATTTCGGCTTTCTTTATTTTTCCATCCATGATATCCATAACAGGGCAAAAGGTACACATATCTTTCTTTCCCTGCAACGCCTTGTAACAAAGATCGCCTTCTTTCACACTGAATATCTCTTTTAATACGTCGTTCGCCCAGACTATCTTATAGTCAGAAGAAATTACAACCAAGGAAACACCAATGTTCCTTGTAACTGCCTCAAGCTTTTCTTTTTCCTGCACTAGCTCCCACGTTCTTTCCTCCAACTCCCTGTCCCGCTTAACAATGGCAGCGATCATTTCTTCGAATGAATGAGCAATAATTCCAACGTCATTAGGTGGCATAGATCTACTGAGTTTGCGGAATTCATCGAGGAGGGATTTTAAGTCAGCTTTACCGTAGGAACCAATAACGTCACAGGTCTTCTTGATAGGACCAAATACCCACTTTTGAAGTAAGATAACATACATAACTCCACTGATTAAAAGAACCAAGAGTGTTAACCCGGTATAAGACAAGAGATTTCCAATCAGCTTCGAATGTGCAAACCTTTTTGTCAACCCAACCCGGGCTACTCCGAGAAACGTGGGACCAACCCTTAGCGGGCACAGGAATTCTATTAGATCACCTTCTGAATTCCATCTTATGATCTTTTCTGCCGGCATTTTTTCAAACCTGCTAACATTTTCCATGTAGCCGGGATACCGTTCTCCTATATATTCAACTACCGCCCCATCGGAAGTATATATTGCTATGTATGATATTTCCTTTCCCTTTTCATACATGTACTGGAGCAAGGAAGGTATTTTGTCATAGGCGAGAGCATTTACTATGGGATCAACGGCAGAATTACGGAGCATTTCTGTAATTATTTCTCCGTATTCATTTAATCTCTGTGTTACTTCCTTCTCACCTTTTAGGATCTGAAATGAGACCAGAACTATTGCGAGAAACAGAACGAATGCTACGTGAATAGCTATTAAGCGTTCGAAGACTGATTTTTTATAAGTTTTTTCCATCCTTTCTACCTTAACCTACCTTACGAGGGGATATGCAAGGGGTTTTTCTGCCATGTTGAGAGGCCATACGGTGTACCGGCGTCCGTTTTGTACTTGAACGATTGCCATCTGTTTTCCAATATTCATGCCTCGTGCATCGAATTTTATTCTTCCATAAACAGTTTCACAGTCAATTGAGTGCAGATTCTCTAGAATTTCGGCCGGATCCAGTCGCTTGGCCTTTTCGAGGGCAATTTGATAGACTATCCCGCAGGCACTTGATTGAACATTTTGATACGTCGGATGATGGCCGTACTTGCTTATAAAGGCTTTTACGTATGTTTTCGTATTTCCAAAAACCGGGCACGAGAAATTATTTTTTTCCACCCATTGCGTAACTCCCATCATGTTATTCGCCACCTTGCCCAGTTTCTTTAAATAAACCTCCTGTGTGGGTCCCAAGGTCATTATTACCGCTTTGGGTAAATGTTTAACTTTTTTCACCAACTGAGAGGTGAAATTTATCGAGTCTTGCAAATGCCCAGAGAAGATCAGGATATCGGGAGAAATTTTTTCTATTTCAGCCAACACACCAGAATAATCCTGGCTGTTAGGGGGATGTGCCGCACAATACACCTCTTTGAACCCTATTGCTGCCGCCCATAGTCTTGCACCCTTAGCGACGCTTCTCGAAAAAAGGCTGTCTTTGATAACAAGTGCGTAGGTAGTTGGTGTCGGATTGACAAGACACATCATGTTGAAAAATCCTTTCATGTAAAAACTGGCGGAAGTGAGCGTCGCAAAAGTAAAATGCGGGTTCCTTGTAAAAATGGTTTCGGAAGCCCCACATCCCTCAACGAGTATCACACCGTAATTTTCTGAGGTTTCACTTGCCACAAGGGTCAAACCACTGGAAAATGGGCCGAGGAGAAAATCTACCTTGTAGTCCACGATGAGACTGCGAATGTTTTGCCTCACTTTTTCAGGGCTGCTTTCATCATCGAGGTAGACAATTTTTACCAGGTATCTTTTATCTCTTACTTTTATACCGCCCCTGGCATTTACCCAGTCTTTCCAGATATCATAGCCCTCTTTTACCAACTGACTTTCGACACGAAACCTTCCGGTCAAGCTGAGGGAAGCACCAAACACTATGAATTTCCTGTTTTTTCTCACCGGTAGTGGCCGCAGACTCGGCACGGGAGCAACATTGAGTGCTAGTGGTTTTCCTTTCTTTTTCTCAACTTTCCACCAGAATGGCGAAAGTGCCAGAACTATGGCTACTACCGTTATGAGACCGATTAAAAATATAAAAACAATCTTTTTCAATTTTACTCCCATTGCCGAAAATAAGTACGGGGCATTCTCTTAAAAACTATAAAACAACGGCGGCCAAACCTGCAACAAAACCTGCAGAGCTGGAAACACTTCTATGGGGAGTTTGATTTTTTTAAATTGGACTTACGCCATTGAAATAACGAGGTTTTTATACATATCCACTTCGCAAATCCACCCTGGTGGAATAACGGTGGTTGATGAATATTCGGCAATTATGGCAGGACCTTCTACTCTATTTCCAAACCTTAGCTTTTTCCTATCCAGGGCTAGCGTTTTAACCGGATGGGCTTCGCCAAAAAATACTTCAAATTCACCAATGTATGCGCCTTCATTGATGGTTTTACACTTAGCTTTATCTGCTGAGAATACCGGTTTTTCAGGGCTTCCCTTACACCTCAATCTGACGTTAACTATCTCTACCTCACTTCGAGGTTTCTTGTAACCATAGATCCTTTCATGACATTCGTGAAAAACATCAATGTAATTTTTCTCAAAGGGTACCATCAATTCGTGGGATTGGCCCAAATAGCGCATATCCAGAAAACGTTCAAAACGCAAACTATCAGCGCTTACCCCTTCCCGTAGAATATTCTTATAGCCTTTGTTTTCCAGTTCTTCAAATATGGAACATATCCCTTCAAAGCTTGACTCTCTCCCGGTGACCATAATTGTTCTTGAATAGTCTTTAATAACATCAGCCATGAGCATTCCCAGGGCAGATAGAGTGCCCGGGTTTTCTGGAACAAGTACCTTGGAGACGGAAAGATTCTTTGCCAGGAAAGGGGCATGCAAGCCCCCGGCACCTCCAAATGAGACAAGAACGAATTCTTCCGGGTTTTGGCCTCTTTCAACCGATATCACCCTAATAGCCTTTTCCATCGTAGCGTTTGCAACAGAAAGTATCCCCAGCGCGAGGGATACAGGATCCATTTTCAAGGATTTGGACATATCTTGGAAAAAAGGATTCAGTCTCTTTTTATGAAGCTTCATTTTGCCTCCCAGAAAATGATCAGGAAGGAGACGACCCAGAAATAGGTTGGCATCGGTAACAGTAATATCTGTTCCACCTTGTCCATAGCAAACTGGCCCTGGAGATGCCCCAGCACTCCTGGGTCCTACCTTGAGTGACCCACCCTTGTCGATATAAGCAATTGACCCTCCACCGGCTCCCACCGTGTGAATATCAATCATAGGGACTTTAACGGGATATCCCGCTATTTTTGATTCCATGGCAAGAGAGACATCACGGTTTACCAGGGACACATCGGTTGAGGTTCCTCCCATGTCAAAAGTAATAATCCGGTCAAATCCCGCCAGTTTTGCCACCTGAAAGGCTCCTATGACTCCGCCTGCCGGCCCGGAGAGTATAGTCCTGATGGATTCTTTCGAAGCCGTTTCGGTAGATATGCTCCCGCCGTTGGATTGCATGATTCTCAGGGTGTCACTTTCGCGCAATCGGTTTTTGAAATGCGATAAGTATCTTTCCATTACCGGTGCAACGTAGGCATTGAGAGCCGTGGTGGCAGTTCTTTCGTACTCCCTGAACTCAGGAAGTATGCGATGAGACAGGGAACAGTGAAGCACCTTCTCCCTCAACATCTTTTCGGTTTTCAGTTCGTGATCGGGATTGAGAAAAGAAAATAGGAAACACACAGCCACCGATTCTACTTTAAGCTTTTCTAATCGCCCTGCAATCTCATCTAGTTTATCAAGATCCAAATCTTCGTAAATCCTTCCCGTGGAAAGGACTCTGCACCTTATTCCGAATCTTAGCCGGGGAGGAATTATTGGCTTAGGTTTCTTGTATTTTAGGTCATATATTTTCTCCCGGTTTTGGCGACCAATTTCAATTACATCTTCAAATCCCTCGTTAGTTATAAGAGCTGTCTTTGCACCCTTGCGTTCAAGTATTGCATTTGTTGCAACCGTAGACCCATGAACAATATCTCGGGGCTCACCGGAACCAATATTACCAAGCCCCTCAAGCACTGCTTCCGCTGGATTTTGAGGAGTGGAGAGCACCTTAAAAATTTCTCTCTCTTTACCATCGAAGCAGACGAAATCTGTGAAAGTTCCTCCTGTATCAACTCCAACCACGATCACGCCGAATTCCTCTCCGTATCCACTAAAAATAGCAATCCAGATACTCGTGTCTCGGACAAATTACATAACACAGAAATTTATCCCCAACAAGACAGGGTTAGCTATCATGGTCAATTTCCTAAATCCGTGACGAGACATTACAACTAATTTGTATAACACGTCTAAGTTGCTTATAATTGGCCACATAGCCAGGGTGGATTATTCGTGGCCTTCTCAAACAATCTTTCTGCGCCCTGCGGGTCGTCCGCCTGGCTCTTCCTTGCGTCTGCGGCCCAGGTGAACGATCACGGATTCAGGAATTTGCTTTATTTCCCATTTCTGTGCTATTTTATGAAAAATTCGTTTCGTCAACCCTTGGAATTTTTACATGAGCCTAATCCTAAAAGTCGTAATAGTATACTTCTTCATCCTGGCACTCCTTTTAATCAACCAGAACCGTCTTATTTTCAGGCCTTCCCGGGATTTCCCTATCAATCCCTCGCAGTTTAACTTGAAACCGCAGAATGTTTTCTTTACTGCTTCAGACGGTATCAAGTTACACGGCTGGTATTTTGAAAGCAGCGAAGATGCTCCCCACCTTCTTTTTTGCCACGGAAACGCAGGAAACATCAGCGATAGGTTGCCCAACATAGAGCTTCTTCTAAAGATTCCCGTTAACGTGTTCATCTTCGACTACCGGGGTTATGGCCGAAGTAATGGCAAGCCCACAGAAGATGGAGTATACACGGATGCAGAAGCTGCATGGGATTTTTTGTGTAAAGAGAAGAAGGTACATCCAAATAGAATTCATATCTTTGGCCGGTCTCTGGGCGGTGCAATAGCAATCGAACTTGCTACGAGAAGACCTGTTCCGTGTCTAATCCTGGAAAGTACCTTCTATTCCATGAAGGACCTTGTGGGAAAAGTTTTTCCTTACATGCTTTTTTACCCCTTTATTCCTCCACGTTTTGACAATGGAGAGAAAATTCGAAAAATTCACGTGCCGGTTTTTATTATACATGGAAACGCCGATACTACTGTGCCATCGCAGCAGGGGAAAAAGCTCTTCGATGCCGCTAACCAGCCCAAAAAGTTCTGGCTTGTGGAAGGAGCTCATCATACCGATGCCTACGAAATCAACCCGGAAGAATACTTAAAGAGGCTACGAGATTTCATATTGACAATGAAGTAGCTCCTAATTTAAGTTCGTAGCTATTGCAAAGTTCATCCAATAACATGCTACGCATAGATTTTTCTCATTTAGGAGAAGAGGAGGAGTCAAATGTCAAAGAGGGTAATCAACTTCAATCCTGGCCCAGCTGCACTGCCTTTACCTGTTCTGGAAGAGATTCGAGAAGAGCTACTCAATTACAGGGGATGCGGAATGTCAGTACTGGAAATCAGCCACCGTTCAGACACTTTTACCTCCATCATACAGGATGCCGAGGAGAGGCTTAAGAGATTGATGGGATTGAATGACGATTACACGGTGCTCTTTTTACAGGGAGGTGCAAGCTTCCAGTTTGCCATGATACCTATGAATTTTTTAGTAGGAAATCGTACGGCAGACTACGTAAACACCGGCACATGGTCAACAAAGGCAATCAAGGAGGCACAAATCCAGGGAAAGAATATTAAGGTTGTGGCATCCTCAGAAGACAGGGATTTCACGTATATTCCGAGAGAGCTTAAGTTCACTGAAGGAGCAACATACGTACACATCACTTCCAATAACACCATAAAAGGTACTCAATGGCAAGAGTTTCCGGACACCGGGGAGATTCCAATTGTAAGTGATATGTCCTCGGACATTCTCAGCAGGGAAATTCCGGTAGAGAAGTTTGGCCTTATCTATGCCGGTGCCCAAAAGAACCTCGGCCCCGCAGGAGTAACCGTGGTTATTATCCGAAAGGATCTGTTGGAACTTGCATCGGATGACCTTCCAACAATGCTTAAATATAAAACTTTTGCGGAGAAAAAATCCCTTTTTAACACGCCGCCTTGCTTTGCCATTTACGTCGTACAGTTGGTTCTGAAGTGGCTCGAGGAAACCGTGGGTGGAGTTGAAAAAATAGAAGAAATAAACAAGCAAAAGGCAAAAATTTTGTATGACTTGATTGATTCAAGCGATTTTTACAGGGGAACAGCTAGGCCAGATAGTCGTTCTTTCATGAACGTTACCTTTAGATTACCTACACAGGATTTAGAAATGAAGTTCATAGAGGAAGCAGCCGCCAACGGTCTTTCGGGTTTAAAAGGTCACAGATCGGTGGGAGGTTGTAGGGCCTCCATCTATAACGCTATAAGTCTTTCAGCCGTCCAGACGCTGGTAGACTTCATGGACAGTTTTGCCAAAAAACATCGCTAACTGTCCACTGTTTCAACTTCCACGTTTTCCTCTAGAGGGATCAACTCGTCGCTGGTTAAATCGAGTATGTAATCCTCCTGAGGACGAGAAATGGCTCGCAATTCCGGTGGTATCTCCAGAACCTGCCGCAGGTCTTCCGGTAATGCTGCAAGGGGAACTCGAAGGAAGGGGGCACCAATTCCAGGGGGGCCTCCTTCATCGTAGTTTCCATTCAATTCCTCCACCTCTTCCGGGGAAATAATCCTCACACCCTGGCTTCCGCCGGAGACAACCAGTGCTATATTGCCATCTTCAAGGAATTTTCCCCAGTAAATCTTGAGGGGTACTGGTCCCACATGAGACCATCCTATAACCTTCTCGGGTTTTTGATTGCTGCTTAGCACCAACCAGACTTCATCCCTGGTAATTACTTTAGAAAGTCGTTTTACCTTGGTTTTTCTCCGTGTTTTGTCAACCTGGATACCAACGTCGTAATAAAAAGTATTCACGACACTCAAAACATCAGGAGGTAAATCCCTCGGTTCTAGGGATAGGTAAGAAAACGACCATCCAGGAGGAAGGTCCTTTTCCTTGGGATTCCAAACAACCTCCTCTTCAGCATTTGCCAGTACCCTCAATCCCTTGTCACCGCCGCAAATTATTAAATCTATCCGTCCGCTTAATAACTCCGTCCAGAAAACACTTATGTTGCACGGTCCCTTTTCTGACCATCCCACCACCATTCTGTGCATTCGATCCTTTAGTGTTGGTAATACAAGATATCTGCTCTTATATGCATGCGATACGGGGAAAAAATCCACTTTTTTTATCAGGCTAGCCTTCACCTTATTCTTCGCCTCCCGGATAAACAAAATCAAACTGTTCGTTAGTCTTGGCTAAAACTTCACAATTCGCATCAAGTATATCGTACCCCTAAAGAACATGATTTTTCAAATTTATTTATCAAAAAAGAAACCGAAAGCCCCTTGACAAACTCGCGGTTCGTATTGATAATTAAATTGAGGATGTGTTTAAGGGCCCCTTGCCGAGGGTTTCTTGAACTTTCGTTGCGGATATTACTTCTAGCATCTCGATTCGGACGCTAGAATGTGAGAGCTAAACTTCGCCATGGTGTTCCTTTTCGACTACCTGCGATTGTCCTCTTAGAAAAAGGGGCAATTAAACTTTCCTTGAGTCTGCTTCTAAACCGTTTGTTGAACCAGACGTAGGGGGATTGGAGGCACACTAAAGAAAAGGAGGTGGATACCATGGCAAAGAAAGTTAATTACATTGAACTTCTCAAGCATTTACCGAGAACGAATTGCAAGGAATGTGGTGAAGTGAGTTGTATGGCTTTTGCGGTGAAGCTTGCCAAACATGAAGCCACACTTGCAGAATGTAAACCTCTTTTCCAGGGAGACTACGAGAACGAGCGAAAGGAATTGGAAAAGCTAATAGAAGAGTACGGACTAAAGGCGGCATAAATTGTTATAATTGTTTAATGGCCGGTTGTGATACATCGCTGGTACGGAGGAAGTTTATCTGTACCAGCTATTGTTTTTATGCTGATAAGAACGAGCAACAATCGCTTTTGAGTTGTACGGGGAACATACTATGAAAAATACGGGGAGCAAGACAAGAGTTTTGAAGCTTATTTGCCCAGTTTTTATAATAGTTTTCCTTATTTTTTCGTCAATTTTTATTGCACAAGCAACATGTGCAGAGAAATCTACCTTCAAATTGATATCACCCGCTTTCAAGTACGGGGATAGAATACCGAGTAAATACACGTGTGATGACGTAGATGTATCTCCACCCCTGGTCTGGGAAAATCCACCTGCCAAAACAAGCTATTTTACTCTCCTCGTAAACGACCCTGATGCTCCCGTGGGCAACTGGATCCACTGGAATGTCACTTTTATTCCCGGGAATTTCAGGAAGCTTGAGGAGGGAGTGCCAACCAGTAGTCAACTCCCAAGCGGTATAAAACAAGGGAAAAACACGTGGGGTACGGTTGGATATCGAGGACCATGTCCACCCGGGGGTACTCACCGGTACTTCTTTACTATAAAAGCTTTTGACAGGGGTGGTCATGAACTCGGTGAGGCTGTATTAATGGGAAGATACAGATAATAATGTCAAGGGTAACTATTCTCCCAGAACATATCGCCAACAAAATAGCTGCTGGTGAAGTAGTAGAAAGACCGGCTTCTGTGGTAAAGGAGTTAGTCGAAAATTCAATCGATGCCGAAAGTACCAGAATAACTATCAGTATTCAGAACGCGGGTAAAACGGAAATAAAGATCGTTGACAACGGAACAGGGATGACAAGGGATGATGCCTTGCTTGCCCTGGAACGTCATGCAACCAGCAAGATTACCAGGTCCGAAGACCTAGAAAACATTGTAACCCTCGGCTTCAGGGGAGAAGCACTGCCAAGTATCGCTTCCGTGTCCCGGCTGAAAATGATTACCAGGACTAAAAGCGAAGACGCGGGAGTACAGTTAACTGTAGAAGGCGGCGTACTCAAGGACGTGCGCGAGGTAGGAGCCCCTCCCGGGACAACCATGATAGTACGAAACCTCTTCTTTAATACCCCTGCAAGGAAAAAATTTCTCAGAACCAACCAAACCGAGATGAACCATATCTCAGAGCACGTTGTACGCCTGGCTCTGGCACATCCGGGTATTCATTTTAAACTTACCCACCAGGGTAGAACCATTTATGAATTTACCCCGACAGAAAACCTATTCTCGAGGGTATCCCAGGTGTTCGGCGTAAAAATCTTTTCTGCTGGGCAGACCTTTCTTAAGGAGCATGGAGGTATACAAATTTCGGGTTTTGTGGCTCCCCCAGAAATTAACAGGGCTACATCCAATAACATTTACACTTTCGTAAATAACAGATACATCAAAGATACCTTGCTGAACAGGACTATCATAAAAGCATACCAGGGAATGCTACCCAAAGACAGGTTTCCGATGGCGCTTGCCATGATTGCACTTCCTCCCCGGGAAGTAGATGTCAACGTGCATCCAACAAAGTCTGAAGTTCGCTTCAGAAACGTAAGCTTGGTTCTGAGAGTACTTCAGGAGGCAATCCATGAAGCTCTGAGTAAGCTTCAAAAAAAGGGTTGGGATCGCCCTTTGGTAGTATCAGACCCGGAAACCAAGCCAATTGCAACTTGGAAAGAAACACCCTCCCGGTATGTGCATACAAATACCGGTTCTTTATGGGATTCTATTTCCCGGGGAAAGCACCAGAGAAAAGAAGAAGGATTTCTACATTTTCCTGAACATCCCGCCAGCAATTCGATAGCCACTTCCGAAGATGTTTTCTCATCACTTCAGGTGATTGGTCAACTGGGCGACTCTTACATCCTGTGTGAGGCCCCTGATGGGCTTGTCATAATAGATCAACATGCTGCTCACGAAAGAATAATCTATGACAGCCTCAAGAAAAAATCAGGCCAGGCACATACATTGAGTCAGGTATTGCTGGCTCCCCAGCCTATTGAACTTTTACCCAATGAAGCAAATATGCTTCGAGAAATGCTTCCGTACCTTGATTCAATTGGGCTCCACGTAGAGCCCTTTGGAGGCAACACGTTCGTGGTAAAATCTATTCCAGCCTGTTTTGAAGAAGAAGACCCCAATGAATTAATCAATGATCTATTATCTGAAGCCTTATCCGATGGCTGGATAAAGAATGAAAAACCTGACCTTGCCATAAAAATCAGGCAGTCAATGGCCTGCAAAGCTGCCGTAAAAGCCAATTCTCGCCTCTCCGGAGAGGAAATCACGGAGTTGTTAAAAAAACTTGATAAAACCGAGAACCCGGCCACCTGCCCCCATGGTCGACCCCTGTGGTGGAAAATAACAAACGAAGAAATTGCAAAATTCTTCAAAAGGGGAAAATCACCTATATGAAACAAGGCCATGGCAGCGCAAGGACACGGATCGTCATTATCTCAGGCCCAACCGCCGTCGGGAAAACGTCCCTTTCCATCAGACTTGCCAGGGAATTCCATGCAGAAATTATAAACGCTGATTCAAGGCAGATATACAGAAAACTAAACATTGGCACGGCAAAACCCACCCCTGCCGAACAGGCCGCGGTTCCTCATCACCTAATTGATGTAGTTAATCCAGATGAACGTTTCAGTGCTGCCCGCTTTGCCGAGTTGGCACAAGAGAAAATTCTCCAGATAGAAAAGAAGGGCAAAAGGGTTTTTGTAGTTGGTGGTACAGGGCTTTACATTAAGGCCCTTTTGCACGGGCTCTTCCCAGCCCCACCGGGTGATGAGAAGCTAAAAGAAGAACTCCTCCGGCAGGCATCACTTCGAGGACTTTCTTTCCTCTATGAAAAACTAAAGGAAGTTGATCCCGTGAGTGCAAAACGAATTCACCCCAATGACAAGCAGAGGATAGTGAGGGCACTGGAAGTTTACCATTTAACCGGAAAACCTATCTCCGAGCTTCAACGATCACACCGTTTCAAACCAACGCGTTACAATGCCCTTAAAATTGCTCTTCATCTTCCCAGGGAACAACTGTATGAAAAAATAGACAAGCGCGTTTTACGGATGGTTCAACAAGGGCTCGTGGAAGAAGTAAGAGCGCTCCTTGATGAGGGATATAGTCCGACGCTCAATTCTATGACGTCTATCGGTTATCAGTATATAGCCGAGTTCATAGCCGGAAAGATTACCCTGGAAAGAGCAATAGAGTTACTACAGAGAGATACTCGAAGGTACGCAAAAAGACAGCTAACGTGGTTTAGGGGTGACAGTGAGTACAGGTGGTTTACCCCTTACAAATACGAAGAGATCAGTTCACTTATACGTGAATTTTATGAAACATAGTGGCTACTTAGGGGTAACAATTAGAAATAGAAAGTTTTTCGCTTTCCATTCCCTCAAAAAGGATGATTCGGAAATTGCCATGGAAGGTTTTTCTCCATGGGCATATAACTTTCCCTTGTCATCATCGTATCCGTAGACCACCAGGAAACGCTCTTTGCCAAAAATCGGTATCAAAGTATTCTTCACCGTAACAATTACCGGGGTATCGTTGGCAATAGATTCCTTGATTGCAAGAATGGTCCCACAACACGGAACTGTCTTAAACCCTTTTTCCTTGGCATAAAGGGCAAGGTCAGAAAGCATTATGTCATGGGTTTCTTTATCTTTATCTTTTTCAGGTCTGATTTCCTTTGCAATTTCTTCAGGGGTTATATCGTAGCCATAATATCGCATCACCATTGCAAGCGCTGCGGGCCCCATCATGGCTTCGTTTTTTGGTTTCACGTACGGAACAGGCTTAGAGCACTCGGCTTTTTCCGGTATCACCGATACCGGTTCTTCCACCTTGAGTTCTCCACTTGAAAAGGGCCACACGTGGACACAGCCGTAAAAGCATCCGGATAGAAACACAAGTATAAGTACTCTGATCAATATTTCTTTTTCTCTCTTGATCCACATGAATCACCCTAAATCCAACTACAGATTGCTAGATGAATCGAAATCAATAGCGCCATTTCCCTTTGACGTATGGGAATATTTCCGTCACGAGTTTCGAGTCGTTAAGCCTAAATGGGCCTTTCTTGGCTTTTTCTGGGGTTTTACCCACCGAAATGTACTCATCTTCCGAATATTTAAGAACAGCAACATAAGGAGTGGTTTTACTTTCGGTATGTTTTAACTTGAACGAAACTTTTTTGCTGATGCACTTATACCTGGCAACGTACCTTCCCCCTTCTTTTGAAACAGTAACGTATCCCTTTCCTAGATGGCAATGCTTCGAGAGCTTGGTAAACCATTTTTCTTTAAATTGTCGAAAGCTTCTCTGCACATTTGGTGGAATTTCCCCGCTCCGTGCCTCCCCAGGCATAGCTAGTAAACATAATACAAAAACAAAAGGGAGAACCGGAACTAACAAGTCCCACCAAATACTTTTCCGGTCTCCCTTAAAATGCGTCATGGTGTTAAGTCTTTACCTTATTTCACCACTTTGATTTCTACGCGCCTGTTAATGGCTCTGCCTTCAGGTGTACTGTTGTCAGCCTTAGGCCTTGTTTCACCATAACCGACAGTCTTCATTCTATCCGGAGAGATACCTTTCTTTACAAAGTAATCATACACCGCTTTGGCTCTCTTTTCTGACAGCTTCTGGTTGTACGCTTCGCTACCGATGGAATCTGTATGACCTTCAATGACAATTTTAATTTCAGGATGCTTCTTGAGAATCTCTACGCCGGAATCAAGAATAGCTTGTGCTTCAGGCTTAATATCGTACTTATCGAAATCAAAGTTGATTCCTCTCAAGATAATTACTTCGCGCTGTACAGGTTTAAACGCATAGAATACGTCTTTTACGAAGTTTTTCAGAAGTTCGGGATTTTGCATGTCTGCTGCAGTTACATACACACAATTATTGAGCTGTGCGATCTGCTGCAAGGTTTTCTCACCCTCAGGCTTTGTAGCCAGAGAAATCACGTGAAAACAAAGACGATTCCCGTACTTTTCTTTCATTGCCGTCGCTTCGGCTACCGGATCTCCCCCGCGATTCGCTTCACCGTCGGACAGCATGATTACAGCCACGTCTCCGCTTAACGTCTGGATCGTCTCATCAAGTTTCTGCATTCCAGGAGCCATTGGCGTGTAACGTCCAAAAATCGGGAACTTGGTAGGGATCTTCTCAAGCACACCTTGAAAGGTATCCCTATTGTATACCGTAGGAGCAAGCAGTACTTCGTCAGGAGCAAACAATTGTACTGAACCCATGTAATTAAGCTCAGGAATCTCCTGATTCATCTTTAGCAAAATGTCCTTGGCAACGACTATCTTAGATTTGCCAAGCGGCTTGTATGTTTTCTGCATGGAACCCGACTGGTCAAGGAACAACACAAAACTTGAAATCTTCGGATACATAACCACATTTCCTGCAGCTTGCACTGCTACCGGGACCATTAAGGCCACCACTGCCGCAAAGACAATTAACTGTTTAAGCCAACTCTTCCTCATCATAAATACCTCCTTCTCAACACAAAAGTTCGTGATCTATTCTGAAACACGAAAGAAAATTAATAATACAGTGAGACTTTGCGAACCCTTATACCATAGAGACAATGCATAAAAAAGCGAAAAGTGTAGTTGTGAAAATTTTACCAATGTAGTTGTCTTTCCTACTCAGGAATTACTCTTGGTAAGTTCTACGATAAAATTCTTGCTACATTCATGCAAATTGATTAGGATTAGCGTCAAAAATATCTTCCCCGAACCTTTTGGTCAAAGAGGTCAAAGTGTCTTTTACAAGGAAAGATTTGTTAGGGTTGGAAGATCTAAAAGCAAGTGAGATTCACAGCATTTTAGATCTGGCGGAGTCATTTAAAGAGATTAATTTACGCCCGATCAAGAAGGTTCCGACACTTAGAGGCAAAACAATAATAAATCTTTTTTACGAACCAAGCACCAGAACAAAAATGTCCTTTGATATAGCTGCAAAGAGACTTAGTGCAGATACGTACAGTATTTCCACCAAAACAAGTTCAATGGTTAAAGGGGAAACTCTCCTTGATACCGTGAAAAATCTCGAAGCCATGAACCCGGATGCAATCGTTATAAGACATTCAGCCTCCGGAGCTCCCCATTGGCTCGCCAGCAGGCTAGATTTATCCATAATCAATGCTGGTGACGGTATGCACGAACATCCGACACAGGCTCTGCTAGACATGCTTACAATACGCCAGCACAAAGGAAAACTCGATGGCTTAACCGTTGCGATAATAGGCGATATTTCCCACAGCAGGGTGGCACGATCAAACATTTGGGGATTGAGTAAGATGGGAGCAAATGTCATCGTGTGCGGTCCTCCAACTATGATACCTAAAGATATCGATAGAATGCCCACAGAAGTGACTTACAATGTTGAAGAAGTGATAAGCTATGCTGACGTACTGATGATCTTGAGGCTACAGAAGGAACGCCAGAAGGATGTACTTCTTCCTTCGCTTAGAGAGTATTCTAGGCTGTACGGTATTACGCCGGAAAGACTCACAAAAGCAAAGCAAGATGTGCTAATAATGCATCCCGGTCCGATCAACCGGGGTGTTGAAATCAGTCCGGAGGTGGCAGACGGACCTTACTCCGTTATACTGGAACAAGTAAATAACGGAGTTGCCGTCAGGATGGCAATTTTGTATCTTACCGTTGGAAGCGTCGGGAAGCAAGAATAAGTAACCGAGGAATGTATCTTTCAGGTCCCAAAGTGAGGTTCATACTATAACAGTAAGCTGACAACATAGACCAGGGGTAAACCGTGAACTTGATTATAAAAAACGGACGGGTAATTGATCCTTCCACAAACCGTGACGAAATAACAGACGTCGTTATTCGAAACGGTAAGATCGAATCCCTTGGCGTCACAACTTTGTCGGAATCAGAATTAGCACACTTCGATTTAATAGACGCCACCGACAAGTGGGTTGTACCTGGGTTAATCGATATTCACGTCCATTTTCGCGAACCTGGGGAAGAATACAAGGAAACCATAGAAAGCGGTAGTAAGGCTGCAGTGGCAGGGGGTTTTACTTCTGTGGCGTGCATGCCAAACACAAATCCGGTGAATGATTGCGCGGCAGTAACTGAGTTTATACTTGAAAAGGCTCGAGATTGTGGACTTTGCAGCGTGTACCCCGTGGGAGCTGTTTCAAAGGGATTGGAAGGAAAAACGCTAGCAGAAATCGGGGAATTATTTGAAGCCGGGGCCGTGGCAGTCACAGACGATGGGTACCCGGTGAGAACAAGCCAGCTTATGCGAAGGATACTAGAATATTCGAAGATTTTCGGATTTCCAGTAATTTCGCACGCAGAGGATCTCGATCTTTCCAGGGGTGGATTAATAAACGAAGGGGCAATCTCTACAAAGCTGGGATTGAAGGGTATACCGAAGGCCGCCGAAGAAATTGCCGTATTTAGAGATATTGCCCTGGCGGAGCTTACGGGCGGTAAACTTCATATCGCTCACGTAAGCACTGAGGGTTCCGTTGAGATCATCAGAAATGCAAAGAAGAAAGGTATCCAGGTAACGGCCGAGACCGCTCCGCATTACTTCACGCTTACCGACGATTCCCTTCAGACTTACGATACCAACTACAAGATGAACCCACCCCTGAGGGAAAAAAGTGATGTTGAAGCAATAAAAAAAGGACTGGTGGACGGAACCCTGGACGTAATTGCCACGGATCATGCTCCTCACACAAGCATTGAAAAGGATGTTGAATTCGAGTATGCGGCAAATGGCATAATTGGGCTTGAATCTGCGCTCCCTTTGAGCCTGCACCTGGTTCATGAAGGCATACTTACCCCTCTTGAACTTATCAGAAAATTTACTTCCAACCCCGCTAATATTCTAGGGATTCAGGGAGGAGTCCTGGAAGAGAAAAAGATAGCAGATGTTACGGTAATTGATCCCAATGCCGAGTACACGATAGATGTAAACATGTTCTACTCCAAGTCCCGAAATTGCCCCTTTCACGGCCGGAAGGTGAAAGGTAAGGTCTTCCTTACAATTAAAGAAGGAAGAATTGTGTACAGGGAAGGAATGATCCTGCCCACTTCGTAACCCCTGGAAAAGTGAGTTACCCGTACATCAAAATTTGCGTAAGCAATCGAAAGATATTAATATGTTAAATATAAAGATTGCTTCATAGGGGTGTCTCCGACATGGAAAGAATAATGGTGGTCGATGACGAACTGAGCATGAGAGAATTCCTTGAAATCATGCTCCTCAAAGAAGGATATTACGTTCTTACCGCGAGCAACGGCAAAGAAGCACTAGATATCATCGAAAGAGAACCTATAGACCTGATTATTACAGACATCCGCATGGATGGTATCGATGGTCTCCAGGTTTTAAAAAGATCAAAAGAGATTAACCCTAGCACCGTTGTAATCATGATATCAGCGTACGCCAGTGCCGAGACGGCGGTTCAAGCGATGAAAGAAGGAGCTTACGACTACCTGCCCAAACCATTCAAAATTGATGAAATAAAAAAAGTAATACGAAATGCCCTCGATAGCCGAAAAACTACCGCCGAAGAAGACAAGCCCAAAAAAGACATTCTTCATTTTGGATTACTTGTCGGGGAAAGTCCCGAGATGCGCAAGGTTTATAATCTTATCAAACAGGTTGCTTCTACACCGAGCAATGTATTGCTAACCGGAGAAAGCGGAACGGGAAAGGAACTCGTGGCAAGAGCCATACACCAGGAAAGCGAAAGAAAAGACGGCCCCTTTGTTGCCGTGAATTGCGGTGGGATGCCGGAAAATCTCATGGAAAGTGAGCTTTTCGGGTATAAAAAGGGTGCATTTACAGGGGCAACCTCCACAAAGCCGGGGCTGGTAGAAGCTGCCAAAGGAGGGACACTTTTCCTCGATGAAATCGGTGAACTCAGCACATCGCTACAGGTAAAACTCCTGAGGCTTATCCAGGAAAAAACATACAAAATGGTTGGCGGAACTGAAGACATAAAGGCGGATGTACGTTTTATTTCCGCCACCAATCAAGACCTTGAAAAGAAGATAATTGACGGATCCTTCAGGGAAGATCTCTACTACCGGCTCAACGTAATACATATAAGAATACCACCTTTGAGGGAACGAACAGGGGACATACCATTGTTGGCTCAGTTTTTCCTGGAAAAATATTCCAAGCAATTTGGAAAGGAGATTAGAAAGATTTCCACGTACGCTCTGGATATCCTGAAAAGTTACAATTTCCCAGGAAACGTTAGGGAGCTCGAAAATATAATCGAGAGGAGCGTTGCACTTGAAAGTTCAAACATAGTTTTACCGGATAGCCTAACCCTTTCCGCCTACAAGAAAAAGAAAACCACGGAACTGATCGACGTCAAAGAGCTAACTCTACCTCGCGAAGGCCTGCAACTGGACGAGTTTCTCGCCAACATCGAAAAGGAGCTTATAACTCAGGCACTAACAGTTACCCAGGGAGCAAAGCACAAGGCCGCTGAACTACTGGGTATAAGCACAAGGTCACTGAGGTACAGGCTAGCGAAGTACGGGCTCGGATCAGAAGACGATTAATCGAATTTGCTCTTTTCTTCCTCTATCACTTTTTGAATCTTTGCTAGCAAGGCATCAACGTCATCTTGAGTGAGTTCCACGCTTAGCAATTGTAACGACCTTAAACCTGCAATATCGACACTGTTGTCAGGTTCTCGATAACCTACACCAAGCCTCCGCACACAATTGTTTGCAACATCAATTATGCATATGTATTTGACCTGAAACGGATCCATGGATGATGGATCCACCTCTTCGATACTGTGGTGGTAATAGATAACCTTTCCGAGTTCCACAGGGAAATTCCACTTCTGAATGAGATACGATCCAACGTCATTATGGGCAAAACCCAGCTTTTCCCTTTCTACCTCATAATATTTCCCGTTACCGTTGTACACCTCTTCAGCTATCTCCCGATAATCATCAGGCTTTGATAAATTTATAATCGTCTTCCCTATATCGTGCAATAACCCTCCCACCAGGGCCTCGTCAGACTTTAAGGCCTTAAATTCAGTGGCCAGCACAGCCGAAGCAATGGCGGTCCCAACGGAATGCTCCCAAAGAAGCTTTTCAACTAAGCCGAACTTAGTGTAAAACTGACGGGTAGATGCAGCGATAACAAGATTTGCCAGCGCCTTGTAGCCCAGGACATTTATAGCGGCTTTGAGCGTTTTTACCTTGTGAATACGAACGTAGTAAGCAGAATTGGCCATCCCTATTATACGGGAAACCAAGTTGCTATCACCCATTATCGCTTCTTCGAGTTGTCCAACCGTGCTATTGGGGTCATTGACTAGCCTCAGAACCTTGCTCGCTACGATGGGAACTGGCGGTAACTCACAGGTCTCTTCAATCATCTCTACAATCTTATTATCGTCCATGGCCATTATCCTCAAAGTTGGCGACTTCACAGGCTTTTTAAAAAAACAACATGCACCAAGAAGTCCAAGTTAAGTATATTCTACTACACAATAGCAATCTTCGCAAATTCTAATGATACTGTTTCTGGGATCCTTTCTGTAAGATTCGATAGTGTATCCGAGACACTTAAATGAAGTTCGATTATTTTACATACCGCTCCAAAAACAACAACTTTTTCTTATCACATAAGATCGAGCGCTTTTCTTACTTCAATGCATTGCGAAAATTTTTTAGTTGACATTCGCCTTATTATTCATTATAAGGTCGGGTTCGAATGGGGTTGTTGTACAAACGTTATAAGGAGGGAGACATGATCAAGAGCCCGTGTCTGGATTGTGAGAGAGCCAACGAGGACAAGAACCAATGCCTGGAGACCTGTGAAAAGCTTAAAGAATACCAGGAAATGATTTTAAAACAGGGAATTTATGCCAGGATCTAGTTTAATGTTAAATTGAAAAACCGAAAGCAAGCGGTATCAGCCAGATACCGCTTGTTTTTTGCAAAACTTTCAAACTTCGCCAAAAGGTTACCCATGGAACTGCTTCAAGATTTTTCATTCATCAAAGAAATACCGGTTTTTTGGGGTGACATGGATGCATTTCGGCATGTAAATAACGTTGTTTATTTTAAGTACTTCGAAATAGCAAGAATCGCTTACTTTGAAAAACTTCAAGCATTTAGGCCTCTTCCCGATACCACCATAGGCCCTATCCTGGTGGAAACTAGTGCTAAGTATTTAAAGGCTCTCAGCTACCCGGACACCATCAGCGTTGGGGTGAAAAGCCTATCTTTTTCACAGGAAAAAGTAGAGCAAAAATACATCATTGTGAGTCACAGGAAAAAACAAATCTGCACCGAAGGCCACGCCACCATTTTTGGTTACGATTACAAAGCCATGAAGCGCGCTCCCATTCCGGCGGAAGTATTGAAAGCTATCGAAAAGCTGGAGGGAAAATTAAGCAGTTAAAAAGCCGTTGAGGAGTGCCGTTTATAATATGATTATTTTTTAAACACACCTTAACATATTGGAATGACACATAAACCTCACTACACACCCACTTATGCTACACCATAGTGTAGCCATTTTAATCATATTGTGACCATTTCCAAACAATTCAGGCAGAAGATAGAACCTTCACTTTTAAAATAAATATCGTAGTTTCAGCATGTTATGAGTTAAAAAGAGACCTTTGCATGTTCATGGCACAACCCTTGCTCCACTAATAGGGTAAACACGAAAAAACAATAACTCAAACATACAAATAAGGAGGGTTAAGCCATGACAAAAGCAGCAAAAAATAAACTCGGGAAGAAGAAAAAGGTTGTTGGTTTTAATATTCTTGAAAACGAGTGCATATGGATGAAGGCTGGAGTAATAAATTTCAAGCTCTGTGATAATGCTTATGATTGCATCAACTGTGAATTTGACAAGGCCATGAGCAAGGCATTGGAAAAAGCAAAGGAAGGAAAAATCAGCGAGAGCTGGAGAGAATCGATGCGCAAGAGATCCGGGGAAGAAAGGCTTTGCAGGCACATGATCACCGGTAGAGTTCCTTTCAAGATCTGTCATCATAATTTCGAGTGTGAAACATGCGAATTCGATCAGTCCCTGGAAGATACTGAACCGCAGGAAGCCATGGGAGAGACCCGGGTACACCAGGTGTATGGTTACCTAATCCCCGACGACTATTATTTTCATGATGGACATACTTGGGCTCGCGTGGAATACGGAGGAAGAATTAGGGTAGGCCTGGATGATTTTGCGGTAAAGCTAGTGGGACCAGTGGATGAGTTTATCTTACCCGGACTTGGAGCTAAGGTACGTCAGATGGAACCGGGATTAAGGCTTGCGAGAGAAAGTAACGAGGCTGAGGTTCTTTCCCCCGTTGAAGGGACTGTAATTGCTGTCAACACAAAGATACTGAAAGAACCCAGAATCACAAATAAGCGCCCGTATTCCGATGGGTGGCTTTACGTGGTAGAGCCAAGGAGACTCAAAACCAACCTGAGGAAACTTCTGTTCGGAGAAGAAACTGACAGGTGGATGGAAAAAGAGGTAGAGAAGCTTTATTCCATTGCGATGCCAGGCCATGAAAGACTGGCAGCAACAGGTGGTAAGCCAATAGAAGACGTATACGGCACTGTACCTGAAATTGGATGGAAAAAGCTCGTGGGTGAATTTTTGAAAACCTGATTTTCAGAAATATTAGAGTACA
>Ga0256841_1001085_pt1 | contig 24770 bp, 19 predicted proteins | sample 356308metaG_FD_185971 | JGI IMG/M metagenome (GOLD analysis project Ga0256841, IMG submission 185971) | Hydrothermal vent microbial communities from Mid Atlantic Ridge, Atlantic Ocean - 356-308 | ecosystem: Environmental > Aquatic > Marine > Hydrothermal vents | place: Atlantic Ocean: Mid...
GTCAAAGGAACTTACCCTATATTTGTATTATCAAAGGAGAAATGAATAGTTTTTCATAAAAATTTAGGGTGTTCTCATAGTGTGTTCAGCCCCATTGCCCCTCTCAAGGGCGATGGGGATTTTTTTTTGTTTTTCAACGAGGTAAATGGATCATTATACCATCCAACTCATCCTCAAGAATAGGCCTTTCGACCTATAAGCGTTATCGATACAATCCTACAAATAACGCTGGGTACTATTGCACCCCTTTCAACCATAGGAACAGGATACGCTTCCCGATGTCGCACCAATCAGACCAATCGGCACTTTTTATAATAAACATATACTCCCATCGGATGAACAAAACGACCCAAAGCTACAGGAATCGTTGACAATTCTTCCATTGTTTATCATGGTCCCTGTTCTTCATTCACGGAAGCCAACAAAAGAACTGTGCAATACGGAATATGGCAGAATATCAAAATGCCTTTAATACCTCATTTTGGTCCTTACCTGCCCCCCTACACCGGGATTTATCAATTCAAATGAAAAGGCTTGTGTCATTCTTCTTTCCTGTACGTGTTATCTTTGTATCTTTACCCTTCATTTCATATCCGTCACTCAATCGTAAGCTATGAAGCAGGCCATGTGGTATCCCTCCGAAGCTATGAAGCGTCATAGCCATTTGGGCAAGTATCGACAATGGGTCAACAAAAGATATCGTCTCAAGATAAAAGACTATAAAACACTTTGGCAATGGAGTGTTGAGGATATTGATCGATTTTGGTCCACATTGATTGAATATTTTGATCTAGATTATACGGGTAATATTTCTAAACCACATTCGGGATCTATGCCGGCAGTGAAATGGTTTGAAGGGATTTACCTCAACTATGCCGAGCATTTATTTCGCAATAAACGGGATGCTGATCCCGGCATTTTTTGGCGGAATGAACTTGGTCATGAGCGAATCTTAAACTGGGGGAAGATCAGGCAAGAAACAACCCGTCTTCAGCAATATCTGCTTCACTTAGGGGTAAAAAAAGGGGATCGAGTCGGGGCTTACCTGCCCAACATACCAGAAGCCACGATTGGATTTATGGCGACGACTTCTATAGGGGCTATCTGGTCGAGCTGTTCCCCGGATTTTGGATCGGACAGTGTAATTGATCGACTTGCACAGATCGAGCCCAAAGTACTGTTGGTTGCAGATGGTTATACTTACTCCGGCAAGCGCTATGATAAGATGGAAGTCATACGAGAGATTGTCGAACGCATTCCCTCTATTCAAAACGTGATTCTCATTCCGTTTTTAAATGATACGCCTATACTGCCGGATGAACGATACATCACATGGAAAGATATGCCGAAAGGGTCTTCCGATAATTTAGCTTTCGAAAAGGTACCCTTTGATCATCCGATTTGGGTCTTGTATTCTTCCGGAACTACCGGAAAACCAAAGGCTATCACACATGGCCATGGAGGTGTTTTATTGGAACATATGAAATACTTGGCCTTTCACAATGATGTAAAGGAGGGAGAGAATTTTTTTTGGTTTTCGACAACCGGTTGGATGATGTGGAACTTTGTCAATGCTGCGCCTTTAGTCGGAGGGAGAATCGTCTTGTACGAAGGCAATCCCGGATACCCCGACCTCAATATTTTGTGGAAATACAGTTCAGACCTACCGATTCATCACTTTGGCACAAGTGCACCATTTATTGTAGCTTGTATGAAAAGAGGGGTTAATCCCGGCAAGCATTTTGACCTTTCCGCTATGCGTAGTATAGGCTCGACCGGAGCTCCCCTCCCCCCTGAAGCTTTTAGATATGTACTACAGGAGATCAAAGAGGAGGTCTGGCTGTGTTCTATGAGCGGAGGGACAGATGTATGCACTGCATTTGTAGGAGGATGCCCCGATCGCCCCGTTTATGAAGGAGAGATTCAGTGCAGAGCATTGGGCTGTGATTTGGATGCTTGGGACATTGAAGGTCATGCTATAAGGGGTGAAGTCGGAGAGATGGTTATTCGTCAACCCATGCCTTCCATGCCGGTATTTTTCTGGGGAGATACAGAAAGAAAAAGATATCTTGAAAGTTATTTCTCGATGTATCCCGGAGTATGGAGACATGGAGACTGGATAGAGATTACGCCGAGGGATACCATTATCATTTATGGAAGAAGCGATGCTACGCTCAATCGGCATGGCGTCCGGATCGGCACAGCGGAGATTTACAATGTAGTTGATAAGTTCGAAGAAATTCAAGATAGTATAGTTGTCAATCTAGAGCTTGACGGAGGGCGGCATTACATGCCACTTTACATTGTACTGTCCGGAGAACACAAATTAGACGACAAACTACGTGAAAAGATTAAAAACGCTCTTAGGAGGACTTATACCCCTCGACATGTTCCGGATAATATAATTGCCTGCCCCGGAATTCCTAGAACCATTAGTGGGAAGCGCATGGAAGCTCCGGTCAAGAGAATTTTACTCGGAATGCCCATAGAGAAGTCCATCAATATCGGTGCAATGAAAAATCCTGAGACGGTTTCTTTTTTCATAAAAGAAGCTGAGAAAATCAAGTAATAATCGAGAGCCAAATATAGAATATGCCGATAGGAGTTGCCATCATAAACGCATTGGGTCAACGCAGGGTCACGAGAATACTCGGGTGGCTGTCCAACACCCGATTTCCCGGATTGATCGTGCGGACAGCTATTCGGATATATATTAAAATATATCATATAGACCTGTCTATATATGATTTTGATATACGGACAGCTAAAACGTTCAATGCATTCTTCACACGGCGCTTGAAGCCGGGAGTGCGCACCCTTGAAGACGGGATTGTTTCCCCTTCTGACGGGTATTACTTCAATGGCGGACTACTCAAAAAAGCCCGGATTATACAATGCAAAGGATTTTCCTCCGATCAAAATAAAATTACGACCATGGGCGCGTTTGATCACGGAAGTTTTGCTACCATATATTTGTCTCCGGGGGATTATCATCGCGTACATGCCCCCTTTGATATGACGATTGACCGACTCGCTTTTATTCCCGGAAAACTCTATCCCGTAAATGAAAAAAGCGTCTTGAAAGTGCCTGAGTTGTATTGCAAAAATGAACGTGTCGTACTCAGTGGTACCTCGTCATACGGACGGTTTTATATTGTCTTCATCGGTGCCATGATCGTAGGCAAAACCATCTTGAGTTTCGAACCATATTGGAAAGAATTAATTCGCAAAAAACAGCGATTTGACAGGGAGGTTCAGTATGAAATGGCAAAATTCGAAGAATTGGGCTATTTTGAACTCGGCTCTACTGTACTCCTTATAATGGAAGATGAAATTCTTAATGATATCGCCCTCCAACCTGTATCCCGCGTCCTCGTAGGCCAACATTTATGTGGCTAGGTATGAAAAATTAAGTAAGTATATCCACTCGGCAGCAATGAGCTTGTTTCCGCTGTCAAACAAGGGGAAATTAAGATCAATGCAGAAGCGTGTATGCCAACATCATAGAAGACAAACCTATGAGATACCCCCCCCAAACTTGTCCGGGATGATGTGACTCGAGAATTAGTCTGGAAGTACCTATCATCCCTGCGATGATAATCGCAACTAACAATAACAAATCCGTAGAAATCATACTTCCTGCTCCAACGGGCCATATAAAACTCTCATAACTAAAAAACAACCGCGTCAGTATGAGCATACCTAAAAGTCCTCCAGCTCCTACCGCATGAATGGATATCTTGGAAAATACCGTTATAAAAAAGCTTAAAAATAATCCAATAATTACTCCCAATAGAATCGTAGTAAGAGGGAAGGGAATATTTTTATTCTTATAGAAATTAATAAATAACCACAAATAGAAAATCATAACCACGATAAGGGGAATTATACGTTCCTTTTTCTCTTCCATTTTTAAGGATTGGATAAATCCCAATGGACGCATCATACTAATGGCAATACCCGGAATCACCACCGTGGATACAAAAACCAAGATGAGTAAAGATAAATTTTGATTCCATCGCGAATATCCGAATAATTGTGGATTGACCAACAGCAATAATCCTAACATATAACACACCATAAAAATAGGGTGAAACACGAAGGAGATAAACCGGGCAATCCAATGCAATGCTTTTGTCATACAATCGGGTTTAAAGTACAAACATAATTACTTTTATTGGCAGTGGATATCTTATATTGATTATTTCTACAATTTGGGCAGGGCAAGTGAAAGAAAATCTTTCCAGCTGAATAGACTCTTGTAGTAAACGGGAGGAAGAATAGCTGCTCGCTAGTCTAAATTACAAGTTCTCTAAAGGCCCATGTTACCTTTAATTATAGCTTTAGATAACTCCAAAAGTGGATATGCACGCATTACTGGGTATAATCTGGCCAAAAAGAAAGTATTTAAATTGGGAAGTGGAACACGTTAAGAGGAGAGGATAAATACTTGAGTTTAAAGTCATAATAGGTCATGTGAACTGTATTTAAAGGATAAATCCAGGCGATAATTTGGCCTTCACAGAGAGATAAAAGGGGAGCCAGCCTTCAATTATGGAATTAGTTTACAAATAACGATATAAAAAATTCCCATCACTAATGTAAATGTACCTTCCGACAAGGATCTAATGCATCATTTGGGTAGCCTCTTCTCCCACGATATTCAGCGGACTAAAATAAACGAATCTTGTCGTCTGCTTGATAGTTTTCACTTATTTCTGCTACTTGGAGGGATCCCATTTTAAACCATTTCATACCCAATTGTGTTTATGCGAGTAGATTTATTCATTTTACAAAACTGTCCTGTATGACAACTCGTTATTCATCCATTTCATACTCTAAAAATAAGCCCCCTTACCTCTTGTCTTTTGCTTTTCTATTATTGTCGTTGGTGATGACGCAATGTGGAATAGCACAGATATCGAAACCTGCCGGGCTTTGTGAAAATCCGGAGTTTGACAAGGAGGTCGCCAAATGGATCCGGCAGTCAGTGCCTGTAGTAGGTGCTGAGGAGTTGTACGAGGAGATACATTCCGGCAAAGGCCCGGCGTACATTTTAGATGCGCGAGATGCTAAAGAATACAATGTCAGCCATTTGCCAGGAGCTGTACGGGTCGGGTATGATGATTTTAACAAGGGAGAAGTAGCACAAATCCCAAAAGATGCTGAAGTTGTCATTTATTGTTCTATAGGATATCGGTCAGAGAAGATCGGTGAAAAACTCAAAAAAATGGGTTTTAAAAATGTGCGCAATCTCTATGGGAGCATATTTGATTGGGCCAACAGAGACTTGCCTTTGGTGGACAATAAAGGTAAGAAAACCAAGAAAATACACACTTACAACAAGGACTGGGGACGATGGGTACAAGAAAAACATGCTCAGCGCGTCTGGTGAGAATAAATGGCGTTTGGATTTGGTCATTAGAAGGTAATGCCCTATCATTGCCCTACAAATGATCAAAATTATGGAGCCATTCATCACAAATGACGCAGTAGTACTAGGTATTCTTCTAATCATCCTTGCAAGCATTTTTTACACATCCAGCTTATCCTCTAGCTTTTGGAAGACCTTTTACAAATATATTCCTGCACTTCTGTTGTGCTATTTTATTCCTGCATTATTTCACTGGCCATTGGGTATAATATCGGGAGAGGGCTCTCAGCTGTACTTTGTAGCTTCGAGATATCTATTACCGGCAAGTCTGGTATTGTTGTGTTTAAGTATTGATTTTAAAGGGATATTGCGATTAGGGCCCAAGGCCTTGATTATGTTTTTTGCTGCTACGATTGGAGTCATTATAGGTGGTCCGGTCGCATTATGGGTTACGATTGTATTATTCCCCGGCTTAATTCCTTTAACCCCGGATGAATTGTGGCGGGGATTATCCACGGTAGCCGGGAGCTGGATAGGAGGAGGTGCCAATCAAGCCGCTATGAAAGAGATCTTTGAGGTGAAGGACAACATATTCGGTTCGATGATCGTCGTAGATGTCATTGTTGCCAATATTTGGATGGGTTTTTTGTTGTATGGTGCAGGCAAGCATCAAGCCATTGACAAATGGTTAAAAGCGGATGCCCGATCCATTGACACCCTGATTCAGAAGGCAGAAGCCTTTCGGCAGAAAGTACGCGAATACCCTACCCTACCCAAAACCTTTGGCATGTTAGCTGTGGCTTTTGGTGCAGTTGGCATGGCGCACTTGGGAAGTGACTGGATCACACCCGGCATGAAAAACCACAGTGAATTCCTAATAAAATACGGGTTGACCTCACTAATGTCTCCTTTCTTTTGGTTAATAGTTCTCGCCACGACATTAGGTGTTGCCGGATCCTTTACTCGCTTACGCAACTATGAAGGGGTCGGTGCATCATTATGGGGCTCCGTCTTTATCTATATATTGGTAGCTACGATTGGTATGAAAATGAACCTCGGAGAGGTATTTGAGAATATGGGTTTGTTTGTAATCGGGTTGGTGTGGATGTTAATACACGTGGTCATTCTGCTCGGAGTCGCTTACTGGATCAAGGCCCCTTTCTTCTTTGTTGCTGTAGGCAGTCAAGCCAATATCGGAGGGGCTGCTTCAGCTCCTATAGTCGCCACTGCATTCCATCCTTCCTTAGCCCCTGTAGGAGTATTAATGGCTGTACTTGGCTATGCATTAGGCACCTATGGTGCCCTCATTTGCGCCTACCTGATGCAAAGTGTGGCTATGTAACCCTAGCATTCCCAAAAGAAGGCGTCAATATTTGGAAAATACTACCTCTTTCCATTGTTGACCGGTGTTCCCTGTTCCTCCATCCAAAAAGCGAAGAATGCGCACTATATGGGAAACGGAAGACTAATCAATATTGGAATACGATACGGATAATATCTCATTTTTGTACTATAGTGTAGCCCCTTGTACAGAATTGCTCAGAATTTCATAAGGTACCCATTGCAAGTTTTTTATATTCAGGATGTTTTTGTACCTTTGCATTCCCATTTTATTAAGACAATCAGGAAAATAATGAGCAAAAAGCGGATTTTATTTATTACGCATGAAATGGCTCCCTTTGTAGATACCGCAGATTTAGGCGGAATCATGGCGAAATTACCCAAATACATTCAAGATAAAGGCAATGAGATACGTGTTTTAATGCCTCGGTTTGGTGTAGTCAACGAGCGAAAGCATAAATTACACGAAGTTGTACGGTTATCCGGGATGAATATCATAGTAGATGACGACGACTATCCATTGATCATCAAGGTGGCATCCTATCCAGGTGCGAGAATGCAGGTTTACTTTTTGGATAATGAAGAATTTTTTAAGCGCAAATTTGTATTTCTTGACAAAGATGAAAAACCATTTGAAGACAATCAAGATAGAATGGTATTTTTCAATAAAGGTGCTTTGGAAATCGTACGCAAACTAGGTTGGGCTCCGGATGTAATTCTGGTGAGTGGGTGGATGTCTTCTTTAGTGCCGTTTTTTGTCAAAACAGTGTACAAAGATGATCCTATTTTCACCAATGCAAAAGTCGTCTATGCCTTTGACAATCCAAGTCTGGGAAATACTTTTACAGATGACTTTTTTGTTAAAGCATCGATTAATGAGCTTAATGAAGAAGATCTGAGTTCTTTTAAGGATGATAGTGGTAATATTTCTCTTCATCAAGGCGCTATAATGCATTCTGATGCGTTAATAATGGTAAATGACCCAACGGATGACGCATTAAAGTCGTCTATTGATCAATTGGATATACCCAAACATTTACACAATGGCGAAGAGGACTTTTTACCGGGTTATCTGGAGTTCTTTAAAAGCTTAATAGAAGAAATCGAAGAAGACGAAGAAGACGAAGAATAGTAGAATTTGCTGTAGAAAGGAGAAGGAAAGCTTGAAAGGAATTGAAGAGAAGAGGAAAAAAAATAAACCATATCAGATTAAGTTGCTCTCCTAAAGCGGACAACATGTCATTTTTCAATATCGGAGCGAATATAAGTTTACTTCTTCGTATTGATAATTACAAAAATGATCCAAAGAACGCAGTACCCAATGCTTTTTGGTCTAAGAAGGATGAAGTACATTCAATAAAAAAATTAGCGCTGTCGATATGATTTGATCTTCCTCTATATTATCACACAATGGGATATTGGATAATTAACCGACAAAGAGAAAAACACATAAACATGAATATTACCTCCGTTTGGAAAAGGTTTGCGTTAGGAGTAATGGCATTCTGGATAATAGGTTGTAACGACCCAACAGATCTCGGCAAAGATTTGCTAAAAGATTCACTTAATGAGACTGAAAGCACACAACAACTGGGAATTTCTTTTGTAGGGGGATATACTGATAGTGTCTTGGTATATCAAGCCTATAGGGAAAGTCAATTTAGAACCTCTAGCCAAATCAGTGTATTTGTCGCCGGAGACTTGGATGACCCCATTTTTGGAAAAACAAAAAGTGAGATATACACACAGTTTCGTACAGACCCGAGGCCTGACCTGGATTTGTCAGCCAAAAACGGATTTGTAGTTGACTCAGCATATATGGTAGTCTTTTATGACACTACCGGCTTTTACGGAGATTCTTTAGCTCCGATTGATATTAATGTATTTGGATTAACGGAAGTTCCGGATCCTCGGGCAGACTACTACACGACCAAAACCTTTGAAAATTCCAGCAATCCCATCGGCTGGGCCAAGGGATTGCTGCCTTCGCTGAAGGACTCGTTCTACATCTACTTTAGAAATAGATTTAACGAACCCGACACATTCAAAATCCACGGTGCCGCTAAAGTACTTTTTAAAGATCCTTCCTTTCTTCAAGGCTTTTTATTGGATACCACGGCATTTTTTCAACCTAAGGAGCTCCCCAATTTCCTTCCCGGGATAAAGGTAGAAGTCGCTACCGGAGGAAAGCGATTGATTGGCCTGGACTTCAACAGTCCGCGCTCTTTCATCCAAGTCTATTATCATTCTCCCGATACGATTATCAATCATAGATTTTATTTCGATGAGCGCCTAGAATATGAAAATCCTCTGGTACGGGTTGTCCATCAATCACACGAATACACAGGCACTCCTGTACAAGAATACATCGCTAATCCTGAGAAAAGTGAATCTGCCTTTCTACAAGGCTTGTCCGGCATTCGCTCCAAACTTCAACTAGGGGATATACCTACAGAATTGGATGGGAAAATATCTGTTTCCCTGGCCAAGCTCCACATTCCCGTCAAAGTTTTACCGGGAGATGACACAAAGCTATTTACTCCACCTATCTCCATTGTTACCGCCACAAAAGATGATGCGGGGGTTTATATATTAACCAAAGAAGCTCAGTATGCTTGGGAATCCTTTCTCCGAACAAGGGATTATATATTCTTAAACTCCAGATATGGTGGAGTGCTAAGTAAGGACAAGGATACGGGTCAAATGTACTACGATATCAATATCACAAGCTTTGTTCAAGATTATCTATTTGGTCGAAATGATGGAAGTTTTTATTTGAGTTTGGTAGGAAGCCAGAATAATCCAAAAAGAGTTGTATTTTGCACCCTGAATTCCATGGAATGCCCTACGACTTTGAGTGTTATATATACCAAGTATTAATAATTTTTATATTTGATTTATGTGTGGAATAGTAGCCTACATCGGTGAACAAGAGGCTTACCCAGTCCTTATTCAAGGATTGAAAAGATTGGAATACAGAGGATATGACAGTGCAGGTGTATCTCTCAATAGCAGGGACGGTCTGAGCATTTTCAAATGCAAAGGAAAGGTGAGTGATTTGGAGGCTCTTGCTGAGACAAACATACCTTCAGGTCTTACCTCCGGCATCGGACATACTCGATGGGCTACTCATGGCCCCCCCAATGACATCAATGCCCATCCACATGCTTCAGGCAATCATCGGCTGGCTATCGTCCACAATGGAATCATTGAAAATTATTCGGAGCTAAAAGAAGCCCTTGAAAATCTCGGACACAGGTTCATCAGTGATACGGATACAGAAGTCCTTATTCATCTCATCGAAGAATTTCAGAACAAAGATGACATTCAGCTGGAAGATGCCGTTCGAATGGCTCTCCAAAAAGTCATCGGAGCCTATGCCATCGTAGTAATGGATAAAAATGATCCTGACAAAATCGTAGGAGCGAGACTTTCAAGTCCATTAGTAGTAGGTATAGGAGAGAATGAGTTTTTTATAGCTTCTGATGCATCCCCGATAATCAGTTATACCAACAAGGTCATCTTCCTAAACGATGGCGAGGTCGTCGTTCTTGAAAAAGGCAAAGACTTAGTGATTACCAACATTCACAACGAACTTCAGTATCCGAAAATTCAAGAACTTGATCTGAAATTAGAAGAGATAGAGAAAGGTGGTTTCGACCATTTCATGCTTAAAGAAATACACCAACAACCGGAAACGGTATCAGATGCGATGAGAGGTCGCCTCAATGCTCAGAAAGGATGGGTCGTTCTAGGAGGAATGAAAGAATACATAGATCGGATAATGAATGCAGATCGTATGATTATCATAGGATGTGGGACCTCTTGGCACTCTGCCCTCATCGGGGAATACCTCATCGAAGATCTGGCACGCATACCTGTCGAAGTCGAATACGCTTCTGAATTTAGATACCGAAAGCCCGTTCTATCTCAAAGAGATGTCGTTATTGCCATTTCTCAATCCGGAGAGACACTGGACACAATGGCTGCCCTGGAGCTTGCAAAACGAGAAGGAGCCCTTACTTACGGGATTGTCAACGCTGTAGGATCAAGTATTGCGCGATTGACAGATTCAGGCTCTTATATTCATTGTGGTCCGGAAATAGGGGTGGCTTCCACCAAAGCCTTTACAGGCCAAGTAACCCTCTTATCTCTTATGGCCCTCTCTCTTGCCAAAAGAAAAGGAGTCATATCCGAGAGCTATTTTCGCCGTTTAATCAGTGAATTGGAAACGATCCCCAATAAAATAGAATCCATCCTGGGAATGGATGAAAAAATAAAATGGATAGCCCAAGCAATCAAAGATAGCAATAACGCCCTATATCTCGGACGTGGTTATAACTTTCCCGTAGCTCTTGAAGGAGCCTTGAAACTCAAGGAAATATCCTATATCCATGCAGAAGGTTATCCGGCCGCAGAAATGAAACACGGACCTATCGCCTTAATCGATGAAAATATGCCCGCGGTGGTCATTGCAACTAATCAAAGTGCTTATGAAAAAATCAAAAGCAATATCCAAGAAGTAAAAGCTCGCAAAGGCCGAGTCATTGCTATTGTAACAGAAGGAGATAAAGATATCAAAGCCCTAGCGGATTATACGATTGAAATTCCACTTACATTAGAACCATTCACTCCACTCCTTTCTGTAGTTCCTTTGCAGCTGCTCTCTTATCATATTGCTGTCATGAGAGGTTGTAATGTCGACCAACCTAGAAACCTCGCTAAATCTGTTACTGTAGAATAAACTTTAAATACTATATAAAATTTTAACTTATGGAAGAATTATTATCCCCCACCGGGTCGAGAGAAATCCAGTATTACACCGAAATGGAAGAGCTCGTTATCCCTGAATATGGACGCAATATCCAAAACTTAATTCGGTACGCTATCACGATTGAAGATAAAGAAAAGCGTCAATTGGTAGCTGAGGGTATCCTCAATCTTATGACCCAAGTCAGTGATCTCAAAAAGAACACCAAAGATCTCCAACAAAAACTTTGGAATCACCTGATGAAAATAGCCGATTACCAATTGGATGTGGAAATCCCCGAAGATGTAATCATCGTCAAAGAGGATCTTCATTCTACTGTAGAACCGCTGGATTATCCTCCCAATAAAATGAGCTATAAGCACTATGGAAGACTCATTCAGAGATTAATCGAAAAAGCCAAGTCTATGCCGAAAGGTAAAATGAGAGAAGAATTTCTCACAATATTGGGAGCATATATGAAGTTGGCTTTTAAAAATTGGCACAAAAACAGAAATATAACCGATGATGTCATCTACAAAGATTTTGAACGACTGGCAGAGGGGGAATTATCGCTGCCCGAAGGAGCTGATTTGAATTACCTCATCAATGCCCCCCTCAAAAGACAAACTAAAGTACTAAAATCCATTAATCAAAAAGCCGGTAAAAAGAGAAAGCGTAAACGCAAATCCTCCGGAGGTTATAAAAAAGGAAAAACACGATATTAACTGAGCGCTTCTCTCTCCTTAAGCAAATAACTCTACACTACCACATCATGCCTTACAGAATGATCTGACTAGGAGGAATAGGGACGCCATCTCCTATCTAGATGAGCATATGCATGTGAATTGACAACAGCATAGCTCCTATCTATAAGGGGAATTCCAAGTTGAATTCCCCCGCTGGAAGCATAGGATATTGGATGATATTCATTAAACATATTAAGAATTTTTTTAATAAAAAAAGAACATATTTTACTGTAAAGCATTATCTACATATAGCCATTAAATTTCAACCCCCGGTAAAATGCAATCACAATCATTTATTATACAAGGAGAAGCCCATCTAGAAGGTGATATCACACCACAAGGAGCGAAGAATGAAGCCCTTCAAATTATAAGTGCCTGTCTGTTAACAGATCAACCGGTAACACTGCATAATGTGCCGGACATCTTAGATGTACAAAAACTCCTAGGGCTCATCGAAGGCTTAGGGGTAGAGGTAAGGAGGACTGCTCCGGAATCCTACATTATCAAAGCAAAAAATATTGATTTAGATCATTTTGCTTCTAATGAATATCAAAATAATGCGCGTAAGATTAGAGGTTCTATCATGCTTTTGGCTCCCTTGCTTGCAAGATTTGGGAAAGCCTTTATACCTAAACCGGGCGGAGATAAAATCGGAAGAAGAAGATTGGATACTCACTTTTTAGGGTTTAAGGCGCTGGGAGCAGAACTAATTATAGATGATACCAAAGGCCAATATTATCTACATGCCAAACGACTCAAGGGCAGATATATCCTTATGGATGAAATATCCGTAACGGGATCTGCCAACATGATTATGGCTTCGGTACTGGCCGAAGGGACTACCACACTTTACAATGTAGCATGTGAACCCTATATCCAACAATTGTGCAAAATGTTGGTAAGGATGGGAGCAGATATCAATGGTGTAGGATCCAACCTCCTGACCATAAATGGCGTATCCTCCCTCCATGGAACAGAACACACCATCCTCCCTGACATGATAGAAATCGGAAGCTTCATCGGCATGGGCGTACTGACGAATTCCCCACTTAGAATCAAAAACTGCCGAGTGGATCAATTGGGTAATATCTTACCGGTTTTTAAGAAGCTAGGTGTACAAATGACGATTGAGAACGATGACATTCTACTCGGAGACCATAGCCACTATCAGATCGGGCGATTCATGGATGATTCTATCATGACCATTTATGATGCTCCTTGGCCGGGATTTACACCCGACCTTATGAGTATCATTCTAGTGATGTCTATTCAAGCCAAAGGAAGTGTTTTAATCCATCAAAAGATGTTTGAAAGCCGTCTTTTCTTTGTAGATAAACTCATTGATATGGGTGCTCAAATTATTCTATGCGATCCACATAGAGCCACAGTTATCGGTCTCAATAGAGAAAGCCAACTTCGAGGTATTAGAATGTCTTCACCGGATATTCGGGCAGGGGTCGCCCTTCTCATCGCAGCACTATCCGCTAAGGGGGAAAGCATTATAAACAATATACATCAGATCGATCGGGGGTATCAGAATATCGATACTCGCCTCAATGCATTAGGCGCCGATATTCGCAGGATCCAGTAGTTCCACTGTCCGATTAAATTACCTTTCTCAGCCTACAATTAACCTCTACGTTATATCATCAAAGAGTACAATAAAAAAAACGTCTACCCCTCAGGCGAGGGGCAGACGTGTCAAAACAAAACGAAAAACCAACTTTATCTTTAGATACTTACAATGCCTTGGTCAATTTGACCGGAATAGTTTTTTCTTTATTATTGCGAATTACTGTGACTTGAATAATGTCCCCTACCCGAGTCATTGCGATAGCATTGTGCAAGTCTTTAATGGTTTTTATCGCTTTCTTGTCTATCTGTACAATGACATCACTTGGAAGTAAACCGGCAAACTGTGCAGCGCCGCCTTGCACTAGCTCATCGATATATACACCATTCTTGGTGTCTAGAGATAGATTTTGTTGTATCTCGTCATCTATAGGCATAACATATATCCCCAAACTAGTCCGCTGATAGCTCCCATACTTAATTATGTCATCAACGATCGAACGCATAAGATTGACAGGGATAGCAAAAGAATACCCATTGTAATATCCGGTATGGGTAGCAATTGCCGTATTGACGCCGATCAATCTACCTTCCACATCCAGTAAAGCTCCACCACTGTTGCCGGGATTAATAACAGCATCGGTCTGTATAAACTGCTCTATGGCACGATCTCCCTTAATAATACCCAAGTCTCTTCCCTTGGCACTAACGATTCCAGCCGTTACCGTAGAAGTGAGATAACCGAAGGGATTGCCGATAGCCAACACCCATTGTCCCACCTTCACGTCGTCCGAATTGCCATACTCTACGGCAGGTAAATCATCAGCTTCTATCTTTATTACTGCCAAATCCGCTGAAGGCTCTTTGCCTACTAGTTCAGCTTTGTATTTCTTCCCATCCGCAAGCGTAACTTCGAATTCATCTGCAAAATCAACGACATGATTATTGGTTACAATATAACCATCATTCGATATGATGACGCCCGATCCGGAGCCCTTGAGTTTGTACAGTGGAGCGCCATAGGATGGATTGCCAAACATTTGACCATTAAAAAAGTCCTCAAAAGGAGTTCCTTCGAAGGGATTCATACGATACCGCTTCATCTTTTGTGAAGCCAATGCATCACTTTCTTGCGCCTGAATGTACACTACTGAGGCCGTCGCTTTTTGCGCTGCTGCAGTAAAGTCAAAGGATGCTTTGAGTGGGACATTGCTCACTGTTCGAGCAATGGGATTCGTGACGGTGTGCTCGGGCACGTCTGATGTTCTTTCCGGTAAAAATCGATGTATTCCCAACAGAACAATAAGTCCTCCCATGACTCCTGCCACTACGAGTTGCATGATTTTCTTCATGATTTTTTGAATTTGTTGGTTAAGGAATAAATGGATTCATCCTGTTATATCGACGAAACTAAAAGCAATCCTATAACGTCAATCTACACCCTAAAGTTACCTGTAAAAAAACCTTTAACAAGGTCTTAACATTTCATTTAGCCCTATGAATAGCCCGATGCATGAGAGGTGCTAAGCCCCTAATCCGTCCGCGCTCAAGATGTGCTACACATAGCTAAGGGACTCGTAAAGGGAATAAGACAGAATTACATCGGCCAGGGCTCATCGATCTTTTGAGTTTAGTATGAAATGGTCGAAAAAGTATTCGTATGAAATGGTCGAAGAGGTCTTTGTATGAAATGGTCGAAAAGGCGCTCGTATGAAATGGTCGAAAAGGCGCTCGTATGAAATGGACGTAGGGGCGCTCGTATGAAATGAACACCTATTTAATACATCGCATTTTGTCACATAGTCTTGACTTATAAAACTTCGCAGAAAACGGAGCGGCTGAATAGAGAATATACCCCGATCAAGGCATCGAATTGCGTTCATTGAGCAATCGCCAGGATTGAACCACCGCACGAAAAATACTCCAACTTATGGTAAATAAGATAAATAAAGAACCACCTAGGAGCAAATCGTTGCGCGTATCTTTTATAAGATGCAATAAATCCGGCCATTTCATACCGATAAAAAGTTCTGCTACGGATAGTAATACTATAGAGGTGAGTATAAATCCATAACCAACAAAGAGCCATTTGACATGTTTACGCTGTCGTTGATATACAGAGCGAAACAAATACCACTTGAGTTTCAGTTCAGTCGGATAAATCCGGCTAAGCTGCTTAAAGATGTTGGCCGCCTGCTCGTATTGTTCTGTATTGTACAGGGCCGCGCCTTTTAAAGTCAACAACCATCGATAGACATCCTTACCTTCAAAATGAAATATATTGTTGTCAATGACATAATGCAAATCAAATCGGACTTCCTTCAAAAAAGCAGAATACTTCCCCAGAAAGAATAAAGCCTCCATGTAGTCGATCCTAATCTTAAGATAGTACGGCTCCTCCAGCTGAAGCAGTTTGTCCTTGTACTGTCCATAAAAATGTGTTTTCTCCCTGTAGTTATAGGGGGGAATCTCCATAAAGGATTCATACAAATCTTCCTGATATATGATGAATTCTCTCACCGATAGTAGAATATGGGTTTATAAAGTACTAAAACAAGGGCAAAGCCATTGCAAAGTTAAAACTTTTAGATGACTTTATATACCAAATGACATGAAATCCGATTTCGTTGCAATCAAATCCTGATTTAACATTTCGTTGACACAAGAAATCCGTAAAACGGGTATATGAGTTGGGATGAAACGAACAGGACTATTATTGACCATAAATTTTCATGAGAGCATGCGGATGCATAGCTACGGAAAATTTATTATGCATTTATTCTCTATTTATTACAAATTTTTCAGCAGCTATGAAATGGTCGACTGTTATCTACCCAAATGAATCAGCAGAACGGAAATATCTGAAGGGGAAACCCCACTGATTCTTCCCGCCTGGCCAATGGATTGGGGTTGGATATTTGCCAGTTTTTCCACGGCTTCAGAAGAGAGCCCGTGTATAGTAGAAAAATCAATATGCTCAGGAATTTTCACTCTTTCTAATCGGGTCATTTTCTGAACCATATCCTTCTCTCTATCTATATATCCCTGGTATTTGATCGAGATTTCGGCAGATCGAATCGTATCCTCTTCATAGGCAGTTAAAAAACGATGCAGGGCAGATATCCGGTTACGAAGTACACCAAAATCAATCTTCGGACGCAGCAGAATACCCTGTAATTTTACTTTGTGCGGAATGGGGCTGGTGCCAATTTCTTCCAGCAATGAGTTGACCTCTTCCGGAGACACACTGAGTTGAGCAACAAATTTCTTTATTTCATGGATGCCTTGCTCCTTATCTCGAACGCGTTGATAACGGGCATCCATCCCCTGCATTCCCAGCCCTACAGCCAATGGTGTCAATCTCAAATCTGCATTATCCTGTCGAAGCAGGATTCTAAACTCAGCTCGGGATGTAAACATTCGATAAGGTTCTTTGGTCCCTTTGTTAATCAGATCATCGATTAGAACTCCAATATAAGCTTCAGCCCGAGAAAGCACAAAAGGAGCTTCTTCTCTCACTTTTCGAACTGCATTAATACCGGCTATCAGACCTTGGCCCGCCGCCTCTTCATAACCCGTAGTGCCGTTGATCTGCCCTGCAAAAAACAGGTTTTTCACCAATTTAGTCTCTAGGGTATGCAAGAGCTGTGTAGGAGGAAAATAATCGTATTCGATGGCGTATCCCGGTCGAAACATCTTGGCTCTTTCGAAGCCCGGAATTTGTCGTAGGGCCCTAAACTGAATCTCTTCCGGTAGCGAAGAAGAAAAACCATTGACGTATATCTCAACCGTATTCCGACCCTCCGGTTCAACGAATAATTGATGACGATCTCTTCCTGCAAAGCGCTCTATCTTATCTTCAATCGAAGGACAATACCTTGGTCCACTACCCTGAATTCTCCCTGTAAACATGGGAGATTGTGAAAAACCCTCTTTAAGAATGTCATGTACACCCGGATGGGTATATACAATGTGACAGGGAACCTGATCTTTCAATTCAGGGGTATCTGTAAATGAAAACTTTCCGGCAGGCTGGTCGCCTTCCTGCAACTCCATAACGGAATAGTCCAATGTTCGACCATCTACTCTTGGCGGGGTCCCTGTCTTCATCCTACCGGATTCGAATCCAAGCGATTGGAGTTGTTCAGTGATTCCGGTGGCCGGGCGTTCTCCTGCTCTCCCCCCACCGTACTGCTTTTCTCCGATATGGATAATGCCATTGAGAAATGTTCCGTTCGTAAGAACTACAGCCCTGGACGATATCGAATGTCCCATCGCTGTTCTGACACCGGTGACTCTTCCTTGCTCTACAATTAAGCCGGTCACCATGTCTTGCCAAAAAGAAATATTAGAACGGGCTTCCATGAGTTCTCGCCATTTACCTGCAAAGGCCATACGATCACTCTGAGCTCTTGGACTCCACATCGCAGGCCCTTTGGAGCGATTAAGCATTCTGAACTGGATCATCGTATGATCTGTAACGATACCGGACAACCCATTGAGGGCATCTATCTCACGGACGATTTGACCTTTGGCAACTCCTCCCATGGCGGGATTGCATGACATCTGGCCGATGGTCTGCATATTCATCGTCACAAGCAATACACTGGCATTCAGATTAGAAGCAGCAATTGCCGCTTCATTGCCGGCATGCCCTCCTCCTACAACAATAACATCATATGTATCAAACATTCAAGTCCTTTCTGTATAAAATTTATTTTTTGCAAGTATAGCCATAACAGTACAGGAAGACTTTGGTTCGAGATGTGATTTCTATCCGACATAAAAAGTCCATTTCCCCCTTTACTCGGCGGCAACAGGTAGATATCAGTTTAGCCTGTAGAGCACCATTTCATACCTCCCCCCTCTACTCAAAAATCTAAAGCTCATCTCACTTAAAACTTCTATTGCTCCCCATTGCAAACCCTTAGCGCTTCTACCTCGCCATTTTCTCAATTAATTAGTTAGCAAACTAAACAATTTATAACAATAAGATTATCCGCTTGTTAAAAAAGTAGTAATTTAGCAGATGAAATAGTCTTTTATTTGAGAAATACAAGGGGGGGCTTCTTGCAAGGACGATGCCACTGAGGGGTAAACAGGGCTCTAAGAGTAAGACTTCCGGATAAATGGATATTGATAACAATAAAACCAAGCAAATGAAGAAGGGATTTCCAAAATTGATTTGCGACGCCAATGAAGCCGTCGCCCAATTGGCACACAAGACCAATGAAGTATGTGCTATATATCCGATTACACCTGCTTCCCCGATGGGAGAACATGTAGATGTCTACAGTTCGAAGGGACAGAAGAACCTTTGGGGCAGCATCCCGAGAATTATTGAGATGCAAAGTGAAGCCGGGGCCGCCGGAGCGGTGCACGGCTCCTTGCAAGGTGGAGCTCTAACTACTACTTTTACAGCATCTCAAGGTCTGCTGCTTATGATTCCGAATATGTATAAAATGGCGGGAGAGCTTTTGCCTACGGTTATACACGTAGCTGCCAGAACGATTGCCACGCATGCCTTGTCCATATTCGGGGATCACTCTGATGTAATGGCCACTCGCCAAACTGGTTTTGCTATGCTGTTTGGAGGATCAGTACAGGAGGCCTATGACTTTGCCCTCATCAGTCAGGTTGCCGCCCTCAAATCCAGAGTCCCCTTTCTCAATATTTTTGATGGATTCAGAACCTCCCATGAAATAGCTAAAATCGATCCGATCACAGATGATATTTTGCACGCGATGCTCCCCGAAAAAGAAATTGAAGCATTCAAGGCTCGATCACTGAATCCGGATCATCCTGTCATCAGGGGCACCTCTCAAAATCCGGATGTGTTTTTTCAGGCGCGCGAAGCAGCCAACCCCTACTACAATCGTGTACCCGACACCGTACAAGAAGTGATGGACGAATTCTATCAACATACAGGGAGAAGATATAGCCTGCATTATTATATCGGTCATCCGAAAGCGGAACGAATCATCGTCATCATGGGTTCCGGAGAAGGCCCTGTCCGAGAGGTTGTCGAAACCCAAGTGGAAAATGGGGAGCGCATCGGTGCTTTGTTTGTTAGGCTTTACCGACCTTTCTCTATCCGGTATTTCCTAAAGGAAATACCCAAGTCTGTAAAGAAAATCGCTGTCCTCGATCGCACTAAGGAATCAGGAGCCATTGGTGAACCCTTGTATCTGGATGTAGTAACTGCCTTTGTAGAAGGAGGTCGTCCCATCCCGGTCATCATAGGTGGACGCTACGGCCTCTCTTCGAAGGAATTCAATCCGACCATGGTCCAATCCATTTACGAAGAACTTCTCAAAGATGCGCCTAAACAACATTTTACGATCGGGATACAGGATGACATTACTCATATGAGCTTACCTATTGCTTCGCCATTTCATACCAAAAAAACCACTTACAACTGTATATTTTATGGACTGGGCTCCGATGGGACGGTAAGTGCCAACAAAAATTCGATAAAGATCATCGGCGAGACGACAGACAATTATGTCCAGGGATACTTCGTATATGACTCCAAGAAAGCAGGATCGATGACCACGTCCCATTTGAGATTCGGCCCGAACCCCATTTATTCGACCTATCTCATCAATGAAGCGGATTTTATCGCTTGCCACCAATTTAACTTTATAGAAAAATTCGATGTTGCGCAGAAATTAAAGCCGGGAGGGACATTCTTGCTCAACGCTCCTTTTGATAAGGATGAAATCTGGGACAAACTACCTAGAATTCTACAACAAAATATCGTTGAAAAGGAAGTGGACTTTTACATAATTGATGCCACAAAAGCAGCCCAAGAAGCTAAATTGGGCAGGCGCACCAATACGATTTTGCAAACTGCATTTTTCGCTATTTCGGGCATCCTGCCACGTGATGAAGCCATTGAGAGAATAAAGAAAGCCATCGTCAAATCCTACTCCCACAAGGGCGATGCGATCGTCCAAATGAACTTCAACGCCGTAGACAAAGCGCTAGACAGCCTGTATAAAGTAGATTATCCCAAATCCATTACGAGTACGCAGGCACTCAAACCGGTCATGACTGCCAATGCCACCCCTTACGCAACTGATGTTCTCGGCGTGATCTTAGCAGGCAAGGGGGATCGTCTACCCGTAAGCGCCTTTAAACCGGACGGCACCTTTCCTGTGGGAACGAGTCAATATGAAAAAAGAGGGATTGCAGATTTTATACCGGTATGGGATGAGTCTCTGTGTATTCAGTGCAACAAATGTGTAAATATCTGCCCCCATGCAGCGATCCGTTCCAAGGTGGTGATCAATGAGGTATTGGAGGCCGCTCCGGTAGAGATCAAACGCCTGCCCGCCAAAGGAAAACCCTTTCTTTCCCCTTCTGAGTCTTACATCTTGCAAGTTTCGCCGGAAGATTGTACGGGGTGTAATCTCTGCGTCGCGATTTGCCCGGCGGAGAGCAAAGAGGTCTCGGATTATAAATCTATCAACATGGTTCCCAAGGCAGAAGTTGATAGTATCGAAGGAAAACGCTGGGATTATTTCATAAATCTTCCCAACTATGATCGCACTCGCCTAACCACGACTAACGTCAAAGGCTCCCAATTTCTAGAGCCTTTGTTCGAATTTTCTGGAGCATGTCCGGGATGTGGAGAAACCCCCTACATCAAATTGATTACCCAGTTATATGGCGATCGTATGCTCATCGCAAATGCTACGGGATGTTCTTCTATCTATGGAGGCAACCTGCCCACTACCCCATATAAAGCCAATGCGGAAGGAAGAGGTCCGGCATGGGCCAATTCACTATTCGAGGACAATGCGGAGTATGGACTCGGTATGAAATTGGCGACCAACAAGAAATCAGAAACGGCTCATCAGCTCCTTGAAGCTATTAAGGAGTACATTGAACCGGATTTGTATCACGCCTTAACCCTTGAAGATGCATCCACCGAAGCGCTCCAGCGGCAGAAAATAGAGGCTATCCAACAATTGGACGAGGTCCTCAAAACATTAGATGACCCCAATGCAAAAAAACTGCGGAGGATGACGGACTATTTGCGTCAAAAGCAAGTTTGGATTTTGGGAGGGGACGGATGGGCCTATGATATAGGTTATGGTGGATTGGATCATGCCCTTTCTTCCGGAGAGGATATCAATATACTCGTGATGGATACGGAAGTGTATTCCAATACGGGGGGCCAAACTTCCAAAGCTACCCCTTTAGGTGCGAGTGCCAAATTCTCCATCTCGGGAAAGCAAGCTCCTAAGAAGGACCTAGCCTTACAAGCGCTTGCCTATGGCAACGTATATGTGGCCCAAATCGCCATCGGAGCCAAGGATAATCAAACCCTCAAAGCTATCCAAGAAGCAGCGGCTTACCAAGGTCCCTCCCTCATCATCGCCTACTCACACTGTATCGAACATGGCTATGACATGGGAGATGGTGTCACGCAACAAAATCTGGCCGTCAAATCCGGATATTGGCCTTTGTTCCGGTTCAATCCGGAAGCACCTAAAGGCAAAAAATTTAAACTTGACTCCAAGGCTCCCTCTATTCCGGTGGAAGAGTTTATGTACAATGAAGCCCGGTTTGTCCGTGTCGCGAAACAGGACAAAGACAAAGCAAAAGAGCTTCTAGCTCATGCACAATCTATTATAGAGTCAAAATGGGAACGGTTAGAACTCTTTCAAAAGGTGTAAAAGCATAGTCTATTGAAGAGAAGGCGGCCCCTTGCCCCCCCAGTATGTGCCTGAGCACTGAATTTCTAGGGAATATTCCGTACATAAGGGACATGTGAAGCGCACGGACATTTGGCGCTGTGCCCCGTGCGCCCCATCGCTATCGTGAGGCGGGGCCGTTTAGTCGATTGTGTTTTCGTATTTTATCATTTATTTTTGTTCTTTTGTTATATATCGTCACTTAATTTTTTTTAAAGATTTCAAACTATCTTTTTCATTCAAAATGTTTAATTGATATTTAGCTATTTCATTTAATTGCTTAGATTCTAATATTTATTTTTGCTGTCCTAAAACTTGGGGGCACATCATGAATAACTAGTGCTATTGTATGCTAACTTCTGATTCAGTATTCCCAACCCTAAATTCATCAATGAAAATAGAGTTATTGTATGGTAATAGAGGTTCTTTTCCTCTATAAAATCCTGCTTTCCAATAATGTGGTTGAGTGTTATGCATGTTTTTGCCGTAATACTTACCACCAGTTATAAGAGAATCATTTGCCCAAGCTTCAATAAATCCGATATTATTATCTTGAGACCATTTGATGTGCATTTTAAAATCAATCCATTCTCCTTTTGTGACAGGAAAATAACCAGCGGGACCAACATTATCATTCATTATTCCATAGTTGAGTTTTACTCCAAATGGACTGCTTGCAGACTCTCTACCCAAATATAATGCTACTGGTGGATTTGTTCCTGCTCCTGAACTCATCCCAACACTCGGATCTCCTACTGCGTGGAATTGCCCAATAATATTAAAAGGAATGGGATATAAATTAGGGTCTAATTCTATAAAATACGTTGGTATTAAAAAACTCCATTGATACCATACCTCAGTGCCTTCGAAATTATTATGTTTATAATTAACTTCTATTCGGTTTTTCACAGGGTAAGAAGATGAAGATTGAGTTTGAAAAACTGGTGAAACAGTAATTTTTAAAGCACTTACTCCATTTCTCACAGTATCTGATACTAATTTAACATACCCTGAATCGAGAATTTGCGGATATATGTTTGGAGAAGGTTCTAACCCCATTTCTATTGGAGGAAATATACCATCATCAAAATCAGCAGTAAATGGAGTAATTTGATTATTTCCTCCTGGCGGATTATTAATCTGGTTTTCTTTTTTACTGCATGAAATACTCATAAGTACAAATGAGCCTATGATTATTATTGTCAATATTTTTACTTTTTGCATAACTAATTCCTTTTATTATGGTTAATAATTAAATGTTCAAAAACAAAGGTATGCTCATATACCTTACTGTCAATACTAACATTTCAAATATGTGATGAAAATGAAGGATTAGTGATGAAAGTGAAGCTAAATTTTACATTGCATAAGATTTATTTTCTGCACAGATATAGGAATTCTTGTTTTTGGACAATGTGAAAACACTGCTTTGTACCCTCTTTTATTGCCTATTATGGATTTTACTTTTTCACAATTAACAATGTATGACCTATGACAACGAAATATATTCTCATTGGTAATTAGATTCTCTAATTTCCCTATCGGATAACGTATAAGTTTTTTTTAATGTTGTTATTGTACAACCAGTGAATATTTGTGTAGTTTTCAGTTGCTTTTGCAAAAAGAAAGTTTTCTGTATTAAGTTCGTTTAAAAATGGTAAATCACCTACAGTTTTGAATACATCAACTGACTCAATCATTTTTTTTTCACGAATAGGTATTGAAAAGGTGGGGATGAATTCTCTAATTGCAAATGGTATGGACAGAGTAAGAAGACTTCCATATAGCCAATAACCAAATTTGAAAACACTCATTGATGAAAATCCCATCTGCCAATGGATTAATTTGGAAAAGAAACCTGTAACAATGATAATAGCAAGTATTTTTATGAATGGGTTTATTCGTTTTAGTTTTCTGAAAAACAAAAAAGAGATAGTAAAAATTGGGCAAATTAAAGTAAGTAAAATTAAAATATTATTAAATGAACCTTCTCCTAATTTAAATGGTTGAAACGCTATTAGAAACAATCAAACAAATAAATTGCTTATTAATAAAAAGAACTTATCATTATGCTTTAACCTATCAGTTAAATCTCTAAAATCAATTAAGTCTTTATATAAAACAGAATTTATCATAGTTTTTTCGTATTGGCTACAACGGCAGTTCGTAAAATTAGCACAAAATATTAAAAATTAGGAATAAAATCTATAAAATAGGTCAAATTTGACAATTAGATGCCGATATAGGCATTTTTATTTGGAAAATTGAAATCGAAAGTAGAT
>Ga0256841_1001086_pt1 | contig 24769 bp, 18 predicted proteins | sample 356308metaG_FD_185971 | JGI IMG/M metagenome (GOLD analysis project Ga0256841, IMG submission 185971) | Hydrothermal vent microbial communities from Mid Atlantic Ridge, Atlantic Ocean - 356-308 | ecosystem: Environmental > Aquatic > Marine > Hydrothermal vents | place: Atlantic Ocean: Mid...
CGACACGGGGCTGACCGGCCGCAAAATCATCGTGGACACCTATGGCGGCATGGGGCGCCACGGCGGCGGGGCCTTCTCCGGCAAGGACCCGACGAAGGTGGACCGCTCGGCCTGCTACATGGCGCGTTACATCGCCAAGAACCTGGTGGCGGCGGGCCTCGCCGAGCGGGTCGAGGTCCAGCTCGCCTACGCCATCGGCGTGGCCGAGCCGGTGGCCATCCACGTGGACTCCTACGGCACCGGCAAGGTCAGCGACGACCGGCTGGCCGGGATCGTCCGCGAGATCTTTCCGCTGACGCCGGCCGGCATGATCGAGCACCTGAAGCTCCGCCGGCCGATCTTCCGCAAGACCGCGGCCTTCGGACATTTCGGACGCACGGAGGAGACCTTCACCTGGGAGAAGACCGACCAGGTCGAAGCCTTGCGTCAGGCCGCCGGCATCGCCGTGGAGGCGGCGAACCGCTGACGCGGGCGGCCGAAGCCCAGCGATGCGCGAGTGATTCGAAATCAAGAGTGACTATGGCGACTACACCAGTACCCTGCGACATCAAAGACCTGGCGTTGGCCGACGCCGGCAAACGGCGCACGGAATGGGCCTTCCAGTCCATGCCCGTTCTGCAGACGATTCGAAAGGAATTCATCAAGAACCAGCCGCTCGACGGCATCCGCATCGCCGCTTGCCTGCACGTGACCACCGAGACGGCGAACCTGATGGTCACGCTGCGCGACGGCGGCGCCTCTGTCGTGCTGTGCGCCTCGAACCCGCTTTCCACCCAGGACGACGTAGCCGCCGCCCTGGTGAAACATCACGGAATCCCCGTCTACGCCATCAAGGGCGAGGACAACGACGTCTACTACCAGCACATCAAGGCCGCCATGGACCACCGGCCGCACATCACCATGGACGACGGCTGCGACCTGGTGACCACGCTGCACCAGCAGCGGCCGGACCAGCTCAGCGAGGTGATCGGCGGCACCGAGGAGACGACCACCGGAGTGATCCGCCTGCGGGCGATGGCCAAAGAGGGCGTGCTGAAGTATCCGGTGATCGCCATCAACGACGCCGCCACCAAGCACCTGTTCGACAACCGCTACGGCACCGGCCAGAGCACCATTGACGGGATCCTCCGGGCGACGAACTATCTGATCGCGGGCCTGACGTTCGTCGTCGCCGGCTACGGCTGGTGCGGGCGGGGGGTGGCGATGCGGGCCCGCGGCCTGGGCGCCAACGTGGTGGTCACCGAAGTGAACCCGGTCCGGGCGCTGGAAGCGCTCATGGACGGCTACCGGGTGATGTCGATGGTCGACGCGGCCGAGATCGGCGACATCTTCGTCACCGCCACTGGGGACAAGGGCGTCATCCGCCGCGAGCACTTCGAACGCATGAAGAGCGGCGCGATCCTGGCCAATTCGGGCCACTTCAACGTGGAGATCGACCTCGAAACGCTGGGACAGATGGCCAGCACCCGCCGCCGGGTGCGCGAGTTCGTCGAAGAATACGCGCTCCAGGATGGGCGGCGCCTCTACGTGCTCGGCGAGGGCCGCTTGATCAACCTGGCCGCCGCGGAAGGCCACCCGGCCAGCGTCATGGACATGAGCTTCGCCAACCAGGCGCTGGCGGTGGACCACCTGGTCAAGAACCACGAGTCGCTGCCCAAGGACGTCTTCCCGGTGCCGCGGGAGCTCGACGAGCGTGTCGCCCGGATGAAGTTGGAGGCAATGGGGGTTCGCATCGACCGCTTGACGCCGGAGCAGGAAAAATACCTGGCGAGCTGGAGCGAAGGCACGTGACGGCCTCCCTCCGGCGGCCGGGCCCCGGCGACGGGGCGACGTTCGAGCGCGCCGCCGGGAGCGGGCTGTCATAACGAACCGCCGGCGCGGGGGCCCGGAGGGCCTGCCGCCGCTGGCGAGGCAAGCAGGAACTCGCCTATGGCCGACACCGAAGGTTGTAAACGGAAACTCGAAGTCAGCATCCCTCCCGAGGAAGTCGAGAAAGAAACCGAGCGCGTCGTCGCGGATCTGCGGGCCAAGGTCCGGCTACCGGGCTTCCGGCCGGGGAAAGTGCCTCCCAGCCTGATCCGGAGCCGGTACGCGGGCGAGATCCGGCATGAAGTCCTCGACGCACTCGTCCCCCGCTACCTGAAAGCCGAAATCGAGAGGGAAAACCTGGATGTGGTAGGGACCCCGACCATCACCGACGTCCATTTCGCCAAGGGCGAGCCGCTGAAGTTCACGGCGGAGTTCGAAGTCACCCCCGAGATTGAGCTCGAGGACTACCGCGACATCGAGATCGAGTACGAGGTGCCGGAGGTCAGCGAAGAAGAGGTAGATGAGCGGCTGGAAAGGATCCGGGAGCAGAAGGCGGAGTACATCAATCTCGATCCGCGGCCGGTGGAAAAAGGCGACATCGCCGTCGTGTCCTTGCGCAGCATTGCCGGGGTGGAAGGGCCGCCGATCGAAAACGACGAGCTGATGCTCGACGTCGGGGCCGAGGACACGCTCGAAGATTTCACCCGGAACTTGCTCGGCATGGAGCCGGGCCAGGAGAAGGAGTTCGACGTCACCTACCCGGAGGACTACGGGCAGGAGCGGCTGGCCGGGCGGAAGGTCCGTTTTCACGTCACGCTGAAAGGGATCCGGAAGAAAGAGCTGCCGGAACTGAACGACGAGTTTGCTCGCGATCTCGGCGATTACCGGGATCTGGAGGAGTTGCGGGAGCGCGTACGGGCGGCGATGCGCAACGAACGCGAATTCATCGCCCAGCAGCAGGCAAAGGAAAAACTGGTCGAGAAGCTCGTGGACATGCATGAGTTCCCGGTGCCGGAGGCCTACGTCGAGGGTCAGATCGAAGCGATTGTGCGGGACCGCCTTTCTGAGCTGGTGGCGCAGGGCATGGATCCGCGGGAGGCGAAGATCGATTGGGAGAAAGCCAAAGCCGCTTTCCGCGACCGGGCCGTCCGGGAAGTCAAGGCTTCGCTGTTGCTGAACCGGATCGCCGAGCGCGAAGCGATCGAGGTGACGCGCGACGAGCTGGACGAGAGGATCCGGCAGCTCGCGGCCCGGCGGAGGGAGCCGGTGGCGGCGGTCCGCAAAGAGCTGGAGGAGGCCGGCGAAATCCCCCGGATCGCGACGCGCATCCGAACGGAAAAGACACTGAATCTGTTGTTCGAGAGTGCGCGCAAGGTAGCGCCCGAATCATAACCGCGCTTCCCCGGGGACGTTTCTCAGCGACATTCGGGCCGGTCGCGGGCCTGTTGTCAGTCAGTGGCCGCCCGGAAAACCGGGGGAATCCTCTCTTGACTCCGGCGCCGAGTCGGTTACAATCGGGGATGCCCCCAGGATAGAACGGAAGGTATCCTTTATGTTCAAAACAAAACGCGCGCGCTCCGAGGAGGCGGAGCAGAGGACCTACACGAGCAGCGAAGTGGCGCAGATCGCGGGCGTCACCTTGCGCCAGTTGCAGTGGTGGGACGAGCGCAAGGTGGTCTCGCCGCGCCATGAGGGGCATAAGCGCGTTTACCGGCCGGAAGAAGTCGTCGAGATCACAGTGATCGCCGAGCTGCGGCGGAAGGGATTCTCTTTGCAAAAGATCCGCCGGGTGCTCAAGTTCCTGCAGCGGGAGATGGGGCGCCGGCTCCACGACGTCCTGAAGGCGGAATCCGACCTGCATCTGCTCACCGACGGCAAGACGATCTACCTCGAGGACAGCCAGTCCCGGATCATCGATATATTGAAAAGCGCCCGCCAGCCGATGTTTCTAGTGTGTGTGACGGATCAGGCGCGACGCCTCGAGATGAGCCGGAAAGCGGCTGCCCGCGCCCCGGCGGCCGCCCGGCGCCGCGTGCGACGGGCCGGCTGAAGAGGCCGGCCAACCGTACAGTTCCTGAAGCCGAATCCCCGGGGCCCGCGTCCAATCAGATATACTTGACGATGAAGGGTGGGGAAGAAGTTTAATGTCCCGTTTTCCACGTTCCCTGGCGCTGGTTCCTGTGCTTCTGGCCGCAGGAGCCGTCCTCGGCGGGCTCTACGGCCCGGTGTTGCCTGGCGTAGCGGCAGCCTCCTCCGAAGACGAGATCAAAGCCAGTCTGAGGACTTTTTCCGACTTCTACGCCGTGGTGGAAGAGAACTTCGCCGACAAGATCTCCCCGGACCGCGCTATTTACGAAGGGGCGATCCCCGGCATGTTGCGGGTTCTCGATCCGCACTCGAGCTTCTTCGACCCCCGGGCGTTCCAGCAGTTGCGGGAAGAGCAGCAGGGGGCGTATTACGGCGTGGGCATGTGGGTGGTCGGCCGGAACGGGAAGACGATCGTCGTCACGCCGTTCAAGAACTCCCCGGCCTACAAGGCGGGAATCCACCCCGGCGACGTCATTCTCGAGGTGGACGGCAAGTCCACTGAGGGCCTTACAACCACCGAGGTGGCGGATCTGCTCAAGGGGCCGAAAGGCACGAAAGTTCACGTGAAAGTGGGCCGAGAAGGCCGCCCCGACCCTCTGGAGTTCACCATCATCCGGGATGAGATCCCCCGTTACAGCGTCAACGACGCCTTCTTCATCCGCGACGGCATCGCCTACCTCGACATCGAACAGTTCAACGAGAACACCTCCCGCGAGGTGGAAGAGCGCCTGCGCGAGCTCGGCGAAGACAACATCAAGGGCCTGATCCTCGATCTGCGCGACAACCCCGGCGGACTGCTCAACGAAGGGGTGGAGGTCGCCGGCCGCTTCTTGCGGAAGGGCCAGATCGTGGTGAAGCACCGCGGCCGGACCTCACCGGAAAAACCTTACGTGGCGCGGCGCGGAAACCGCGGCCATGAGTATCCGATCGTCGTCCTGGTCAACCGTTACTCGGCGTCGGCGGCGGAGATCGTGGCCGGCGCGCTGCAGGACCACGACCGGGCCTGGATCCTTGGCGAGAACACCTTCGGCAAGGGGCTCGTGCAGACCGTCTATCCGCTGGCCGAGAACACCGGTCTGGCGCTCACTACGGCCCGGTACTACACGCCGAGCGGCCGCCTGATCCAACGTAGTTACAAGGGTAAGTCGTTCTTCGATTATTACTACCGGAACCGCCGCGGCGAAGCGGTCCATACCGACGACGTGAAGATGACCGACAGCGGCCGGCCCGTCTATGGCGGCGGCGGCATCATGCCGGACGAGAAGTTCGAGCCGCCGAAACTCAACGACTTTCAAAAGAGGCTGCTGCGCAATTACGCCTTCTTCAACTTCACGGCGAAGTACTTCGGAACACACTCCACCGACCTGCCCCAAGGCTGGGAACCGGGCCCGGACGTGGAGAACGAGTTCCATCGCTACCTGCTCGACAAGGGGATCGAGTTCACTGAAGCCGAATGGACCGAGAACCATGACTGGATTCGGCAGCAGCTCAAGCGGGAGATGTATACCACGGCATTCAGCGTGGACGACGCCCGCCGGATCGCCATCGAGACGGATCCCTTGGTATTGAAGGCCATCGAGGCGATGCCGAAAGCCCGGGCGCTGCTCGAAAGGGCGAAACAGGTGATCGCCCAGCGCGCCCGGCACGGCGAGTGACGCCTCCAAGGAATGAACGAAAGTCTGCCGGCGCCGCAGGTCACGGTACTGGACACGGGGGGTCAGTATTGTCACCTCATCGCGCGGCGCATCCGGGAACTCCACGTCCACGCTGAAGTCCGCCCCCCCGCCACGCCGGCGTGCGAGTTGGCGGAGCGGAAAGGGATCGTCATCTCCGGCGGCCCGTCCAGCGTCTACGACGCGAACAGTCCGCAGATCGACCCCCGCATTTTCGAGCTCGGTATCCCGGTGCTCGGAATCTGCTATGGACTGCACCTGATGGCCCACCACCTCGGCGGCGAGGTCCGCAAGGCGGGCGTCGGCGAGTTCGGACTGGCGTGGATCGAAATCGTGGAACCGGAGGCTCTGTTTGCGGGCTTGGAGGCACGGCAACGGGTTTGGATGAGCCACCGGGATGCGGTGGAGAAGCTACCGCCTGGTTTCCGCATCCTGGCGCGAACGCCGGAATCTCCAGTGGCGGCGATGGGCGATCCCGTCCGCCGCTTCTACGGGGTCCAGTTCCACCCCGAGGTGGTCCATACCGTCCACGGCAGGCAGGTGTTGGCCAACTTCGTCTTCGAAGTCTGCCGGTGCGACAAGGACTGGGATCCCGGCCATCAGATTTCCGCTCTCGAGGAGCAGATCCGCGGGGTCGTGGGAGATCGCAGCGTGCTGTTCTTCCTCAGCGGCGGCGTGGACTCTACGGTGGCCTACACGCTCTCGATCCGGGCCCTCGGGCCGGAGAGGGTGCACGGCACCTATGTGGATACCGGCTTGATGCGGGAGGGCGAAACGGAGTTCGTATCGCGGATCTTCGAGTCACTCGCCGCCTCGAGCTTCGAAGTCGTGGATGCCGCCGGCGAGTTTCTCGGGCGCCTGAAGGGAGTGACGGATCCGGAGGAAAAGCGCCGGATCATCGGCGAGGAGTTTGTCGAGGTTCAGGAGCGAATCCTCGAACGCGGCCACTACCTGGACGGGCACTGGATTCTGGGACAGGGCACCATCTATCCCGACACGATCGAGTCCGGCGGCACCCAGCACGCCGACGTCATCAAGACCCATCACAACCGGGTTCCGGGCATCCAACTGCTCATCGAGCAGAACCGCCTCGTCGAGCCTCTGGCGTCCTTCTATAAAGACGAGGTGCGCGAGATCGGCCGCGCCCTGGGTCTGCCCGAGGAGCTGCTGGAGCGCCACCCGTTCCCCGGGCCCGGCCTCGCCATCCGGTGCCTTTGCTCGGAGCGGGATGAGCCGGTGGAGCGGGCCGAGGAGGGCTGGATCCTGCCGGTGCATTCGGTGGGTGTACAAGGCGACTCGAGAAGTTACCGGCCGGCGCTGGCCCTGGACCGTTGTCCGGGCAGTGGCGAAGATCTCCGCGACTTCGCCACCCGCGTGATCAACCGCATTCCAAACATCAACCGCGTCGTGGCCCGGGTGGCTTCGCACCATCCTCTCGCCGATATGTGCGTCTCCCGCAGCGAGCTTTCCCCTGACAGGCTCGCCCGCCTGCGCCGGGCCGACGCCATCGTCAGGCGGCGGACCCATGAGAGCGGCTTCGACCGCCGGGTCTGGCAGTTCCCGGTGGTGCTCATCCCGGTGGGGACCGCGGAGCGCCCGGATTCCGTCGTGCTCCGCCCCGTCCACTCCGTGGACGGCATGACCGCCCAGGCGGTGCTGATGGAAGAGGAGCCGCTGCAGGAGCTGGCCCGTGAGATCCTCGCCGTCGAGGGCATCGACGCCGTCTTCTACGACCTGACGCACAAGCCGCCGGCGACGATCGAATGGGAGTGAGGCCTTGCCGCGCCCGGGTCCGGTCCCGTCCGCCTAGATGCGGTGGAAGCTCTTGAGGATCTCCCGCGTCGAATAGCGCAGGGCGATGGGTCGGCCGTGGGGGCAGCTCATCGGGTGCTCGGTGGCGGCCAGCTCCCGCAACAGCCACTCGATCTTTTCCGGCTCGAGCCGCGTGTTGACCTTGATGGCCGCCCGGCAGGCGATCGAGGCGGCCAGCGCCCGCTGCAAATCTTCGACCGAGGTCTTCCGGGCCGCCTCTTCCCGGATCTCGAGGATCTCGAAGATCAGCTTTTCGACATCGGCGGCAGGGATACCGGCCGGCGCGGCTTTCACGGCAATCGTGCGGTTGCCGAAGGGCTCGGTCTCGAAACCGGCGGCCGCCAGGTCTCCCGCGATCTCGGCATAGAGAACCTGTTGGGCCGGCGTCAGCTCCACGATCACCGGCATCAGCAACTGCTGCCGCTCCAGCTTCCCTGCCCTCATCTGCTTGAGTACGCGCTCGAAGAGGATCCGCTCGTGGGCGACATGCTGATCGACGATCCAAAGCCCGTCCGGACCGGCAGCAACGATGAAGCTGTCGTGGATCTGCCCCAGAGGGCGCAGATCGGTCAGGGCGCGGAGGGATTCGGATTCCAGCGGGAGCGCAGCGCCGGGCAGCGACCCGTGAGTGTCCGGGACTTTGAGCCGGAGCGCCGCTTCGCCTTCCGGCGCCGGCCGGGGTGGAGGGTCAGTGAACTCGAAGCGCGGCTCGGGCCCGGGCGGAGCGTCGAGGCGGAATCCGGGCGCGGCCGGCGGAGGCTCCCCCGGGGCCGGGCCGATGACCGGCCGGGGCGCAACCGCTCCGCCGCCTTGGGCTTCCCCGACCCGGAAGTCTTCGAGCTGCTGGGTGAATTCGGAAAACGGCAGCCGGGCGCCGGGCTGGCCTTCCAGAGCTTCCACCGCCGAGGGCGGCACAGCGGAAACGGGCCGGGCCTCGGCGAGCGTCTGCCGGATGGCGTCGCGGACGAAGTCGTGGACGAAGCTGCCGTGGCGGAAACGCACTTCGGTCTTCGAAGGGTGGACGTTGACGTCCACTTCCTCGCACGGGCAGTCCAGAAACAGCAGCGCAAAGGGATAACAGGCCGGGGGCATCAGGTTGTGGTAGGCGGCCGAGATCGCGTGCAGAATCAGACGGTCCCGGACCAGGCGGCGGTTGACGAAGATGAAGATCGAATTGCGGTTCAGCTTCTGCACCTGGGGCTGCGAGACGAACCCCGAGAGGCGGAAGCGGTGAATCAGGGGGTCGGTCCCGGGAGGCGAGCCGGGCGGCAGGGGCAACCGAAGCTCCGATTCACAGCCCGTAATCTCGACCAGGTCAGCCAGGGTCTGGCTTCCGAAGACCTGAAACACCCGCTCGCGAAGCGTCTCCACCGGGGTCACGTCGAGCAGCGTCTTGTTGCCGTGGGTGAGATGGACCGCCTTGTCCGAATGGGCCAGGCTGTAGTGGGTGACCAGCGAGGCGATGTGAGCCAGCTCGGTCTGCTCGCTGCGCAAGAACTTGCGCCGGGCCGGGACGTTATAGAAAAGATCGCGCACCGTCACCACGGTGCCCCGAGGCAATGCGGCCTCGTCGCAGCGCAGCAGCCGGCCGCCGGCAAGTTCGACCCGCGTGCCGGTGGTCTCGTTCTCCGAACGCGTCTCGAGCACCAGCCGGGAAACGGCGCCGATCGAAGGCAACGCCTCGCCCCGGAAACCGAGCGTGGCGATCGATTCGAGTTCCTTGACGTCGGAGAGCTTGCTCGTCGCGTGGCGCTCGAAAGCCAGCAGGGCGTCATCGCGCATCATCCCCGAACCGTCGTCGGCCACGCGAATCAAGCGCTTCCCGCCCCGCTCGACTTCGACCCGGAGCGTTCGAGCTCCGGCGTCGAGGGCGTTCTCAAGCAACTCCTTCACCACGGACGCGGGGCGCTCCACGACCTCGCCGGCGGCGATCTTGTTGGCTACGGTATCAGACAGGATGCGGATGCGACCCATTTCCGATGCGCCATACCGACGTGAAGCGGACTGGTGCGGGACCCTCCCGGCAGGCCTCGTACCCGCCCATTGTACAATGGGCGCCTTTGGTTCATTCCAGGGTCTTGCCGAAAGCAGGGCAATCAGGAAACGGGGATGCAGCCCATCCGGCCTCGGCGGTTCTCCGCACAGCCGGCCGCGGAACGGCCCCCGGCATCGTCCGAGGAAAGCGCCGGCGAGCATCGCCTCCGGCGCCCCCAGGGGTGCGATGGAGGCCGGCCAGCAGCGTCAATGCGCCAGCCACGGCCGGGTGATCCAGAAGTAGACGACGGGGATCGAGAAGAGGCTCCCATCCAGCCGGTCCAGCCAGCCGCCGTGTCCGGGCAGCCAGCGGCCGCTGTCCTTTGCGCCGGCTCCCCGCTTGATCGCCGATTCGGCCAGGTCGCCCATCTGGCCCGCCAGGTTGGCTCCGATCGAGAGCGCCAGAACCTCCCAGAACGCCAGCCCGGGGACGAAGCGGCTCAAATAGAGCAAGCCGAAGACAGCAGCCGCAACCGTAGAGGCGACGGCGCCTTCCCACGTCTTCTTCGGGCTCAGCACCGGGGCCAGGCGCCGTCTACCGAGCCGGCGGCCGGCGTAGTAAGCAGCGGTGTCTCCGGACCAATTGATCACCAGCGCAAAAAACAGCCAGTGCGGGTTGAGGCGCCACAACTCGATCCCAGCCCGCCAGGCGCCGAATATGTAGAGGATCCCGAAGGTCGTCGCGGCAGCCCGGGGAAGGACGCCGTGGACATCGCGGCCGGGCAGCGCCACCGCGAAAACTATCAGGGCGATGGCCACAATCCAGGCAAGGCCGGGATCCGGAACGAGCAGAACCAGCAGGCCTGCCGCGTAGGCCACCGGTCCGGCGCCATCGATTCCATAGCCTTGCAGCAACCCGGCGTATTCGTGAAAACAGAGGCCGGCCACGAGGACGATCGCGGCGACGGCCAGGGCCGGAGGCGCCGCAAAAACCAGGTACAAGACGAGGGGGATCAGGACAATGGCGGTAATGACCCGCTTCATTGCGCCGGCGAGCCGAGGGCCTCGATGAAGGAAGAGTCCGGGTTGCCGCTCCGGGTGCCGGCCAGCCCGCCGAAGCGGCGATCGCGTTTCTGGTACTCGAGGAGGGCCTCGAGCAGGTCCGTGCGGCGGAAATCGGGCCACAGCGTCGGGGTGACGTAGATCTCGGCGTAAGCGATCTGCCAGAGCAGGAAGTTGCTGATTCGGAGCTCTCCCGAGGTACGGATCAACAAATCCGGTTCCGGCTGGCCCGCCGTATAGAGGTGGGCGGCGATGAGGGCCTCGTCGAGACGAAAATGCTCGTCCACAGCGCCCGCTTCCCGGGCCGCACGGACGGCAGCGTTCACCGCGTCCACGATTTCCGCCCGGCCGCTGTAATTGATCGCCAGGTTCACCAGCAATCCGGTGTTGCCGGAGGTTTCGTTCATCGCTGCTTCGAGGTCCTGCCGCACCTGCTCAGGAAGCTGGTGGAGCCGCCCGATGGGACGCATGCGAATGTTGTTTTCCATCAGCGTGGGCAGCTCTTTGCGGATGTAAGTGTGCAACAGGTTCCACAGGGTCTCGACTTCGGAACGCGGGCGCTTCCAGTTCTCCGTGGAAAAAGCGTAAAGAGTGACGATCTCGATCCCGATCCGGGCCGAGGTTTCGACGGTCGCCCGAACGGCTTCGATTCCTGCCTTGTGCCCAGCCACCCGCGGCAAATTGCGGCGGCTCGCCCAGCGCCCGTTGCCATCCATGATGATGGCGATATGGCGCGGCAAGCGGCCGGGGTCGAGCATGCGGGCGAGATCCCAGTCCTTCTCCCCCGGTTTCAGGATCTCGAAGAGGGCCTTCATGCAGTTGATTCCTTATAGTACACTGCCCGTTTGAGCAGGGTCTAGCAGACCGTTTCCGTCCCCAGGAGAATGCCTCGATATGAGTCTCATCGTCCGCCCGGCGACGGGGGCCGACACAGACATTATCGCGCGATTCAACCGGGCCATGGCCGCCGAAACCGAGGGCCTGGAACTCGACCCGGACCGGGTCCGGGCCGGTGTTGCGGCGGTGCTCTCGGACGCCGGCAAAGGCTTCTATCTCATCGCCGAAGAGGAGGGCCGCGCTGTCGGGCAGCTCATGGTAACTTTCGAATGGAGCGACTGGCGGAACGGGAATTTCTGGTGGATCCAGAGCGTTTACGTTGAACCCGCGCACCGCCGCCAAGGCGTCTTCCGCCGCCTGTACGCGGAAACGCTGGAACGCGCGCGCTCCCAGTCCGGCGTTTGCGGCCTGCGCCTGTATGTAGAGGAGAACAATCGCCGCGCCCAGCAGGCCTATGAAAGCCTCGGTATGCGGCTCACCCCCTACCGGCTCTACGAAGTGGATTTCGTTCTCGGCAGCGACGAACGCTGAGGCAGCCCGCACCGGCGGGGCCAGCGGTCCGGCGAACCTTACTTTACGGCTACGATTACGGCTTCTCCGCAGTATCGCCCCAATGAGGGGAAGACTCTCAACAGGAACCGGTCGGCGGCTTCGAGCGCACCGAGGAAAGCCCGCACCCCCGGCCGGGTGAAGTGTCCGCGGAACACGCGCTTAGCCATCGCCAACAGGTTCAGTGGAGACACGTCGACGCGGCGGAAACGGCGCCGAAGAAGCTCAATCTCGCGGTCGCTGATGATGATGCCCTCGCCCTGGTCTTCGTCTTCGCCGGCCAGCCGCGCCCGCCACCGCCGGGCTGCATTCAAGACCGGGTTGTTGCCCAGGGTCTCGGCCAAGATGAGCCGGCCGCCGGGCTTGAGGATGCGAGCCAGGTCATCGAGAGCCGGCCCATACTTCAGCGTATGGTGCAGGGCGGCGCTGGCAAAGACGAGGTCGAATTCGCCGTCGGCAAAGCAGTCGAGACTGCTGCCGTCCCGGGCGATGCCCCGGACCCGGTCCACGACCCTGCTGGCGCGGGCTTTACGGAGGCCCAACTCGATCGCCGCCGGGGAGAGGTCCAACAGCGTCACACGGGCGCCTTCCGTGGCGAGCAGCACACCCCAGTCTCCAGGGCCGCAGCCGTAATCCAGAACCGTCATCCCGGCCAGCGGCAGCCGGACAAGCTCGTCCCAGACACGCCGGTAGAGCAGCCGGCGCTCCCAGATGGGTTGAGCGGGATCGTCGAGCGTGTCCAGCAGGATCCGGCGGTCGACCGCCAGCTCATGGTCAGGACGCGCCAGGTGAGGTGCATACACCCGATCGTAAAAGGCGCGTTCCTTGTCCGTGGTGGTACCCATCGTCGGGGCGCGGTATAGCGGCGATCCTAACCGTTCTTGTAACACAGTACGTCACCTGGGGCGCTTGCCCGGCCCGTAGAGCACACGTCCCGGGCGGGCGCCGGTCATACGGCCTCGCTGCAGCACCAGTTCCCCGTTCACGAGCACATCTTCGATGCCCACCGGGTACTGATGGGGGGTCAGCCACGTAGCGGTGTCCCGGATGCGCTCCGGGGAGAAGATCACGATATCGGCCTTCATGCCTTCCTGAAGGAACCCGCGATCTTTCAAACCCAAGCGGGCTGCCGGAAGCGCGGTCATTTTCCGGATCGCCTCGGGAAGGCTGAGGACTCCCCACTCGCGTACGTAACGGCCGAGGACCCGGGGGAAAGTTCCGTAGCTGCGCGGATGGGGAACGCCCCGGCCGAACTCCGGGATGAAGCCGTCTGAGGCGATCATCGTGGAGGGGAAGCGCATAATGCGCCGGACGTCTTCTTCCGAAATCGCGTGGTAAACAGCCGAACAGCCTCCCGCCTCCTCGATCTCGATCGCGGTTTCGGCCGCCTGATCGAAGGTGACTTCCCGGCCCCGGTCCCGAGTCACTTGGGCGAGGTTCTTGCCGGCGAGGGCGGGGTCGAATTCGCACTCCACGAGGACCACGTGGCTGGGATCGCCGCCGCCCCGGTCATACTTCAGACGCTGGATGATCCCGGCCTTGATCTTGGCCCGCAACTCCGGGTCGGCCAGCCGCTTCAGCAGCCCCGCCCGGCCGCTTTCTTGCGCCCATTGGGGGAAGAGAGCGCGGGTACCGGTGCTGGAAGCGGTGTACGGGTACTGGTCGATCGTCACGTCCACGCCGCGGCCGCGGGCGGCCTCCACGAGTTCCAGAGTCTTGACGCTCAGCCCCCAATTGGCGGGTCCGATGATCTTGTGGTGGGTCAATTGCGTGGGCAGCCCGGCCTGTTCGCCGATCCGGATGCATTCCCGGACGCTGTCGAGAATGCCGGCGGCCTCGTCTCGCAGGTGCGAGCAATGGAATCCTCCGAACTCGGCGGCCACCCGGGCCAGCGCGATGATCTCCCCGGTGGGTGTATACGACCCGGGTATGTAAAACAGACCGGTCGAAATGCCAAAGGCGCCCTCCCTCATGGCCTGCCGGACCAGCGCTTTCATTTTCTGGATCTCGGCACGCGTCGCCCTACGGTTTACAAGACCAATGACAGCCCGCCGCACCGATCCCTGCCCGACGAGCATGCCAAGATTTACGGCGATGTCCAGGCTGGAGAGTTTTTCGAGGAAAGCCCCCAGGGGCAGGGGGGAACCTCCATCCTGGCCGCTGATGAGGGTGGTCACGCCCTGGCGGACGTAGTTCTCGGCCTCGGGGTGCTCGAAGATGCCGGAGGCTGCATGAGTGTGAATGTCAATGAACCCGGGCGCCGCTGCGAGCCCGGCGGCGTCGATCTCCACCCGCGCCGTGAAATGCCGTGGAAGGCGCCCAACCAGGGCGATCGTATCCCCGGCGACGGCGATGTCCGCGGATCTGGGAGCTGCGCCCGAGCCATCGATGACGACAGCTCCCCGGATGACGATGTCATAGGAAGGCTGCCGGCCGGCGAGCGGGAGTAGAAGGGTCAGGGCGAGACAAAGGGGCAGACTCCGCAGCACGCACGCTATTCTACCGGTCTTCGGTTGTGGCGGATTTCTCCGCCTCCGTGTCGTTTTGTCACTAGCGGTCGGGCTTGGGTGAAGACGAGATCATCGACAAGAACAGCCCGATGATAAACAACCCAGCGACGAGACCCGAGATTAACATTGTCTAGACTCCCTGCTCCTAATTTTGCTGATGCAATTGACGTGCCATTGGTTCCCTACAATTCTTCTGCGCGGACGGGGCTCGGGATAGCTCACCGGCCGCCCGTATCTGTAAACACCTGTGCTACGTTGAGGAAGCATGCGAGTCGATGTCGCGTTCGGACGCAGCGGCCTCACGCTCGATCTGCCGGAGCGTTTCTCGTTCCACATTCTGGAGGCGCGCTCAGCGCGACCGTTGCCGGATCCGGTCCCGGCCCTCGAGGCTGCGCTCGACGCGCCGATCGGAGCCGCGCCGTTGGCCGAGCTGGCGCGGGGCCGCCGGAGCGCGGCGATTTCCGTTTGCGACATCACCCGGCCGGCTCCGAACAGTCTAGTGCTGCCGCCGGTGCTCGGCCGGCTCGAGCGGGCGGGGATTCCGCGCGAAGCCATCACCATACTTATCGCCACCGGATTGCATCGCCCTGACACGGAATCGGAGCTTCGCGAGATCGTCGGACCGGAGATCGCGGGCAGCTACCAGGTGGTGAATCACGAGGCCCGGAAGAAGGAGTTGCACCGATACCTGGGGGAGACCGCCTCAGGCACTCCGGTCTACATCGACGGGCGTTTCCTTGCCGCTGATCTCCACCTGAGCCTCGGATTCATCGAACCGCACTTGATGCTCGGCTATTCGGGCGGGCGGAAGCTGGTGGCGCCGGGACTCGCGGGGGAAGACACGATCAAAGCGTTGCACAGCCCGCGGTTCATGCGCGACCCGCGCACTCACGAGGGCTCCATCGAGGGCAATCCCTTACACGAGGAGCTGCTCGAGATCGCCCGGATGGCGGGCCATGACTTCATCGTGGACGTAGCCTTGGCGCGGGACCGCCGGATCGCGGGAATCTTCGCCGGCCATCCTGAGAAGGCTCACCGCCGGGGCGTCGAGTTCGTTTCCCAGGTGATGTTGGAGGAGTTGCAGGCTCCCGTGGATGCGGTGATCACGACCGCTGCAGGTTACCCGCTCGACCTCACATACTATCAATCCATCAAGGGGATCACCGCGGCCCAGCACATCGTCAAGACCGGCGGGCGCATTCTGCTGCTGGCCGAATGCGCCGAGGGGCCTGGGGCTCCGGAGTTCCGGCGGATGCTGAAAGAGTTTCCCTCGCCTGAAAAGTTTCTGGAGGCGCTCTCCGGCGCACCGGTAGTGGTAGACCAGTGGCAGCTCGAGAAACTGGCGCTGGTGGCCGGCCGGGCGGAACTCCTGTATTACGTTCCCGGGCTGCCGGAGGAGTACTACCCCACGCTGTGGGGCAAGGCCTACCCGTCGGCGCAAGAAGCCGTCGAAGCGCTGTTTGCAGGTCTACCCGACGGCGCCGCCGTGGCGGTGATCCCCGAAGGCCCGTACGTGCTGGCAAAACCCGCCCGAGCGATCCAGAGCGCGTGAGGGAAATCCGGGTTTCGACGCCTTTATGGGCGAATCCTTCCTGAATGACGCCGCGCACCCTGGCCGCGCAACATGCCGCGGGGAGCGGAGCTGCGTGGCTCCCGCCGGCCCGTTGCACCATCGCGGGGGGGTCTGAGACAATCCCCGTTGAGAGCCAGGCGGCGCCGGCCGCCTCCGAACGGCCGTGCGCAGGGGTTCGTACACAGGTGAGGAAAGTTGCTGTGAGGATTGTCAATGGATGCACGAAACGTTCATGAGATCAGCGTCGCTCCGGTGCTGACACCGCCGCTCGACGAGGCTTTCGTTCCGGCGAGTGTGTTCAACCGCGAGTACCGGAAAATTGCGGCTGAGGCCGGGCCGCTCCCACTCAAGCTGGCGCTGGAGCGGGCCGACGGCTCGATCTCGGCGTTCACGACCCCGGTGATCCCGCCCGAGGCGGGCCACCTGGAGGCCACCAAGTTCTATGTCGAGCGCATCGTCAAGTTCCTGCTCTGGCAGCGCGGCGGCTGGAAGGTCTACGTGGGCGGACCGGCGGTGGTCGGCGAGCACATCAAGGCGGTCTATTCGCCCGCGGGCGCCCGCAAGTTCGACTACGACTTCATGGGCGGCGTCTACGAGCACCCCTTCGAGGTGGTGGTCACCACGCCCGAGGCCGCCCCGGACACCAAGGAGACGAGCATGCCGCTGGGGCGGCACCTGGACGGCTGCCGGGTGGGGTTCGACCTTGGGGCCAGCGACCGCAAGGCCAGCGCCGTCAAGGACGGCGAGGTGGTCTACAGCGAGGAGAAGCCGTGGGATCCGCGCAACGCTACCGATCCCAGCTACCACTACGAAGGCGTGATGGACTCGATCCGCTCGGCCGCCGCCCATTTGCCGCGCCTCGATGCGGTGGGAGGCAGCGCCGCCGGCGTCTACATCAACAATCGCGTGCGCGTGGGCTCGCTCTACCGCGGGGTGCCGAAGAAAGAGTTCGACGAAAAGATCGCCCCGATGTTCCTCAGGATCCGCGACGAGCTGGGCGTGCCGCTGGAAGTCGTCAACGACGGCGAGGTGACGGCCCTGGCCGGCTCGATGTCGCTGGGCGAGAACCCGGTGCTCGGCGTCGCGATGGGCTCGAGCCAGGCGGCCGGCTACGTCAACGACCAGGGCAACATCACCGGCTGGCTGAACGAGTTGGCCTTCGTGCCGGTCGACTACCGGCTGGACGCGCCGGCCGACGAGTGGTCCGGCGACATCGGCTGCGGCGTGCAGTACTTCTCCCAGGTGGGGGCGATCCGCGTGGCCGAGGGCGCCGGCATGAAGTTCGACGAAGGGCTGAAGCTGCCCGAGAAGCTGGTGGCGCTGCAGGACAAGATGCGGGCCGGCGACGAGCTGGCCGCCAAGGTCTACGAGACGCTCGGCGTCTACCTGGGCTACGCCCTGGCCCACTACGCCGATTTCTACGACCTGAAGCACGTGCTGATCCTCGGCCGGGTGACCACCGGGCCGGGCGGAGAGATCATCCGCGACAAGTCGATGGAGGTGCTGCGGCGGGAGTTCCCCGAGATCGCCGAGAAGGCGCTGGTGAACCTGCCGGACGAGTCGAACCGGCGCGTCGGCCAGGCGATCGCCGCCGCCAGCTTGCCGGCCATCGAGAAGAAGCAGGACGAAGGAGAGTGACAACAGCCATGAAGCTGAATCAACCGAACGCCGAGATCTGGGTTCCCGACGGAACCGCGGTGGAGCAGGCCCTGGCCCGCACCACCCACATGGGCATCTCCGCCCACCAGGACGACCTCGAGATCATGGCCATGGAAGGGATCCTGGCCGGTTTCGGCAGCCAGGAGAAGTGGTTCACCGGCGTGGTGGTGACCAACGGCGCGGGCAGCCCCCGGGCCGGCCTCTACGAGTCCTACACCGACGAGCAGATGCAGCAGGTGCGCCGCCGGGAGCAGAAGAAGGCGGCCTTCGTGGGCGAGTATTCGGCCATGGCGCTGCTCGACTACCCCAGCTCGGCGGTGAAGAACCCGGCCGAGAAGCGGCCCACCGAGGACCTGCAGAACCTGATCGCCGCCGCCCGGCCGGAGGTGATCTACACCCACAACCTGGCCGACAAACACGACACCCACGTGGGCGTGACGCTGAAGACCATCGCCGCTATCCGGGCGCTGCCCAAGGACCAGCGGCCGGCGAAGCTCTACGGCTGCGAGGTCTGGCGCGATCTGGACTGGATGGTGGATTCCGAAAAGGTGGTCTTCAACCTGGACCCGCACCAGAACCTGAGCGCGGCGCTGCTGGGGATCTTCGACTCCCAGGTGGCCGGCGGCAAGCGCTATGACCTGGCGACGCTGGCGCGCCGGCGCGCTCACGCTACGTACCACCAGAGCCATGAGGTGGACGTCTCCGAGCAGATCAGCTTCGCCATGGACCTGACGCCGCTCGTCACCGACGACGGACTGGACCCGGCGGCCTACGTCCAGAGCTTCATCGACCGGTTCGCCGCCGAAGTGCGGGCGCGGATCGCGAAGTTCTCCTGATTTCCACCCTCGCAACGGCCGGCGTCGCGCGAAGGCGGCGCCGGCAACTGGAGAAAAGGGAGAAGCTATGGCCGCGCTGAACATTCAGCAGATCGTGGACCTCGCGCCGCAGCTACTCCGTCTCCCTTTCCGCCAAGTATGGGCCAGCTACGACGCCGAAGCCGACGTGCTCTACCTGAACTTCAAGAAGCCCAGCCACGCCGACGACACCGAACTTACCGACGACGACATCCTGATCCGTTACGAAAAGGGCGAGGTTGTAGGCGTGACCATCTTGCACGCCAGCCGGCGCGCGACCGGAACTCTCCGGCTCCCTGGCTGAGGGCAGCGCCGGCTCGCTGGCCCCCGCGGCAGAAACACCGGCCGGAGCATGACCGCCTGACGGACGCAACGGCTAGCGAAAAACACGCCGAGCGGCCGGAGGGACACAAGAGCTTTGTTTCGGGGCTCGGGCCGCCTGGACGTTTCGGTCTTTTTCACTTACAGCGAGAACCGCTCGCCGGCGCCGCGGCGCGGGTTCCACTCGGCTTCGAGATGGAGCCCTGGCGCGGTGACGGCCCGCACCAAGCCCGAGCCCTCGGGCGTCGTGATCCGGAGGCCGTTCTCGATCCACTCGGTCTCGAGCCGCTCGCCGGGGCCGGCCACCGCCATGGCGGCGACGATCACCGTCTTTGCCGCCCGCTCATTCGTCGCCGCTGTCATGTGCCAGTGGTTCGGCAGATCGACGTGATACTCGGGCGGGTTGCCTTCGTTGACCGGCGGGTGGAACTGGTCGGTCTGCGAGAGCGAGAAGCCGAGATCCGAGAACAGCCGCACCGTCAGCGAAGCGCCCTGGCGGCGGGAGAGGATCTGCACTGCTCCCTCGTCCAGCTCCATCCGCTCCAGGGCGTGCAGCAGCCACTGGAACCGGGCCGGCTGCGGGGCTTCGATCTCGTCTGCGACCAGGACCGCCCCGGGCCGCAGGAAGACCACGTGGCGCAGGTAGCGCTTCAGCTTCCCGGCGTAGGCGGGTGTGGCGTCGCCGCAGACGTAGGTGATCGCCTTCTGGTGGCGGAACCCGGTGATCCGGCCGTTCGCCCAGGGCTCCCGCACCACCTGGCCCTCGCCGTTCACCAGGATGCAGTTGTTCGCCTTCGTCTGGCGCGTCCAGAGCGCGTGGTGCGGCATGCCGTAAGAGGGCGCGTAATGGCCCGAAGGAATGGCCAGCGCCCGGCCTCCCTTGAGAATGGCGAAGCCGTTCTGGTCGGCGTGGCTGTGCGAGACCGAGCCGTAGGGGCTGGACTTGAAGAGGAAGAACGTGTCCTGCTCGGGCTTGTCGAGGGCACTGTGCAGGCCGGCCCAGCCCACGCCCCGGAAGACGGCCGCCTGGGGGAGCGAGGCGGGCGGCTTCGGCTGGACGTCGTCCTCGGTGATGAGCGAGACCATGGCGTCGGCGCCCACCGGCACGGCCCCGGTCTGGCGCGCGTACCAGACGCAAGCCGGGTCGCGGAAACGCCGCCCGTGGTGCAGCATGAGCGCCGCTCCGGCCGAGCCCACCCCACCGCGTTCGGCCCCGTCGCCGAAGGGGCGCATCTCGCCGATGGGCGAAGTGCAATACAGGAAGAACCGCCGGATGCGCCGGTAGAAGGGCCGCCGGTAGAGATCCAGTCCCGCGGCCGCCCGCAGGCTCTCGAGAGCGGGCAAATAAATGGTGTTATAGGCGAGCGCGTAAGAAACGCCCTCGGCCCAGCCGCCGTCGGAGCCGGCCCAGTGGGGGTAGAAGGTCATCAGGGCCCGCAGCGAATAGTCCAGCCATTCGGCGGCGTCGCGGGCTTCGCCCTTGCACACCACCGCGTATTCCGCGAGATAGGCGATGAGGCGGCCGTTGTGGGACTCGCCCGGCCGGTAGAGGTAGTCGGCGCGGCGGAGGCGCTCGAGCACCTGGCGCGCCCGCCCAATGGTCATCTCCCGCACCCGCGCCCGCTCGCCGTCGTCCAACAGCGGATACAGCCAGTCGTAGGCGCGGTGGCCGTGGCGGGCCATGGAGAGGCCGGGCTCGTCGCCGTAGCGCGAAAGGACCGACATGGGGCCTTCGATGCCCCAGGTCTCGACTTCGAGCAGGATCTTCTTGGCCGCCAGCCCGTAGCGCTCGTCGCCCGTCATGAGATAGGCCAAGGCGAGGATACTCATGCCCCGGTCGATGTAGCGGCGGAAGTCGCGGAAGTAGTGGGTGTAGCCCATCCGCTGGCGGGTGCGGCCCTCGAAGGTGTGGTAGCGGGGCGGCTCCGGCAGGGGCAGCTTCAGCGCTTCGTCGGCGCGGGCGCGGATGGCTTCCCAGGCTTCCCGGCGGGTGGTCTTCAGGGTCTCGCGGATGCGCGGCAGCCGATCGGCGAGGAAGATGTACCGGGGGCGGGTGTCCGGCACGTTGCGCAGCAGCCGCGTGGCGTCCTGCCACGGGAATTCCGGGGCTTCGCGGGGGATCGTGAAGCTCCGCGGGCCGCGTCGGGCGAGGACGCCGCCGCTCTCGTCCAGAGCCTCGACGTCCCACGAATAGCGTCCGGGGCGGAAGCTGCGGCAGGGCACGTGGACGGGATCGGGCAGGCCTGCCGCGGCGTAGACCTCGCGCTTCTTCGCGTCGCGGATGACGATCCGGTAGTCGCTGGCGCCCTTGGCGCGCCACCAGGCGAAGCCGGGAGGGTTCAGCCCCACCGTCTGGCCGTCCTTCGGCGCGGGGAACAGCGCCCGCGGCTCCGGCTTCTCCGGAAAACCGGCGGCCGCCAGCCCGTGCGGCAGCAGCAGGGGCGCCGGACTCAGCAGAAACTCACGGCGTCTCATGGCGGAAACAGCGTATCAAAACCCGCCCGGCTCAGAGGGACCGGCGGCGCACGAGCGCCCAGACCCCGAGGCCGAGGAGAACCCCGGCCGAAGCGGTGCGGCAGAGCTGCATCTCCAGGCCGCCGTCGTAGTAGAGCCGCACCGTGCACGGGCCGTCGCAGCCGGGGTCGATCACCATCTGGCCCGCCGCGTCGCAAGCGATCGGACGTGGTTCGCCGGCCCTTTCCGCGTGCCAGCCTGGATGGCAGGTCTGCTGGAAGTAGAGCACGTGCCCGGCCGGCACGCCGGCCTCGACGAGGAGTTCGTGCGGCGAGCGCCACTCGGTCTCTACGGAAGGAGCGGCCGGGTCTTCCAAGGCGGCTTCCAGGGGAGCGAACGGTTCCACGTCGAGATAGGGGTGGCCCGGGGCGTCCGTCACGACGGCTCCGGCGGGGATGACGTGGACCAGGCCCGGGGCGCGGCGCCCGGCGGCGTAGATCCGGTCGTCGCCGTCGCGCCAGAGCAGCTCAAACCGCCCCTCGAACTTCCCGGGATCCCGGTAATCGTGGTAGGCGTCGCGGGTGTTGGGTCCGGCGACGAAGATGGCGTCGATGCCGAAGATCTGCAGCCAGGTGCGGACGCGTTCCGGATCGGCTTCGGCGTGGGTGATCCCGTAGGAGACGTGTGGGATCCGGCGGTTGACGATGCCTTGGTCGAAGCCGCCGCCGAACTGGGGATTGCCGGCGAAGGCGTTGAACCAGAAGCGGGTGGATCCGGTGACGAAGACACGCGAGCCGGGCAGGTTCTCGTCGAACCAGCGGGCCGCCTGGTACTCGACGGTTCCCCGGATGTCGATTGGCTGGATCAGCCGCCGCGCGTCGCGGCGGTAGTGGGCCGTCTGGATGAAGGCGGCAGAGGCGGCGAGCAGGCAGACGGCGGTGGCAGCGAGCCGCGGCTTCCCTGTCCGGGAGACGACGGCGCGCCAGGCCCGCCGCGACGGGCCCTGCAGCGCGAAGCAGGCCAGCAGCGCCAGCGCCATCTCCATTTCGAGGTGGTAGCGGTCCGGCTGCGGGACGATGTAAAAGCCGAACCAGAGCCGGCACAGCACGATCGCTCCCAGGGCGAGCGACCACAGCGCGGCGAACTGGACCCCGGGCCGCACGCCGCGCTTCGCCATCAGCCGCCACAGCGCCAGGACCAGCAAGAGGAACGCCGCGCCGGCGGCCCCCTGCGCCCAACCCAGCGGATAGCTGCCCACGACGTGCTGGGAATTGTAGCGGACGGCGCGGATCGTCGAGGGCGGAATCCACGGCGAGCAGAGGGCGTAAGCCGCGGCGCCGATGGCGGCGGCCCGGACAAAGCGCCGGAGCCCGCCGGCTTCCCAGGTGGCCAGCAGGTAGCAGCCGGTCCCGAGCGTGAGAGCGAAGGCGCCGAGCCAGTTCGTCAACACGACGGCGCCGAGGGCGGCCATGGCGGCGAGGACGCGAAGCGGGCGCGGGCGCTCGAGGGCCCGGTCCAGGGCGATGAGCGCTACGGGAATCCACGCCATCGCGGCGACGTGGGGCCCCTCGCCGAACCGCATCAGGGCGTCCAGCCGCCGGGCGCCCCACGCCGTGCCGAGATCCCGGGCGACCGCCGGAATCAGCAGGGCCGAGGGAGAAAGCAGAGAGTAGACGAGACCGGCGGCGAACGCGGCGCCCCGGCCGGCTCCGAATCGCCGCGCTAGCCAGTAGAGGGTGACCGGTCCCAGGCAGTACATCAGCGCCGAAGCGGCGTGGTAGGCGTGGGCGGGCGTCAGTCCCGCGCCCGAAAGGGCCGCCGAGAAGAAGTGCAGCAGAGGCGGATAGGCGTTCTGGAAGGGGATGCCGCCGTACCAGAGGGGAAACCACTGCCAGTCGAAGGGATGGGCGGCGATCCACCGGGCCAGGCCCACGTAGGCGCCCTCGATCGAGTGCATGAAGCGGCCGTAGTGGAGGGCGAAGAGCTCATGGACCAGAAACGCGTTCCAGACAAACAGCGCCAGCGGTGCAAACAGGCCGGCGCGGCGTGATAATGGAAACGATTTGCTGTTTTCAGCCAAGAGCGTCTGCTTCGCAGAGTCCCATTGTCGCGCGGCGGACCGGGCCGCGCTACTCAGGTGAAGCGTCGTGGAAGCCGGCAAGTGGAAACGTTTCTGGTGGCTGCTGCGGCGGGCGTTCCTCACCCTGATCGAGGACGATTGTCTGGGAATCGCCAAGAGCGCCGCCTACTCCGGGCTGCTCTCCTTCTTCCCCATCGTCACCACCGTAGCGCTGATCCTGGTCCACTTCCGGGCCGAGCAGATGGCCGACGTGATCGCTCGTTTTCTGTTCGAGGTCGTACCGCCCGGGACCAAGGAACTCGTGCTCCGGCGCTTCACGACAGCCGGCGAGCGCCCCGCGTCGCTGATCGTTTTCGCGGTGATTGTTTCCTTGTGGGCCGCTTCCGGGCTGATCCAGAGCCTGATCGACGGCTTCAACTCGGTTTACAAAGTGCCGACGGGCCGGCCCATGCTACGGGGCAGGCTGGTGGCGGTCGGACTCGTCTTCTGCTGCGCTCTGCCCGGACTGGGCGCTTCGGCAATGATCCTGTTCGGCAACCGGACAGAGGTCTGGGTCGCCACTTGGCTAGGGATGCTCCAACAAGGTCAGCAACTGGTCGGGGGCTTCCTCTGGTTGGGCAAGATTGTGCGCTTCACCGTCGCTTTCGCCGCAACCGTAGTGACGCTGCTCCTGCTGTACAAGTTCGGGCCCGCCCGGCCCCAGCGATGGCGTTACATTTACCCGGGCGCGATCATCGCCGCGGTACTGTGGATGGCCGCCACCCTCATCTTTAGCTGGTACGTCCGCAACATTGCCGACTACAACGTCTTCTACGGCAGCATCGGCGCCGTGATCGCTCTGCTGTTGTGGATGTACCTGCTCTCGCTGATTGCGCTGTACGGGTGCGCCTTCAACGCCGAGTACGAGCGGCTGATGGGGGCGCGGGTAACGCTCAAGCCATAGGCGTCCGGCGCCGCCAGGCGTGCCCGGTGAGTGCCTCGAGAACGCGGCGGTGAGACCGGCTGGGACCGCGCCTCACCGCTCGGAAAGAGTCACCTCTTGCTCGCGGCTTCGCCGGTGGCGGCGCCGTGGAGCTTCACCTCGACCTTTTCCTTCAGGCTCGCGTAGTACTCCTTGAGGATGGCGATCACCTCGGGTTTGGAGAACTCCTTCGGCACCGGCTTGCCCTCGCTGAGCATCTTGCGCAGCATGGTGCCGGAAAGCAGCAGCCGGGCGCCGCTGATGTAGTTGCCGTTCTCGTCGAGGACGGCTTTCTCCTCGTGCGGGCAGGTCTTCATCGAGGCCATGCTCTGGCACTTGTAGCAGTAGAAGGTCCAATCCATGCAGAGCGGCCGCAGCACCAGAGCGTCCTGGGGAATCTCGCGGAAGATCTTCTGGGCGTCGAACGGGCCGTAGTAGTCGCCCACGCCGGCGTGGTCGCGGCCGACGATCAAATGGGAACAGCCGTAGTTCTGCCGGAAGACGGCATGCAAGAGCGCTTCGCGCGGGCCGGCATAGCGCATCTCCATCGGAT
>Ga0256841_1001087_pt1 | contig 24758 bp, 19 predicted proteins | sample 356308metaG_FD_185971 | JGI IMG/M metagenome (GOLD analysis project Ga0256841, IMG submission 185971) | Hydrothermal vent microbial communities from Mid Atlantic Ridge, Atlantic Ocean - 356-308 | ecosystem: Environmental > Aquatic > Marine > Hydrothermal vents | place: Atlantic Ocean: Mid...
AGCGGCGTTCGCGACCAAGGGCCGCGCAGGCATAGTCGACACGATGTCGAGCAGCCCGACCGAGTGAACGCCGCTTAGCGCGCGGCATGACGCCGCCGCAGCAGGAAGTCGGTGAGAAATGCGGGCTAGATCACCCGGTCATTGCCCCCGTCAACCGGGATCTGTGCCCCGGTGGTCCTGGCAAACAACGGCCCGGCGAGGGCGCACGCCAGATCGGCGACGTCCTGTGAACGTATTTCCGTTTTCAGCAGGTTTTTGCTTTTATACTCCTGCACGCTGATACCGTAGTGGCGGGCCCGTTTTTCCAGCACCTCGTCGGTCCAGATCGCTGTATCGAAAACGGCATCCGGATGCAGGATATTGACGCGGATACCGTCACCGGCCAGTTCCAGCGCGGCCACGCGTGCCAGCTGGGTCATGCCGGCCTTGGCAACGGAATAGCCCGATGCGCCCGGACCGGGTGCCGGTACATTTTTGGAGGCGATAAACACCACCGCGGGGTCGATACCCAGTCGCAGAAAAGGAATACAGGCGCTGAGCAGGCGCTGGTGGCTGGTGAGGTTAATGGCCATACTGCGCTCCCATTGTTCCGCGTCCAGTTCCTCGATACGGGCACTGGGCGGGAAGGTTCCGGCATTGGAGACCAGTATATCCAGGCCGCCAAAGCGCCTGACCAGGTCACGCAGTGCCGATTGAATCTGTGCGCTGTCGGTCACATCGCATACCCTGCCGAGCACGGCCTCCTGCGTAAACAGGGTCGTGATCGCCGCATTGACATCCAGCGCAGCAACCACCGCGCCCTGTGCCAGCAACGCCTCTACGCAGGCCTTGCCGATACCGCTGGCGGCGCCGGTCACCAGTGCGATTTTGCCCTGCAGGCCGGCAGACTGTTGTCCTTTTTTCAGCTTGGCCTGCTCCAGCTCCCAGTACTCCAGTTCGAAAATATCCTTTTCCGGCAGGGCGCACCAGCCACCCATCTGTTCTGCCTGCAGGATACTTTTCATGGTGTGCCGGTTGATGTCGTCGATGATGACGAGATCGCTGACGGTAGTTCCGAATTTCAGCGTGCCGGTTCCCGGCCAGACCGCCCAGCAGGGTGCCGGGTCCAGGCAGGTCAGTCCGGCGGTGCTGTTTTTCTCGAAATAACGCCGGTACGCCGCGGCAAAATCCTCCAGGGCGGCACCGGGCTCCTGGTCGAGGATTGCCGGTATCCTTTTGGTGCGGATGACATGATCCGGGGTGAGCGGCCCCTGCGCGGCAATCCGGTCCAGTTCATCGTGCCGGGAAAAAGACAGGGACAGGGGATCCTGCGCCAGGCGGCAGAGACTGGCGCGTCCTTTCAGGCGGGACACCTGGCGGCGGATGTCGGCCAGCACGGCAGGATCCGGCTCAGTACCGGGACGCTCTGTCGATACATCCACTTCCAGCATCCCTCCCCGTTCCCGGATACAGGCTTCTGCACTTGCCACAATATCGATCATGCGCTCATAGCTTTGCCGGGCGTCATCGGCAAAACTGAACACGCCGTGGTGCAACAGGATGATGCCATCGTACCGGGACCAGTCGATGTCGCGGGTGCGCCGGTAAATGTCCCTGGCCAGGACAAAGCCCGGCATGACATAGGGAAAGATGAGCATGCGCTCACCGTACAGCTCGCGCAGCACCTGTTCGCCCTGCGGCGTATTGCTCAGCGTGACCACGGCATCGGCATGCGTATGATCGACAAAGGTAAAGGGAATCAGGGCGTGAAGAATGGCCTCGACGGACGGGTTGGGTGCGGCGGGGTCCAGCATGGCGGTACGCTGCAGGCGTACCATATCCGAATCGCTCAACGCCTTGAGCTGCGCCATTTTCAACAGTACGTCCATTTTCACGGCCGGGAAACCCGCGGCCTCGATGGTCGCCAGGTCCCAGCCACTGCCTTTTACGTACAACAGCGATTCGGTCTCGCCAAAGAAGTTGCGCTGTTCGATCTTGACCGAGGTATTGCCTCCACCGTGCAGCACCAGGTCCGGGTCCTGGCCCAGCAGCCGTGAGGTGTAGACCCGTAACTGCAAAGGATCATCGGCAAAGCCGGCTGCATCCGCATCCCGCCATCGGTTGTCCATGCTACTCCCGGGTAGTGAGAACAAGAACGGGGATTATAGCGCAGCTGCCCCGAACAGATCAGCCGGCGCCACAGGCTATCCTCGCTGTATCCGCCGCGCGCGGTAACGCCAGAGCAGTAACAGCACGCCCAGGCACAGGATCACTACCGGCCGGTTCCCCCAGCGCACGTAGGGGGTTGCCCCGCTGCGCGGCTGTACCTCACCGGTGATGGTCTGTGTTTCAAACTGCCGGCTGCGTACCAGCAGCCTGCCATCCGCATCGATGAGGGCGGAAATCCCGGTATTGGTTGCCCGCAACAGGTAACGCTCGGTCTCGCGGGCGCGCATGCGCGCCATTTCCAGGTGCTGGTGCGGCGCCAGCGAATCCCCGAACCAGGCATCGTTACTGACATTGATCAGGAATGCCGCGGCCGGCAGGGCATGGATAAGCTGCTCGCCGAAAGCAATTTCGTAACAGATGGAAATACCGACCGGGTAACCGGCTACTTCCAGCAACGGCTGCTGCAACGAACCCGCAGTGAAATCCGCCCGGGGCACCGGCAGGAAGCCCAGCACCCCCGCCAGCCAGTCACGCAGGGGCAGGTATTCGCCGAACGGCACCAGGTGGACCTTGTAGTAAAACCGGCCCGGCTGGTCCAGGCTGATCACGCTGTTATAGTAGTTCCAGTGTGTGCGGTCCAGCACCGGTATGCCGGTCACCAGGGAAACGTCGTGCCGGGCGAGTTCCTGATGCAGGGGGGCAAGAAAATCATCTTCCACCTGGTCGTAGAACGCGGGGATCGCGGTTTCCGGCCACACGATGATGTCGCTGTCAAAATGCTCGCGGCTGAGCTCGGTGTAGCGATCCATGGTGGCCCGTTGCTGCTCCGGCTGCCATTTCAGTTCCTGCGGGATATTACCCTGCACCAGGGTGGCGACCAGCGGCTCGCCGGTCGCTTCGGTCCAGTGATAATGCGTAAGGGCAAAGCCACCGGTCCACAGCAGCAAAAAGCCCGCCGGCGCCGTAAAGCGCGCTCTTCTGCCAACGCTGAACCACCAGGCCAGCAAGCCGGCACTCAACGCGGTGAGCCAGCCAACGCCGTACACGCCGATCAGTGCTGCATACCCCGCCAGCGGGCTGTCGATCTGGCTGTAACCGAGATTGAGCCAGGGGAAGCCGGTAAACAACCAGGAGCGCACCCATTCCGAAAGCGTCCAGGCAGCCGGGAACGCCGCCAGGTAATACCCGCCAGCCGAACCGGTTCGCATCCCGGCAATCCCCACGGCCATCAGCGCCGGGTATAGCGCAAGAAACAGGACGAACAACAGCATGACGGCCAGGGACAGGAGCAGACCAGCGTCACCATAAAGATAGATACTGACGTAGACCCAGGATATACCGGCACCAAACTGGCCGATACCGAATAACCAGCCCAGCAGGAATGCATCCCGGCGTCCGGCCCCGGACAACAGTATGGCCAGCACCGCAAGTGCCGCCAGGGGCAGCGGGAACCCGCCAAAAGGGGCGAAGCCGAGCACCACGGTGGCACCGGCCGACAATGCAGCCAGCCCTTTCCAGACCTTGCCTGCGCGGATCAGCATGTACTCAGGCGCTGGCGGAAGGGCGTGTCGCGTTCGGGTTCAGCAACAGGGTGACTTTCAGCAGGCGAATACGCCGGTTGTCGGCATTGATCACCTGGAAACTCAGGTTGTCCAGCAAAACGGTTTCACCGCGCCTGGGCAGGCGACCGAACCGGTCCGTGATCAGACCTCCAATGGTATCGAATTCGTCATCGCTGAATTCGGTGCCGAACTGCTCGTTGAAATCCTCGATCGGGGTCAGCGCCTTGACGGTATAATTGACGTCGCTGAATTTCCGGATGTAGGTTTCCTCATCGATATCGTGCTCGTCCTCGATTTCCCCAACGATCTGTTCCAGGACGTCTTCGATGGTCACCATACCCGCCACACCGCCATATTCATCGACCACGATCGCCAGGTGGTTGCGGCTGGCCCGGAACTCCTTGAGCAGGACATTGAGCCGTTTGCTCTCCGGCACGAACACCGGTGGGCGCAGTATTTCCCGCACCGAGAAAGGCTCCTGCTCGTTCCTGGTAGAATAACGCAACAGATCCTTGGCCAGCAGCACACCAACGACTTCATCACGACTGTCGCCGATTACCGGGAAACGGGAATGCCCGGACTGAATGGCAACCGGGATCAGCTCTTCGGGACGGTCATCCCGGCTGACCACCACCATTTGTGAACGCGGAATCATAATATCGCGGACCTGCATTTCCGCAACCTGCAACACGCCTTCTATCATGGCCTGCGCATCTGCGTCGAACAGCCCGTGTCGCTGTGCATCGCGCAACACCTGTACCAGCTGCTCGCGGGTCTTCGGCTTGCCCGGCAGGCTGAGGGCCAGCCTTGCCAGCCACGACTGACGGGATCCACTCCTGCCTGATTGATCGTCTTTCATCGTTTTCCTTTATACCGCCACGCCCGTTTGATAGGGATCCTGGATACCCATACCCGCCAGTATCTGTTTTTCCAGCGCTTCCATTTCTTCCGCCTGGGTATCGAACTGGTGATCGTAGCCGTGCAAATGCAGGATCCCGTGCACAACCATGTGCGCCCAGTGATGCTTCTCCGCCTTGTGCTGCTGCTGTGCTTCGCGCCGTACCACCGCTGCGCAGATTACCAGATCGCCCAGGTAATCCGTTGCGATGCCGGGTGGCGCCTCGAACGGAAACGACAGCACGTTGGTAGCCCGGTCGATACGCCGGTACTGCGCGTTCAGCTGTCTGCCTTCCGCTTCATCGACCACCCTGATGGTCAGTTCCGCTGTATGCTTTGCCGGCTGCAGAGCCGCCTCCACCCAGTATGCAAACTCCCGCGGGGTGGGCAGGCCGTCGGCATCGCTGGCGTACTGCACCTCCAGGCCGGGTAGCGACCGCGTTTCAGTCACGGCTTTGCTCCACGTTTTTTTCAAAGCGCTCGTACGCGTGCAGGATCTTTTTCACCAGCGGATGGCGCACCACGTCGCGCGCGTCAAACGAGGTAAACCCGATACCCTCCACACCTTCCAGCACGCCCATTACCTGTTTCAGACCGGACTTCATATGCTTGGGCAAGTCGATCTGGGTGATATCGCCGGTAACCACCGCAGTGGAACCAAAACCGATCCTGGTCAGGAACATCTTCATCTGCTCGACGGTGGTGTTTTGCGCTTCATCCAGGATGACAAAGGCATCGTTGAGAGTGCGGCCACGCATGAATGCCAGCGGCGCAATCTCGATCACGTTGCGCTCGATCAGTTTGGCAACGCGCTCGAAACCCAGCATTTCATACAGCGCATCGTAGAGTGGTCGCAGGTAAGGGTCGACCTTCTGGGTCAGGTCGCCCGGCAGGAACCCCAGGCGCTCACCGGCTTCCACGGCCGGACGCACCAGCACCAGTCGCCGTACGGTCTCACGCTCCAGTGCCTGTACCGCGCAGGCCACGGCAAGATAGGTTTTCCCGGTCCCGGCCGGGCCAATGCCGAAATTGATATCCAGTTCGAGGATATTGCGGAGGTAGTGGCGCTGGTGGGCACCGCGCGCCCTGATCAGGCTGCGCCGGGTGTGAATGACCAGCTCCGGTTCGTCACTCTGCGACGACGCTTCCAGTGCGTCGAGACCGGCCTGTTGCAGGTACAGGTGTACCCGCTCCGGCGTCAGGGGCGCTTCACTGGTTGCCGCATAGAGATCGCGCAGAACATTACCCGCCAGGCTGGGCGCGCTGTCACTACCGGCGATACGGAACTGGTTACCCCGATTGCTGATCTCGACATGCAGGCGGTTCTCCAGCTGGCGCAGGTGCTCGTCAAACTGCCCGCACAACGATGCCAGCCGCTGATTGTCAGCGGGCTCCAGGGTGACGCTTACAGAAGAAGGTTCCGGGTCCAAGATATCAGTATGCGGCGGGGTTCAACCCCAGTTAACCACTTTATCGGCACTGCCGGCGTCGTCTACAGCGATGAACTCGCCACGCAGTGAATTGGGCAGGGCCGCGCTGATTCGTACCCGCACAAAACGCCCGATCAACTCCGGGCCGGCGTCGAAATTGACCATGCGGTTGTTCTCGGTCCGGCCGGCCATCTGCGCGGGATCCTTGCGTGAAGGACCCTCCACCAGGATACGCTGCTCACTGCCCACCATGCCTGCGCTGATCTGCGCCGCCATTTCCTGGATGCGTGCCTGCAGGCGCGCCAGGCGCTGCTTTTTTACTTCCCGTGGCACATCATCCGGCATATTGGCAGCAATGGTCCCGGGCCGGCGGCTGTAGATAAAACTGAAGGAGTGATCGAAGCCGACCTCTTCGATCAGTTGCATGGTGCGCTCGAAGTCATCGTCGGTCTCCCCGGGAAAACCGATAATAAAATCTGAAGACATGCTGATGTCGGGACGTACTGCACGCAAACGCCGTATCCGGGACTTGTATTCCAGCGCCGTGTGGTTGCGTTTCATGGCTGCGAGAACCCGGTCCGACCCGCTTTGCACCGGCAGATGCAGGTGGCTGACCAGTTCCGGCACCTCGGCGTACACGTTGATGAGGCTGTCACTCATTTCCTGCGGGTGCGAGGTGGTGTAGCGGATACGGTCAATGCCGTCGATGGCCGCGATGTACGTGATCAGCAGCGCCAGGTCCGCAACCGAACCATCAGCCATGACGCCGCGATAAGCGTTGACGTTCTGCCCGAGCAGGTTGATCTCGCGCACGCCCTGTTCCGCGAGTGCCACCGCTTCGGCAATCAGGCCGTCGAATGGCCGGCTGACTTCCTCCCCTCGGGTATAGGGCACCACGCAGAAGGTGCAGTACTTGCTGCAACCCTCCATGACAGACAGGAAAGCGGTCGGGCCTTCCGCACGGGGTTCGGGCAGACAGTCGAACTTCTCGATCTCCGGGAACGATACATCCACCACCGCCCGCTGTTTGCCGCGCACGGCATCGATCATGGCCGGCAGCCGGTGCAGGGTCTGCGGGCCAAACACCAGGTCCACGAACGGCGCTCGCCTGCGCAGCGCCTCACCTTCCTGGCTGGCGACACAGCCGCCGACGCCAATGATCAGCTCCGGCCGCTGCTCCTTGAGTTCGCGCCACTGACCCAGCTGGGAAAACACTTTCTCCTGCGCTTTCTCCCGGATCGAACAGGTATTGAGCAACAGCACATCCGCCTCCTGCGCTGAACGCGCCGGCTGCAGGCCGTACGCAGCCGCCAGCACGTCCACCATTTTGGCGGAATCGTACTCGTTCATCTGACAACCGTGGGTTTTTACAAATACCTTGCCAGCCATGAAACGGTCGCGCCTGCTCTGTTGCAAAAGGGGGAGGTATTCTACAGGAATTTTCAGGTGTAATCAGTAAATTAAAGAGGAAGCCGGCCTGTAAGCCGGGTTCTGTCGTGGACAGCCATTCATCTGGGCTACGCGTCACCGCGCACCTCAAGCGACCTACCCGGGAGCAGCGCGGGCCACGCCAGTGCTCCCCTATTTGGTCTTGCTCCGGGTGGGGTTTACCCTGCCACGGCTGTTGCCAGCCGCGCGGTGCGCTCTTACCACACCATTTCACCCTTACCTGTGCGGACACAGGCGGTATATTTTCTGTGGCACTTTCCGTAGGCTCGCGCCCCCCAGGCGTTACCTGGCACCCTGCCCTGTGGAGCCCGGACTTTCCTCCGTGACGGGTGTCACAGCGGCTGCCCGGCCGACTTCCACCTGCACGGTACCCCCGAACCCCGGCCACCACAAGTAAAAATCGGCTGAAAACACAGCGCGTGCAGTAACCTTGACCCACACTTCTCACCGGCTTGACAGGTCCGCAGCTGGACCCAAAAGGCCCGCAAGGGCCTTTTGGGTCGTTTCAGTCCGAAAAGCCAGGGAACCCCCGCTTAATTTGTCACCCAATACATTGAAAACACTTGATTTCTTCCTGCATCGGGATGACGATAAGGAACGCAATCAGCGGTTTCCATGGCGCAAGGCCCGGACCGGCCGTTGCTGCCGCCGGTAGGTCATTCTACCCAGCCACCGGTTGAACGGGTTCTCGCGTTTGAGGAACGGTACGCAGGGCCGCCGACGCACACCCATTTTCCGGCGGATTTTCAGCAGGCCGGCATGCCGGCCATCCAGCCGCAGCCCCTCGCTCACCGCATCGCAGGCACGCCGGCGGTGCCTGAAACGCAGCTCCGCCAGCGCCAGGTTCAGGAATACCGTGGCATTCAGCTTTTCGGCAGCCGCGGCGTGCCGGCAGAAATTGAGTCCGCTGACATCACCGCAATAGACCAGCGCGAGTCCGTGATACGACGTGTACAAATGGTAATTTTCGTCACTGCGGCGGGATTTACGGTCGGCCTGACCGAAATGCCGGGCGGCCGTTTTCCATTGTTTCTTTTTAAAAAATGCCAGCCCGAGCCGGTATTCTTCGCTGGCAATACGGCCATGAGTAGCGGCCTGGGGTTTTCTAGCAGTCTCCATAACAGTATCTCCCTGTCGTTGATGGCTATCCTTAGCCGGATTGATACGCGTCCGCTGGTCAGCAAGCGTTCGCGCGGGGCTAATCCTGAACCCGTTGCCGATAAAAATCCAGTAATCCGCAGGTGGACGCATCGTGCTGCTGCCAATCCCCGCCCGCCCGTAGTTCCGCCTGGACCCTGCCCGCCAGCTGTTTACCCAGTTCCACACCCCACTGATCGAAAGAATTGATCCGCCAGACAATCCCCTGCACAAAGATCTTGTGTTCGTACAGTGCGATCAGCATGCCGAGCAGGTGTGGCGTCAGGGTCGGGTACAGCAGCGAATTGCTGGGCCGGTTGCCGGGAAAAACCCGGTGCGGCAGCAGGCGCGCGATTTCCGCTTCACTCAACCCGTCCGCCAGCAGCTCGGCCCGGACCTCGTCGGCCTGCTTGCCGCGCATCAGCGCTTCCGTCTGGGCCACGTAATTGGTGAACAGGATGCGCTGCTGGTCGTGCAGTGTGTGGTGGGGGTTCACCGCGGCCAGGAAGTCCGTCGGGATCAGCAGCGTGCCCTGGTGGATCAACTGGTAAAACGCGTGCTGGCCGTTGGTGCCGGGTTCTCCCCAGATGACCGGTCCGGTAGCGTAATGCACTTCCTCACCATCCCGGTCGATACGCTTGCCGTTACTTTCCATGTCCGCCTGCTGCAGGTAGGCCGGCAGACGGTGCAGGTGCTGGTCATAGGGAAGAATGGCATGGCTTTGTGCAGCGAAAAAGTTGCGGTACCAGATGCCCAGCATGGCCATCACCACCGGCAGGTTCTGCTCCAGCGGCGCGGAACGGAAATGCCGGTCCATCTCGTGCCCGCCCGCCAGCAGCTCCTCGAAACGGTCCATGCCGATATACAACGCGATCGACAGCCCGATCGCCGACCACAGCGAATAGCGGCCACCCACCCAGTCCCAGAATACAAACATGTTGTCCGGGTCGATACCAAATGCCTGTACCGCCTCCCGGTTGGTCGACAGTGCCACGAAATGGCTGGCCACCGCGCTGTCGTCCGCAACCTCCAGCAACCAGCGGCGCGCCTGCCTGGCATTGGTCAGGGTCTCCTGGGTGGTAAAGGTTTTCGACGCTACCAGGAACAGGGTGGTTTCCGGTTTCAGGCCGGCCAGCGTATCGGTGATCTGGCTGCCGTCCACATTGGAAACAAAATGCACCGACAGGCCGTCTGCATAGGGCGCCAGCGCTTCGGTCACCATCACCGGCCCCAGGTCCGAACCGCCGATACCGATGTTAACAACATCGGTGATGGCCTGCCCGCTGAAGCCCTTCCACTCGCCGCTGCGTACCCGTTCGCTGAATACACGCATCTGTTCGAGTACACGATTCACTTCCGGCATCACGTCCTGGCCGTCCACGTACACCGGGGTGTTGCTGCGATTGCGCAGGGCGGTGTGCAACACGGCGCGCTGCTCGGTAAAGTTGATGGCTTCGCCATTGAACATGCGCTCGATCCAGGCAGGCAGCTCGCTGTCACGCGCCAGCACGAACAGGCGCTTCAGGGTTTCGTCCGTGATGCGGTTCTTGGAGTAGTCGAGCAGCAGGTCGCCAAGCTGCAGTGAGTAGCGTGCAAAGCGCTGCGGGTCGTCACGGAACAGGTCCCGCATGTGCACGTCCCCGATCTGTCTGTAGTGTTCCTGCAGGGCCTGCCAGGCAGCCGTCTGTACGAGCTCAGTCATTTTCGTCTTCGAGTGTATTGCGCCAGCGCTGGTCCTGGCGCACGAACAGGCGATCCGCTTCCGGCGGACCCCAGCTGCCAGACGGGTAGGTGTGGATGTAATCACGCTCCATCGCCCAGTTCTTGAGAATCGGGTCGACCACTTTCCAGGCCCAGTTCACTTCGTCATAGCGCAGGAACAACGAGTGATCACCGTCGATTACGTCCAGCAGCAGGGCCTCGTAGGCATCCAGCGTGCCGGGGTTGATACCGCAGTAACTGGCATCCAGCCGGGTGGTTTCCGCGCGCAGCTCCAGGCCGGTCTGCTTGACCTGCATCTCCATGCGGATACATTCGTTGGGCTGCAGGTTCAGCAGGATCCAGTTCGGTTTCAGGCGGTCAATCTGGGTTTCCCTGAACAACTGTTGCGGCGGGTGTTTGAAACGAATCGACACCATCGAATTACCCTTCGCCATGCGCTTGCCGGTGCGCAGGTAGAACGGCACGTTGCGCCAGCGCCAGTTATCGATCAGCAGCTTCAGCGCCACGTAGGTCTCGGTCACGCTGTCTTTGGGTACATCCGGTTCGTCCAGGTAGGCGGAAACTTTCTCACCGTTAATCTCGCCTGCCGCGTACTGGGCACGAAAGGCGTGGGCGTTCACGGCGCTGGAAGGGATCGGGCGAATGGAACGCAATACTTTTACTTTTTCATCACGCAGGGACTCCGCGTCCAGGTTGGCCGGTGGCTCCATCGCCACCAGGGTAAGCAACTGCAACAGATGACTCTGGATCATGTCACGCAACGCGCCTGCACCGTCGTAGTAACCGGCACGGCCTTCGGTACCCAGCGACTCCGAGTGTGTGATCTGCACGTGATCGATGTAGTTGCGATTCCAGAGCGGCTCCAGCATCAGGTTGGCAAAGCGGAACACCAGCACGTTCTGTACCGTGCCCTTGCCCAGGTAGTGATCGATGCGGAAGATCTGCGCTTCCTGGAACTCCTTGCCCAGGCTCCGGTTCAGGCTCTCCGCGCTCTCCAGGTCATAACCAAAGGGTTTTTCAATCACCAGCCGGCGCCAGCCACCGTCTTCCCGGTTCAGCTGCACAGCACCCAGCTGGCGGCTGACCAGTCCGAAATCCGCGGGCCGTATCGCCATGTAGAAAATCAGGTTGGGCGAAAACCGGTCCGATTCGAGCAGATAATCCCGCAGCGCCGGGTACGCCGCATCTTCCCCCAGGTCGCCGCGAAAGAAGAACAGGCGGGCCAGGAAACGCTCCAGCACTTCCGGGTCGGTCGGGTTTCCGGCCAGGCTCTCGCGCACCTGGTCACGCCAGTATTCGTCTTCCCAGTCGCGCCGGCCGAAACCGACCACCTTGAGCCGCTCCGGCAGCCGGCCGGCGGCATCCAGGTGATACAGGGCCGGTAGCAGCTTGATCCTGGCGAGGTTTCCCGTCGCACCGAATATAACGTACGTACAATCGTCCATGTCTTCAGACCATACCTTATGTATCAAAATGTAGAGGGTGCCAGCGTCATGCGCCGGTGCGCTTGACGCTGGCAGGGTGTTCGCGCAACCTACCGCATAAAAGAGCCGGGTACCAGTCATGAACATTCTGTTTGCCGCCAGTGAGGCGCATCCCCTCGTCAAAACCGGCGGTCTTGCGGACGTGGCGGGCAGTCTGCCACGTGCCATCCGGAATTCCCGCCAGGACATCCGCCTGATCCTGCCCGCCTATCCCCCGGCGATTGACCGTGCCGGCAGACTGAAAGTCGTGGCGGAACTGCCGCTGCCCGGAACTGCAGCGCCGGCTCGCCTGTTGCAGGGCCGGCTCCCGCACAGCCGGGTGCCCCTGTACCTGGTCGATGCTCCGGAGTACTTTGACCGGCCCGGCGGGCCGTACAGCACACCGGAGGGTCACGACTGGCCCGATAATGCCGAGCGTTTTGCGCTGTTTGCCCGCGCTGTATGCAGCGTCGCCATGAATCGCACCGGGCTGGCGTGGCAACCGGATGTCGTACACTGCAACGACTGGCAAACCGGCCTGGTACCGGCGTTGCTGTCGCTGGAAGCAACACGACCGGCGACCCTGTTCACGATCCATAACCTGGCCTACCAGGGACTGTTCGGCCATGACCGCTTCCGGTCACTGCAGCTGCCACAGGACTGGTGGTCCATGGAGAAGCTGGAATACCACCAGCAACTGTCCTTTATCAAGGGCGGCCTGGTGTTCGCAGACCATCTCACCACGGTCAGCCCGACCTACGCCAGGGAAATCCGCACCCCGCAATTCGGTTGCGGGCTGGAAGGGCTGCTGGAACATCGCAGGCAGCACCTCAGCGGTATCCTGAACGGTGTCGACTACCGGGTATGGAACCCCGGGCAGGATGCCCTGTTACCGTATTCCTACAACGCACACCGGCCGATGGCGAAACAGAAAAACAAGGCCGGGCTGCAGAAAGCCTTTGGCCTGCCCGTGCAGCCTGAACGCATGCTGTTCGGCCACGTCGGCCGGCTGGTCGAACAGAAAGGGGTTGACCTGATCCTGCAACTGCTGCCGGAACTGCTGCAGCGCCGGCTGCAACTGGTGATCCTGGGCACCGGTCAGGCCGCGCTGGAGGATGCCCTGCGTACCGCCGGCCGCAAGTACCCTGATCGCCTCGGCATCCGTATCGACTACGACGAGCCACTGGCCCACCTGCTCGAAGCAGGCGCTGACAGTTTCCTCATGCCGTCGCGGTTCGAACCCTGCGGGCTCAACCAGCTCTACAGCCTGCGCTACGGCACCCCGCCGATTGTACGACGCACCGGCGGGCTGGCCGATTCCGTAGTGGACGCCAGTGAAGCGGCCCTGGCACGGCATACGGCCAGCGGTTTTGTGTTTGCGGATGCCAGCACTGCCGACCTGCTGCAGGCGATTGACCGTGCGCTGGCACTCTACGCCAGGCCCGATGCCTGGAAGCAACTGATGCTCACCGGCATGCGTGAAGACTTCTCCTGGACCCGCAGCGCGGCGGCCTATATCGATCTCTACACCCGTTTGACCCGGCAGCGCCCGGCTGCCCGTGCAAGGCCGGAAGGAACACCGCTCCCCGACACCGCATTACCTTCTAATTAACTGATTTCAAATATAATTTCACCGCTGTCCCGTTAACCCGCCAACCACGTGACAGAAACATGAGCGGCAGGTACGTTTTGAGCCAGGTCGGGCACCCCGGACATGGGACCGGTATCTATACGGTCCGATTAAACAGCCCGGGGTACTCGCTTCGCTCGCCCCTCAGGGCGCCTGTGGCGTTCAACACGCAGGCGCTTTTGTCCGCCCTGCGCCGGGCTGGCGGCCAAAAGTTATTTTGATGGCTCACCCGCGCGCGCCCTGTTTCATCGGGAAACAGGTATAATGGCGCGCCCGTTTCCGGGGTGCTTCCCCTGACAACCCAGCAGAGCGCCTCCTTCCGCCGCGCGGACAGACACAGAATATATAACGTATTGATGGATATGCCAGTGCAACAAAATGTGACGCCTCCACCCCGCGACAAGGAGCTGCGCTCCCGCGTACGCCTGTTCGGCAACCTGCTCGGTGAGGTACTGGCGGCCCAGGCGGGCCCCGAAGTGCTGGCGGCCGTCGAGACACTGCGCAAGGGGTATATCCGCCTGCGCAGGGAAGACAACCCGGCGCTGCGCCGGCGGATGGCAAACACCATCGACCGGCTGGACCCCGCCACGCTGAACCACGTGGTGCGCGCGTTCAATATCTATTTCAGCCTGGTCAATATCGCGGAAGAAGCTTTCCAGCACAAGGAGCGGCGGCGCCAGGTACGCCTGGGCGGCCCGCTGTGGCGCGGCTCCTTTGACCACACCCTGCGAGAATTCCACGACTCGGGTATCGACGCCGGGCAGATCCAGACCCTGCTGGACAGCACCCTGTACCTGCCGGTATTCACGGCGCACCCCACGGAATCGAAACGCCGCGCGGTCATGCACACCCTGCGCGGCATCTTCGTAACCGCCGAACAGCTGGACGGCCCGCGGATGGGGAAACAGGCCCGTGCCGACATCGTCGACGCCCTGCGTAACCAGATCCAGATCCTGTGGAAAACCGACGAGGTGCGCGTACATAAACCCAGCGTGCACGACGAGATTCGCAACGGGCTGTTCTATTTCCGCGAATGCCTGTTTCAGGCCGTACCCCGCGTCTACCGTTATCTCGATAACTCCATCCAGCGCGTGTACGGCCAGGTCGACATCCACCTGCCCGGCCTGCTGCAGTTCGGTTCCTGGATCGGCGGTGACCGCGACGGCAATCCGTTTGTAAAACCGGAGACTACCGAGTACGCCCTGCGCATGCACATGCACGAGGTGCTGGGCGAGTACCTGCGCCGGGTCGAGAACCTGCGCAGCACCCTGACCTATTCAAGCCGCCTGGTGCAACCCAGCGCGGCATTCCGGGAACGACTGGAGTACTACGTGGAGTGGTGCCCGCAGGCGCTGGGCGACCGCCCTGACCGTTTTGTACACGAGCCCTATCGCCGCATGCTGTTTATCATGCGCAACCGCCTGCGGCACAACCTCGAGCTGACCGCCGAGCGTATCAATCACCCGGAATCCGCCGACCGGGAGGCCTATCCCTGCCGTTACCGGCAGGAGCAGGAGTTGCTGGATGACCTGAAACTGATCGCGGCATCGCTGGACTCGCACGGTGATCACAACATTGCCCGGGGAGAACTGCTGGACCTGATCCGGCTGGTGGAAACCTTTGGCTTCTTCCTGCTGCACCTGGACATCCGCCAGGAATCGACCCGTCACAGTGAAGCCGTACAGGAACTGTGCGCGCAACTTTCCGCCTGCGAAGACTATGGCGCACTGGATGAAAACGAACGCATCCGGCTGCTGTGCTCCCTGCTGGAGCAACCGGCCGCCCGCATCGACCGCAGCACACTCAGTGAAGCGACCACTGAAACCCTGCGGGTGCTGGATGTCATGGCGCACATGCGCGACGAGGTCAGTGCCAATGCCTTTGGCACCTATGTCATCTCCATGACCCACAACGCCAGCCATGTACTGGAACTGATGTGGCTTGCCTCCCTGTGCGGACTCGCCGGTCACAGGGACAGCGAATGGTTCTGCCATATCCGCATCAGCCCGCTGTTCGAGACCATCGATGACCTCGCGCACATCGAACAGGTCATGACCCGGCTGCTGGATGAGCCGGTGTACCGCGGCCTGCTGCAGGCCTCCGGCAAGCTGCAGGAAATCATGCTGGGCTACTCGGATTCCTGCAAGGACGGCGGCATACTGGCATCCGGCTGGAGCCTGTACCAGGCGCAACAGAAGATCATCCGCATCGCCAGGGCCCACGGCGTCGAATGCCGGCTGTTCCACGGTCGCGGCGGCACCCTGGGCCGCGGCGGTGGCCCCACCCACGATGCCATCCTGTCGCAGCCGGCCGGCACGGTGCACGGCCAGATCAAGTTTACCGAGCAGGGGGAAGTGCTGTCCTACAAGTACAGTAATGAAGAAACCGCCGTGTACGAACTGAGCATGGGCATCACCGGCCTGCTCAAGGCCAGCCGCAACGTGGTGCAGGCACACAGCGAGGACCGGGAAGAATACGCCACCATCATGACGCAGCTGGCGCAACAGGGCGAGCAGACCTACCGTGCCCTGATCGATCATACCGAGGGCCTGCTGGACTATTTTTACGAAGCCACGCCGGTAGCCGAAATCGGCCTGCTGAACATTGGTTCACGCCCCAGTCACCGTAAAAAACAGGACCGCTCGAAAAATTCCATCCGCGCCATTCCCTGGGTGTTCGGCTGGGCACAATCGCGCCATACCCTGCCGGCCTGGTACGGTATTGGCAGCGCCCTGATGGAGTTTGCCCGGCAGCAGGACGGCAACCTGGAAAAACTGCGCCACATGTACCACGACTGGCCCTACTTCCGCGCCATGCTCAGCAACACCCAGATGTCACTGGCCAAGGCCGAGATGGACATTGCACGCGAATACACCACGCTGGCGGAAGACCAGGTACAGGCGGCTGCCGTCTATCAACGCATCCGCGAAGAACATGACAGAACCCGCGAAATGGTCATACAGGTCGCGGACATCTGCTGCATGCTGGAAGAAAACCCGGTGCTGGCACTGTCCCTGTCACGCCGTGACCCCTACCTCGATCCGCTGAACCACATCCAGGTCAAGCTGCTGCGTCGCGTACGTGACGAAGAGGCCGGGGAAGACGAACAGGCCCGCTGGATGGAACCGCTGCTGCGCTCCATCAACGCCATCGCCAGCGGCATGCGCAATACGGGGTAGAAACCGGACCGAACACAGTTTGCGCCGACCGGGGCTCGTAATCCTGCAACCACGCGGCACCTGGAACGTCCACAAAAAACGGCGACCGAAGCCGCCGTTTTTTCAGTGCGCAACGGAATTGCTACGCCCGTCTTTTATGCCGGGCCACTCCCGCCAGCCCCAGCACGCCGGAACCGAACAACCAGACTGCTGCCGGAAGCGGAACGGCCGTCAGCTTCAAACGCAAATCCATGCCCAGGTCACGCGGGGGATTGGGGCCGTAGTCGCCGGTGAATGTACCACCGCCATAGTTGGCGCCCCACAGTGTCATGATCTTGTTGCCGCTGCTGTCTACAAACGAGTTGGGATCCTGGCCGCTGCTACCGCAACATACGTAACCTGACTGAAAGCCAAGCTCATCGTCATGAAGCGCAGAAGTCGGGTTCGAAAATACCAGGCTCAACTGGCTGTTAGCGTTGAGTTCCCCGCTGCCGGCAAACACCAGCGAACCGTTCAGGTTGAACGTACCGCCAGTACCGTCAAGCGCGATCGTGACATCGAGCAGCCCGGTCACGTCATTGTACGTGCCGAATACAGCGTTACCGGTAAAGTCAGAAATGGTAGCCCCCGTCTGGGGATTGGTGCCGGAGGAGTTGTGGAACAGTGAAGCATTAAAACCACTTCCGCCCGGCAGCACTTCGAGCACATTGTAGATCGTGGCCTGGGCAAGACCGGAAACCGCCAACAAACCGCTCGCCGCAAGCAAACGCGCCGCATATAGAATTCTGGTCACAAGTCTTCTCCTCCTGGATTTGCCTGGCATTCTTTTCTGTTAAGCGACGGACTCTTTTCGGCCTTCACGGTCGCCTTTATGACTCTGTAACAGATGCAAAATATATACCGGCACGCCAATAGCCAGATATTCTATAGAGTTACGGCGAACACCGGTTTTCAACAAGGTCTTTATCCGTAAGATATTCCGACACAATTATGGGATACCTTACATGCTGGCTACCAAATAACCGATATGCGGTGAGAAGCGGGGTTACTCGATGTCCCCGGCTACAGGCGGACAGTACCAGTGTCACCGGGAAGGTGGCAGGATCTGGCGAAGCGCGGCGATAGAGGATCTACGCCGGCCTGGCGTTAATCCGGCGGACCACACCGCATGCGTTGCCGGGGAAAGCCGAGTGCGTCTGTTACCTCAGTCCAGCGTCGGCCCGAGAATAAACTCCACCGGTTCGAAACCGTGGTCTTCCAGGCCCGCGGCGATATCGTCCCAGGTGTAGTCGGGATTTTCTTCCTCGATATCCGCAATGAGGCCGGTGACATGCCGGTAGGCTTCGTGTTGCTCGAACTCGTCAGGCACGCGAACCAGCCGGATGTCGGTGGGCTGACTGGCAGGCAGGATCATAAACTCATTGCTCATACAAAACTCCAAAGCTGGTTGTAATCAGTGATACATGCACGCCGCAGATCCTGGTCGGTGTACAGTTATTCAGACAACTCTTCCGCTTCCATCGACAGGTAAACCTGGTAGGCGTTCCTGCGATTGGCTTCGGCGAATGCAGGAAGGTCTGCAAAATCGGACCAGTCTACCGCTTTGTACGCTTCCTCGAAGGGCACCAGGTCGGCAGCCGAGGCGCCCATTTTCTCTCGCAGGAAGGACAGGTAACGGCGGGTCTGCGTGACTGCCCGATCCGGGTCGGCAGCCGCGGCACCGTGGCCGGGAACCAGTGCGGCCAGCGGTTTTGACTCCATGCGTTTCAGCACTTCCAGCCAGTGGCGTGAATTGGCATCCCCCAGGAACGGCACCCGGCCTTCAAAAATAATATCGCCGGAAAACAGCACCCGGTCCGGCTCCACGTACAGGGTCTGGTCGCCGTCAGAGTGTGCGGCACCAACCGGTGTCACCGTGAACCGCACACCGCCAAGAAGGAATGACTCCTGTTCATCAAGATACCTGTCCGGTATAACCAGTCGGGTAGTCTCGTTCACCCAGGGCTCCAGCGAGAAGCGCCTTTCTTCCAGCCGCTCCCGCGCATTCTCTGAAGCCAGATAGACTTCCGCACCAGCCGGTGCCCAGATCTCCGCACCCTGCTCCTCGAATACCTGCAAACCATAAATATGGTCTGCGTGGTAGTGACTGGTGATCACCCGCACGATCGGCTGATCGGTAATAGCGCGTATTTTTTTTAACAGGAGATCAGCCAGCGAAGGCGTACCCAGCGCATCGAAGACAACGACTCCTTCCCCGGTAACAATGACACCGGCGTTGGAGATAAAACCCTGGTTGTCGGTGGCAATGCCCGGTGTGCCCTGCACGTAGTACACGTGCTCCGACACCTTGACCAGTTCCATACTGACAGTAGCAGGTGGATACGCAGACTTCCCTCCTGCAGCGGACGTCGCAAACAGGACGCAGATCACAAACTGCGCCAGTGAGGCGAGGTGCTTCATGATCGACGCTCCCGGAAAAAGGCCTGCAAACGATCTGCACATTGCTCTGACATGACCCCTCCCTCTGCCTGCACACGATGATTCAGTCCCTGGGCCGCAAAGACATGGGCCGTGCTGTTGACCGCACCACGTTTGGGGTCGCTGGCACCATACACCAGTCGTTCAATGCGGGCGTGAATCATGGCACCGGCACACATCAGGCAGGGTTCCAGTGTGACATAGAGTGTAGCACCGGTCAGCCGGTAGTTGCCCAACGCCTGTGCGGCGGCGCGCAGAGCGACGATTTCTGCATGTGCGGTTGGGTCGCTGCCGGATATGGGCCGGTTCCAGCCTTCGCCGATCAATTCGTCACCCCGGACAAGCACAGCGCCGACCGGCACTTCACCCTGCTGCGCTGCACGCGCAGCGAGACCCAGCGCGTATTCCATCCAGCGCCGGTCGATGTCCTGCTTCTTTATTCCCACTGGCTGGCAAACAACCCGCGAATGCCCGGTATTGGCACGGGTTTTCCCAAGCTAATACACGTCGATAACATGGAAATACGCTCTGTTTTTCGCTGATGGGCCAAACTGGTCTGAACAGTATATTAACGAACCCGCTCCAGGTCATGTCCAGAATCAGCCGACTCCCTTTCGCGGCATAACAGTCTGACCCGGGTTCCACCGGCTATCAGTTGCTCCAACCCGGGCCGCCCTGCAAACCACGCACAGCCGGAAATCCGGACAGTTGTTCTGCATCAGCCTGAAGCAAGGACTGCCCCTGGCGATCGACTACATTCAGACCATGCCCTCGTCAGCCAATCCACTGTTCAGGGAGGGACAGACCGCATATACCCGGCCATGGCCGGACACCGCTTGCATGCCCCGGTGCGTAAACAACAACGCCCCTGTCGATTCAGACGGACTCCCCGGACCAGGCTGGCGGGCACGTACCAACTATATGTTTCCTGAATATTTTTCAAGATCAGCGGCGCGCCTTTCTCATCCTGCAAACTGGTCCTCCCGACCTGCAGCCCGGCCGGGGGTTACAACCGGCCAACCCGCAAATCTCACCGACGCTGGCAGCAAGGCGACCCGGCCGGTGCGGCAGCAAAATGCCTGTGAGAAATCCGGGTTAAAGGGTCTGGCCGGTATGTCGTTACTTCCACTACCCATTCATTGACAGGGAGAACGAGATATGGACGTTAAATTCAGGATTGCCAGCATCCTCGCCGGGGCGTCATTGATCACCGGCAGCATATTCCTCATCAGTGCCTGCGGCGGCGGCGATAGCAGCAGCGCCGGCTCGGTTGCAGCCGCGGGCGGGGGCGCGACCTCCTACGCGGGTCCCGGCTCACGCTGGGATGTCTCGCTGGACGGGAATGGCGCATTTACTATCACGATGAAGCAAACCCAGGGCGGACCGGACGTGCTGGATATCGCCGGAAGCTACCAGGAATTGCCCTCCGGTTTCCTGAAAATGACGGTCACCAGCGCCAGCAGCACCGATCCGGTCAATGAACCTGCACCGAATACCGGCGACGCGGCCTACGCACTCAACGTGCCGGGGTATGTTTTCGTACTCAAGCCCATCGCCCCGAACAGTGACCAGATCGTCCCCATGGTAGCCAGTGGCACCTGCCCGACATCTGACCTGGACGCCAACTGGGTGCTGGTCAAGATGGACCAGAATGCCAGTGCCGCGGACGTCAACAACGAACTGTACGGCACCTTCCATTACAACGCAGCCAGTTCCCAGGCCAGCCTGCCGGCCCGCTATCACCCATCCAATACCGGCTCCACCGGCAGCTTCAACCTCAGCGCGGGTGTATGTAGCGCCGGTGTGATGGTAGTGAACAATGAAGCTGAAATGTACCTGACCACCAGTGGCGGCGCTATCGTACGCACCGGCTTCCAGACACCGAATGATGACACGGACGACTCGTTCATTTATGCCTTCTCTCGCCAGGCGATCGGGAATACCGGGAACCTGCAGGGAACCTACGCCGGTCTCCTGTACGATGGTAATGCCCCGGCGGGCAGTCGCAACCAGCCTGTCAGCGTGAGCTGTGATGCAGCCGGATCCTGCACCGGCGCCTTACTGACCGACATCGATAATAACCTTGTATCGACCCAGACGGTTACCATCACGCTGGGCACCGCGGATATACCTTCCGACGGCCTGGTTGCCGGCACGATCACCGAAGGTGCCAGCAACGGCGGACTGGCCTGCGCCGTGAACATTAATGCACAGGGCAGCGGCCGCAACGTCGTGAGCTGCGTAGGTCAGTCGCCACAGGACAACACACAGCTGTTCAATATCCTGATGGTATCTTCCTGACAGCGGCTCGCTGCATCAAAGAAGGGGACAGATTTATTTGCGCACGATATACTGCGATTATTTGACTACCCATGACACAAGGAGGTGTCTATGCCAAGGACTGGCCGGGTGGTGTTACCCAATCACGCCCACCACATCGTGCAGCGCGGACATAACCGACAGGTTGTCTTTGCGCAGAACCATGATTACGAATACTACCTGAATACCCTTTCCCGGTGGAAATCGGAACTCGATATCAAGGTGTACGCCTGGTGCCTGATGACAAACCATGTCCACCTGGTTCTCGAGCCGCCCGAAGATGTCTCCAGGTTGGGCCAGCTGATGAAACGGCTGGCGGGACGTCAGACACGTTATTTCAATCGGCTCGAGGGTCGCCGAGGCACATTATGGGAAAGCCGCTACAAATCCAGTCCGATCCAGACGGAATGCTATCTGCTTGCCTGCCTCCGGTATGTTGAACTCAATCCAGTGAAGGCGTGCATGGTGGCCACTCCCGGCGAATATCGGTGGTCGAGTTATCAGACCCGTTCCCGGGGCGCCTCTTCGGGACTTCTGGATGAACACCCCTGCTACACAGCACTGGCGAGAGATCCCGATAAGCGGTTCAGACATTACGCAGACTTTCTGCGGCAAACAATCCCGGATAGCGAACTCTATTTGATCCGCAAATCAGTGCAGCGCGGCCAGCTCACCGGCAATCGCCGCTTCGTCGATGAGGTCGAACACATGATCGGCAAACGGATCGAGCATCGATCGCCGGGAAATCAACATCGTGCAAACAGGATCAAATAAATCTGTCCCTTTTGTTCCCCCAAACAGGATCAAATAAATCTGTCCCTTTTGTTGGAATATCAAGCGGGCCAGATTCGATTGAATTGCCATTGAGCTGACGCAGGGTATGATGCCAGACTCCGGGTCTACGGGATCACCGGCCTATGCCGCACTTTGCGCTCACTGCAATTGACTATGTCCTGATCAGTACCTACGCACTGGTAGTCATCGTTATCGGTCTGTTTTTCGCCGGGCGTGAACACAGCGCCGAGCAGTATTTCCTGGCCGGCCGTCGCATGGGCTGGCCGTTGATCGGTATTTCCCTGTTCGCTTCGAACATTTCCAGCACGACACTGGTCGGCCTGTCCGGTAACGCCTATGGCCAGGGGATCGCGGTGTTCAACTATGAATGGATGGCAGCGGTGGTACTGGTCATTATCGCGGCTTTTTTCCTGCCCGCCTACCTGCGCGCCCGGGTGTTCACCATTCCCGAGTATCTCGAACGCCGTTACGACCGGCGTTCACGGTATTACTTTTCGGCACTCACACTGTTTCTCAACATTGTCGTCGACACCGCCGGCAGTCTGTATGCGGGTGGCCTGGTGCTGCAGCTCATTTTCCCGGCGGTGCCCCTGTGGCAGATCATCGCAGCGCTGACCCTGGTGGCCGGCATCTACACGGCGGCGGGTGGACTCGCGGCAGTAATGTACACCGACGCCCTGCAGGCCGTTCTGCTCACAGCGGGTGCCTGCATCATTGCCTGGGCGGGGTGGCAACGCATCGATGGCTGGGAAGCCGTACTGGCGGTCACCACGCCGGAGCAGCTTTCGCTGATACTGCCGGCGGACAATCCGCGGATGCCCTGGCCCGGTCTGGTCACTGGCGTATTCCTGATCGGCTTCTATTTCTGGGGTATGAACCAGTTCATGGTGCAACGCATGCTCAGTGCCCGTGATCTGCAACAAGGCCAGCGCGGCGCGCTGTTCGCCGGTCTGCTGAAACTGACAGTCCTGTTTATCATGGTCATGCCGGGGCTGATGGCGCGGGTGCTGTACCCGGAGCTGGCCAACCAGGACCTGGTGTTCCCTACCCTGATGTTCGACCTGCTGCCGCCCGGTGTGCTGGGGCTGGTGCTGGCCGGCCTGCTGGCCGCCTTGATGTCGAGCATCGACTCCACGCTGAATTCAGCCTCGACCCTGGTCACCATGGATTTTGTTCATACCCGCGCCCCCGGGATCAGTGGTCACCGGCTGATGTGGATCGGCCGCGGTGTCACCGTCCTGTTCATGCTGCTGGCGATGGCCTGGGCACCGCAGATCGCTTCGTTCAGCTCCCTGTTCAACTACCTGCAGCAGGTGCTGGCCTACGCGGTCAGCCCGGTGGTTGCCGTGCTGGTGATCGGCATGTTCTGGCGTCGGGCCAGCGCGGCGGGCGCCTTTGCCGCCCTGGTAGCAGGTCTGCTGGGCGGTGTGTCGCTGTTCGTCGTCAATGTCGTGCTGGAATGGACCCGGGTACATTTTCTCTATATCGCGCCGTTGCTGTTTGTGCTCAGCGCGGTCGTGCTCGTCGTGGTCAGTCTGCGCGGGGCGCCGGCGGAAGGAGTGGAGGCACTGATGTGGCGGCGCAGCGGGCGGCGGGAACAAGTAGCCGTACCTGCCGGTCACTGGTACGGCGATTTCCGTGTACTATCGCTGGCATTGTTGTTGCTGACAGCGCTTGTCGTCGGGCTGTTTGCCTGAGGTATCCGGCAACGGGCAACCCCGAGCGCCTGCCCCATATCCTTGCCCGGGACGACGGCCGTCTTGAGGACGGCCAGGTAATCTTCGAGTTACCTCGGGGTGAGCCTGTTAGTAACGCTTCTGGTAAGTCCCTACTAACTGAGCTTCCGCCAGTATATGCCCCTTCATAGCGGCTTCGAGTTCTGTTTTGGTTGGCTTATTGAGGTCGGTAAGGGCAGTATCCAGCGCATACAGCTTGTGGAAATAGCGGTGCCGTCCGATGGGCGGGCAGGGTCCACCAAAGCCGGTGCGTTTCCAGTCATTCAGGCCGCCACGTACCCCGGCCGGCAGTTCAGCCCCGGCTACGCCTTCCGGCAGACCCGATGTGTCCGTGGGCAGGTTATAGAGCAGCCAGTGCACCCAGGTCATACGCGGCGCGGCCGGGTCAGGGGCGTCCGGGTCGTCCACGATCAGCACCAGGCTTTTGGCATTTCCGGGTATGCCTTCCCACGCCAGCGGTGGCGAGATGTCATCACCTTCGCAGGTATATTTAGCCGGGATCTCCGCACCGTCGGCAAAGGCTGGTGAGTGAATCTGCAGGGTCATTTTTGCCTCCTCGGCATAAATACCAGTGGCTACCAGCAAAATTGCCAGGCCTGCTGCTGTGCCCGGCAGCCTGAGGCACCCTGCCCCGAGGCTGATCAAGGCTTTTCTTTGTAATTTCAACATATGCCTATATTAATAGATCAGCGCCAGACTGCCACCTGCTAGACATCATGTTTTGACCTGCCCAACCTCAAGCAGCGTGGGTTAAGCTGGAGGTTGGAAACCCTTGGCTCAGAGCCACAATTGAGGAGGACAGGTCATGAAAGAGTTTACCGCAGAAGCTGTTCG
>Ga0256841_1001088_pt1 | contig 24753 bp, 25 predicted proteins | sample 356308metaG_FD_185971 | JGI IMG/M metagenome (GOLD analysis project Ga0256841, IMG submission 185971) | Hydrothermal vent microbial communities from Mid Atlantic Ridge, Atlantic Ocean - 356-308 | ecosystem: Environmental > Aquatic > Marine > Hydrothermal vents | place: Atlantic Ocean: Mid...
CTTGACGCAGGGCATCGGCCAGCAGGCCGTCGTGGCTGCCGGTGTCGCCGGCCGGATCGCTGAGCTGCCTCAGCAGTCGCCAGATGGCGCGGCGGTCCTTGCTCGGGCGGAAGTATTCGTTCTTGTTACCGCCGAACAGCATGCCGCCGACCCGGTCGTGTTGGCTATTGGCCGCCCAGCCAAGCAATGCTGCGGCACGCGCTGCTTGCACCGACTTGAATACCTTGCGCGTGCCGAAATGCATGTGCGCGCCTTTGTCCACGCACAGCACCACGGTGCGTTCACGCTCTTCCTGGAAAACCTTCAGATGTGGCTTGCCGGTGCGCGCGGTGACCTTCCAGTCCATGTTGCGGATATCGTCGCCCTCGCGATATTCGCGCACTTCCTCGAAGTTCAGCCCCTGGCCGCGAAACACCGAGGCATACAAGCCGCTGAGGCTGGAGCTGACGAGTTGCTGGGAGGGCATGCCGAGGCTGCGCGCATAGCGGCGCAGCTCGACCAGTTCCTGAAGATGCGGATAAGGATGCATGATCCTGCTCAGGGAATGGCGACCAGCGACAGCAGTCGCTGGATGAAGTCCTCGGCGGTGATGCCTTCCGCTTCGGCTTCGAAGGTCAGGATCAGGCGGTGGCGCAAGATGTCGGTGGCGACGCGCTGGATGTGCTCCGGTGAGACGTAGTCCTCGCCATCCAGCCAGGCGCGAGCGCGGGCGCAGCGCGCCAGGGCGATGGAGGCGCGCGGCGAGGCGCCGAGCCGCGACCAGTTGCTGAGTTCCTTGTCGTAGGCCCGTGGGTTGCGCGTGGCTTGCACCAGATCGACGATGTAACGGTTCAACTTCGGGTCGAGAAACAGCTCGCTGACGTTGTCGCGGATCTCGAATAAAACGTGCTCGGGCAGCGGATCTCTTGCTTCCGGCAGACTCTTGCCCTGCTGGGCGTTGTCGAGTTCCAGGATCTGAAGTTCTTCCTCGTGGTTAGGGTAATCCACTTCCACCTGCATCAGAAAGCGGTCGAGTTGGGCTTCCGGCAGGCGATAGGTGCCTTCCTGTTCGACTGGGTTCTGGGTGGCTAGCACCATGAACAGACGTGCCAGCGGATAAGTTTTCTGACCGACTGTGATATGCCGTTCGGCCATCGCTTCGAGCAATGCTGACTGCACCTTCGCCGGCGCGCGGTTCACCTCGTCGGCAAGCAGGATATTGTGGAACAGTGGACCAGGGCTGAACTCGAATTCGCCTTTCTCCTGCCGATAGATATCGGTGCCGATCAGATCGGATGGCAGCAGATCAGGGGTGAACTGAATGCGGTGGAAATCTCCTTCGATGGCCTCGGACAGTGCGTTGACCGCTGTTGTCTTGGCCAGGCCGGGCATGCCTTCGACGAGCATGTGGCCGTCACTGAGCAGGCAGATCAACATGCTGTCGATCAGGTTCTGTTGGCCGATGATACGGGAAGAAATGTGTTGTCGAACGGAATCGAGAGCCTTGGGAGTCATACTGCTGGAATACTGCAATGCGTAAACGGTTATCTATCGTGGGGAATTTTGGAATAAAGCGCAAGGAGCAGAAATATATGCAAGTATTCTTATCTTGGTGTGCAAACATGGAGTCGGTCGCCCATGATGCATTCGTAGGAGCGCCGTGACGATATCCTTGCCAGGTTGAGTTCGGTTATCTCGTGGTCGAACACAGGAAATCTTCATGTTTCGGGGTGTTTCAGCTTTCGGCAAGAAGGTTGATTCGACGGAGTTGCGCGAAGCTCTCCAGCGCCTTTTTTCACCTTCCCGCAGGCTTTGTGGGATCCACTGAAAAGCTTTCCTAAAGCCCCTTCCGCGATGGTCGTTAACCATGCCGTAAGCAACCGGCGTTTCTGGTCGGTATGCGCTGAATTGAATCCAACAGTTTCCGGCTGCGGCCGGGAGAGGGAGAAAAAGCATGGCCAGTATTCTTGCTGTCGACGATTCCGCATCCATGCGGCAGATGGTTTCCTTCACGCTGAAAGGCGCCGGCTACGAGGTGATCGAAGCAGCGGATGGCGTGGAAGCATTGAATATCGCGCGCGACAAACCCGTCAACTTGGTGATCACCGACGTGAACATGCCAAACATGGACGGCATCTCGTTGATCCGCGAGTTGCGTAACCTGCCAAGTTATAAATTCACCCCATTATTGATGCTGACCACCGAGTCCAGCGCCGAAAAGAAGCAGCAGGGAAAGGCGGCTGGCGCCACTGGCTGGATCGTCAAGCCGTTCAACCCCGACCAGTTGCTTGGCACGGTAAAGAAGGTACTCGGTTGATCCGCCGTGCCGGAAATTCATTCAGTGAAGTGTTGACAGGGGGCGTGCTATGAGCATTGACATGGCTCAGTTTCATCAGGTGTTCTTCGAGGAAAGTTTCGAGGGCCTGGATATTATGGAGAGCGGTCTGCTGGACATGGATCCCGGCACGGTGGATTCGGAACAGATCAACGCCATCTTTCGCGCCGCGCATTCCATCAAAGGCGGCGCGGGAACCTTTGGTTTCGCGGATATCTCGGGTTTCACGCATACCATGGAGACCCTGCTCGACGAGATGCGCGACGGTCGCCGCGAGATCACCACCGACGCGGTGGACGTGTTGCTAAAATCGGTCGATGTGCTGCGTGACATGTTGACCGCCGCGCGGGATGGCGGCGATGTCGATCAAGCTAATATCGATGCGCAGAGCGCGGAGTTGAAACGCGTGCTCGACAGCCGACCGGGCCAGGAGACGCCGGTTGCCGCGACCGATGGCGAAGCCGAGAATGCCGCTGCATTGCCCACCGCGCCGGTGGTGGGCTGGCATGTAGTGTTCCGACCGCACGCGCATCTGATGCGTACCGGCAATGATCCATTGCGTCTGTTGAAGGAGTTTCGTGAGCTGGGCGATACCAGCGTCACGTGCGACATTGGTGGCATGCCAGCCTTCCATGAATACGAACCCGAGGATGCCTGTCTGTCCTGGGATATCCATCTGCGCGAGGCGGTGGACAAATACCAGGTGCAGGAGATCTTCGACTGGGTAGAGGATGATTGCGATCTGGCGATCATGGAGATTTACGATGAATCCGCGCCGGCCGTGACACCTGCGATGGCGGTGACCGAGGCGCCCCCGGAAGGGCGGGTGAAACCAGATCTGAAACTGGCTGATCCGCCGCCCGAGCGGCGTGGTGGCGGCGATAGGCGCAAGCCATCCAAGCCGGCGGCAAGCGCCAGCGCGGGTTCCATCCGGGTCGACGTTCCCAAGATCGACAGCCTGATCAACATGGTCGGCGAACTGGTCATCACCCAGTCCATGCTCAGCATGCTTGGTGAGGACTTCGACATGCAGGATGTGCCGAAACTGCTGGAGGGCCTGGCCCAGCTGGAGCGTCATACGCGTGAATTGCAGGAGAGCGTGATGCAGGTACGCATGATGCCGATCAGCTTCACCTTCAGCCGCTTTCCGCGATTGGTGCGCGATCTCTCCAACAAGCTGAATAAGAAGATCGAACTGAAGATGATCGGCGAGAGCACCGAGGTGGATAAGACCGTCATCGAGAAGATCGGCGATCCGCTGGTGCATCTGGTGCGCAATAGCCTGGATCATGGCATCGAGCTGCCTGAGGTCCGCGTCGCGGCCGGTAAGCCGGAAACCGGCACAGTGGTGCTGAACGCCTACCACAAGGGCGGCAATATCGTCATCGAGATCAAGGACGACGGCAAGGGACTGGACGGTGATTTTTTGTTCGACAAGGCGGTCTCCAAGGGTTTGTTGAGTCCGGACGAAGTACTTACCGACAAACAGAAATACGAGCTGATCTTCATGGCCGGTTTCTCCACCGCCGAGCAGATCAGCGACGTGTCCGGGCGTGGCGTCGGCATGGACGTGGTGCGCAAGAACATCAACGAACTGGGTGGCAGCATCGAGATCGAATCCGAGCTCGGTGTCGGTACCGACATCATCATCCGCTTGCCGCTGACATTGGCGATACTCGATGGCCAAGTGGTGCGTGTCGGCGATGAAACCTACATTGTGCCACTGGTATCCATCATCGAATCCATCCAGGTGCGCCCGGAGATGATCAACCTGGTCGGCGGCAAGGGGGAGGCCTTCAAGCTACGTGACGAGTACCTGCCGATCGTGCGCATGCACGAGGTGTTCGATGTCAAGGCCGATCATGTCGAGGAGCTGACGGAAGGGCTGCTGGTCATCGTCGAGGCAGAGGGGCGCAAGTGCGGCTTGTTCGTCGATGACCTGCTCGGTCAGCATCAGGTTGTGATCAAGTCGCTGGAAGAGAACTACGGCAATGTCGAAGGCGTCTCTGGCGCGACCATTCTTGGCGACGGTTCTGTTGCCCTGATTCTCGATATTACCGGCGTGATCCGCCTGAGCGGATCACGCCAGGACGACTTCCGCCTGCCGCGTTCAGCCTGAGAGGAAAATCATGACAGCAACAGCCGAACAGTTGGATATCGCGCCGCTCTCCACCGAAGAGTCCGGCAGCCAGTATCTGACCTTCACCGTGGCCGATGAAACCTACGGTGTGGACATCCTGCGCGTGCAGGAGATTCGTGGCTGGGAACCGGTGACGCGCATCCCGAACGCGCATGACTGCGTGCGTGGCGTGCTTAATCTGCGTGGCGCCATCGTGCCGGTCTATGACCTGCGCCTGATGCTCGAACTCGATTGGGTCAACTACTGCGCCGAGACAGTCGTCGTGATCATCAAGGTGCGCCAAAAGGACAGTGAAAAACACGTTGGCCTCATCGTCGATGCCGTGTCGGACGTGATCAACGAGAACGATATCGAAATCAGTAACTCGCCAAGCTTTGGCGAACATATCAAGACCGAGTTCATCTCCTCGCTGGCGACGGCAAGAACGGGTGCGATGGTGATGCTCCTGGACGCGGACCGGCTGCCCATTGCCGGCGCGAACAGTGATGATGAAGAACATCCAGGCGATGAATGAACCCAGTGAAACGACAGAAGCAAGGGGATAGAGAGAGATGAAATTGAACGAGCCGGTCACCGGTAAAGAGATCGAATATCCGGGTGAAGAGATTCTGGTATCGCAGACCGACAAGAAAGGCCGGATCACCTACGTGAATCGGCCGTTCCGGGATATATCCGGCTTCTCGATGGACGAGCTGGTGGGCAGCAGCCACAACCTGGTGCGTCATCCCGAGATGCCACCAGAAGCCTTCGAGGAACTTTGGTATGCGATAAAATCGGGGCGTTCCTGGTCTGGGCTGGTGAAGAACCGGGCGAAGTCCGGCGATCACTATTGGGTGAGGGCGAACGTCGCGCCATTGACCCGCGATGGCGTGGTCACCGGCTATATGTCGGTGCGCACCAAGCCGGCGCGTGATGAGATCGACGCGGTGGAAAGCCTGTACCGAGAGATCAATGCCGGCAAGGCGGGACTGGCGCCAGGCGGCTTGTTCACGCGTCTTGGCCATGCCTTTCGTCAACTGAGCATTCGTGGCTTGTTGCTCGGCGTCGTGGCGATGTTCTGCCTGATGCTCGGTGGCCTAGGCGTGATGGTATCGATGGGTGTTTCATCCAACGCGATACTCGCCGCACTGGTGGCGATGGCGGTTGCCGCCGGGGTCGCCGGACTGGGCCTGGTGAGCTATATCACCAAGCCGATACGGTATGTGCGCGACAAACTCGGTCAAATCGCCGAGGGCGACTACTTCGATTGGGCGGAGATCCGCCATGGTGGTGAGATCGGTGAATTGCTCGACCGGGTGCGCCAGACCCAGATCAAACTTGGCTTCGAAGTCATGGACATGCGCGAGAAGGCAGCCGAGACCGGGCGCGTCAAGACCGCGCTGGATGTTGCCCAGGCGAATGCGATGGTCGCTGACGTGGACAACAATATCGTCTACCTGAACCAGGCGGCGCAACGGATGTTCGCCGATGCGCAGGAAGATCTTCGCGAAGTATTGCCAGACTTCGACGCCAGCAAGCTCCTGGGGCAGAACATCGACGTATTCCACAAGCATCCGCAACACCAGCGCGACATGCTCGCCGCCTTGACGGATACCTTTAAGGGTCGTATCGAGGCCGGTTCGCGTACCTTTCAGATCATCGCCACGCCGGTACTCAACGACGCGGGCAAGCGCATCGGCACCGCCGTGGAATGGCAGGATCTGACCGAACGACTGGCGGCCGGGGCGCGGGAACATGAAACCTTGGAAAAGGAACGCCGGCTGTCGCGCGAGAATGCGCGTATCCGTTCGGCGCTGGACAATGTCTCCACCAGCGTGATGCTGGCCGACAACGAACGCAACATCATCTACTTGAACAAGACCGCGCAGCGCCTTTTCTCCGACAACGAGACGGATTTCCGCGAGGATCTGCCGGACTTCGATGCGTCTCGCCTGCTCGGTGCGAACATCGACCAATTCCATAAGAACCCGGAGCATCAGCGGCATATGCTCAAACAGCTCGATGGTCAGCATGATGCCGAGTTGTCGATCGGTGGGCGTACGATGAAATTCATCGCCTCGCCGATCCTCGATGACGAAGGCGCGCGCCTGGGCACTGCGGTGGAATGGACGGATCGTAGTGAAGAGGTCTCGGTCGAGGATGAGGTCGAGGGCATCGTCGTCGCAGCGCGCTCCGGCGATCTGTCCAAGCGCGTCGCGCTGGACGGCAAGCAGGGCTTTTTCCGCACCCTGGGGGTCGGCATCAATTCGTTGCTCGAAGAGATGGGCGATGTTTTCAACGATATCGGCAGCGCGATGGATCGCATGTCCAAGGGAGATCTGACCCAGCCGATACAGGCCAGCTACGAGGGCGCGTTCGGCAAGGTCAAAGATGATGTGAATCTTTCGATGAAGAACATCGGAGGCATCATCGACGGCCTGCGTCAGGCGGCCGATGCGATCAATGTTGCCTCGGACGAGATCCAGTCCGGCAATCACAGCCTGTCGACGCGCACCGAACAGCAGGCTGCCAGTCTGGAGGAAACGGCTTCGAGCATGGAGGAGCTGTCCAGCACGGTGCGCAACAATGCCGACAACGCGCAGCAAGCCAACCAGGTTGCCGCCACCGCGCGTGGCGTCGCCGAAACCGGTGGTGAGGTGGTGCGCGACGCGGTGCGGGCGATGCGCGAGATCAACGATGCCAGCAGTCGCATCGCCGAGATCATCGGCGTGATCGACGAGATCGCCTTCCAGACTAATCTACTGGCGCTGAATGCCTCTGTGGAGGCCGCGCGCGCCGGCGAGCAGGGCCGGGGCTTCGCCGTGGTCGCCACCGAGGTGCGCAATCTCGCCGGGCGCAGTGCGACCGCCGCGAAGGAGATCAAGGAGCTGATCCAGGACAGCGTCGAGAAGGTCGATGCCGGCTCCGAGCTGGTGAACAAATCCGGCGAGACGTTGGAACAGATTGTCACCAGCGTAAAGCATGTTGGCGACATCATCGCCGAGATCGCCGCCGCCAGCCAGGAGCAGACCGCCGGTCTGGATCAAATCAACCACGCGGTCACCAGTCTCGACGATACCACCCAGCAGAATGCCGCACTGGCCGAGCAGATCGCCGCCAACTCCGCGTCGCTGCGGGACCAGGCCCTACAGATGGAAAGCGGCATCCGGCGCTTCAGTGTGTTTGAGGGAGGCGATCAGGAGTGGAGTGAGCTGGTCAACGGGGGGGGACATGACCACCAACCTGGCCACGGTGGCGACGCAACCTTCGATTTCTTCGCCGCGCGCACCGCGCATCTCGCCTGGCGCCAGCGCATCCGTGACTTTCTGGATGGCGCCGAGGGACTCAGCGAGGACGAGGCGGTTTCGCATCGCGACTGCAAGCTGGGCAAGTGGCTATACAGCTTCGGCCTGGAACAATACGGCGATATCCCGGCGATGCGCACCATGGAGAAGGAACACGAGGTATTGCATGCCACCATTCGCGACATCGTGCGCCTGAAGAACGAGGGCCGGGACGACGAGGCGGAGGCACGCTTCGGTGAGATCGAAAAACTCTCCGGCAAGATCGTCTTCCTGCTGAAACAGGTAGAGAAGGCCGCGGCCTGACGCCAATCACAAGAGAAGCCAATATGAACCAGGCAAACATCAATGTGCGGTTGAAGCAGTCGGACAACCAATATCTGTGCTTTTTGCTAAATGACGAAGCCTATGCGATCGACATCCTTTCGGTGCGCGAGATACGTGGCTGGGAGGCAGTACGCGCGTTGCCGGCAATGCCTGGCTTCGTGAAAGGTGTTCTTGATCTGCGCGGCAGCATCATCCCGGTGATTGATCTGCGTCTGCGTTTCGGTCAGGAACAGGTGGAATATACCGAAACCACGGTGATCATCGTCGTGCGCGCCGAGCTGGAGGAAGGGTCGCGGACCTTCGGCGCGGTCGTCGACAGCGTGTCGGACGTACTTGACGCGCATGATCACGAGATCATGCCGAGTCCGGACCTGGGCGGTAGCGTGGACACGTGCTATCTCCAGGGCATGGTCAGCATCGACGGTCGGATGATCGTTCTGCTAGATGTCGACAAGGTTTTCAATCCGAAGGAATTCGAGGCATTGGGCGGCTTGGTTGTTCCGCCTCGCCAGGCCGAGGCGTAACGCCGTGAAATCATCCCGGCGGAAGCAGGAGTGAAGCATGAATGACAGAAAGCTGATTGGCGTGCTCAACCAGAAGGGCGGTGTCGGCAAGACTACGTCGACGACCAATCTGGGGCATGCCCTGGCGAGATCCGGCCAACGCGTGCTGGTGATCGATCTCGATCCGCAGAGTCACCTGGCGCCGAGCCTGGGGCTGTTCAAGGCGCCACGCCGTGGCACTTGCGAATGGTTGCTGGACGAAGCGCCACTAGACGAATTGATCGTGCATACCCGCGAGAACCTCGGTTTGCTGGCGGCGGGCCGGCGACTGCGTGAATTCGAGGAGATGCCTGGCAGCCCGTCGGAGCGCGCGCGCCTGCTGCAAGCAGCCCTGCAACGCGACATGGAAGACTTCGACTACATCCTATTCGATTGTCCGCCGTCGTCCGGCCTGTTGGTGGCGAATGCCATCCTCGCGGTCGACGAGATACTCGTGCCGGTAACTGGCGACTATCTGTCGCTGAACGGGCTGGCGCATCTGTTGATGACGCTGAAGCGCTTCGAGCCTTATCGCGACAGGCCGATGGAGCAGTGGTTCTTTCTCAGCCGTTTCGTCGCCCGTCGGCGGCTGTCGAAAGAGGTTGCCGAGCGTCTGCTGAATCATTTCCCCGAGCGTGTGCTTTCCACGCCGATCCGCGAAGCCGCGGCATTGGCCGAATGTCCAGCCGCCGGACGAACCATTTTCGAATACCGTCGCAACAGTAATGGCGCGGACGATTTTTCCAACCTGGCCCGGGATCTGGTTGAGAGGAGAATGATGGCATGAGTGAAGTCGAACCGATCATGAACCACGACCCGCTGGCAGATGTGCTGGCCCAGTCGAATGCCAGTGCCGCCGTGGAAGGTGGTCCACCAGGTGGCGATGCGCCAAGCGTCGACACGTCCGACCCGCCATCGGATGCGTCCGCGGAGACGCCGGATCTCGATGCCGGCGCGGCGTTCGCGCTGCCCGAACAGATAGGCATTCAGGAGGTCGGTGAGTTGCACATGGTATTGCGCGACATGCTCGACGCGGGTGGCGGCATCCATCTCGATGCCAGCGGCGTCGAGAATATCGACGGCGCCGGTATCCAATTGCTGGCCGCGTTCTTCAAAGAAGCGGTTACGCATCAGATTGCCGTCGACTGGGTCGGTGTGTCGCCGACGCTCGCCGAAGCCGCGGATGTGCTCGGACTGCGCGAGCTGTTGTGTATCGAGCAAGCTGCATGGGAGACCCATAATCGATGAATAACCAGGCAAAAGAGCTGGCTACGGTCAAGGATAAGCCGGACCTCGACTGGAGCCAGGTGAAGGAAACCGTGCGCATGCTGAACGTGGCGGTGGCCCAGGTCGAGATAGCCATGCACGATGGCAACGACTCGGTGAATACCCTGACCGAGAGCTTTGCGGGCATGATGAACAATGTCGGCGAGATTCAGTCCTTGGTCGAGGGCGCGGCGATCGAGGACGGCCCATTGAAGGAACGGATTCTGCATCTCTGTCATGGTGTCGGGATGCAGATGGGGCAGAGCGTGGTCGCCTTTCAGTTCTATGACAAGCTCAGCCAGCGTCTCGGACACGTCAGCGACATGTTGGATTCACTCGGCGGGTTAGTGTCCGATGACGGTCGCCTGTTCAATCCCTATGCATGGCGTGAATTGCAGGATCGTATTCGCTCGCGTTACAGCATGCGCGAGGAACAGAAGATGTTCGACGCGGTGCTCGCCGGCAAGAGCATCGATGAAGCGCTCGCCGAGGTACACGATGGCATGGAGGATCTCGGCGACGAGATCGAATTGTTCTGATGGCGCTGGCAATGACGGAAGAACGTGTGCGCGAATTCCCGTTCACGCAACAGGATTTCAATTTTCTGCGCACCCTGACTCGGACGAAGACCGGCATTGTCGTCGACGACGACAAATTCGACATGTTCTATTCGCGGCTATCGCGTCGCCTGCGTCAGTTGAAGCTCGGCAGTTTTGCCGAATATTGCGCGTTGATTCGCTCCGGCGACGAAGAGGAAGAGCGCCATCTGATCAATGCCATCACCACCAATCTGACAGCCTTCTTTCGCGAGAATCATCATTTCGAATTTCTGGCGAATACCATCGTGCCAGCGTTTCTTCAGCGTGGCGGGCGTGAGTTCAATATCTGGTCGTCCGGCTGCTCCACTGGAGAAGAGCCGTATTCGCTCGCGATGACCTTGCTCGAAGCCGGCCTGCCGGCACGCGCGAAGGTGAAGCTCGCGGCGACCGACCTGGATTCCAACGTGCTTGCGACCGCTCGTGCCGGCGTCTATGACTTGGCGCGGGTCGAGGGAATCTCCACCGCACGCAAGAAGCAATGGTTTCTGAAAGGCTCGGGCGCGAACAGCGGCAAGGTGCGGGTCAAGGACGATCTGAAGAAACTCATCGTGTTTTCCCAGTTGAATCTGATGAGCGATTGGCGCATGCCGCCACAGGAGGTGATCTTCTGCCGTAATGTGATCATCTACTTCGACAAGGAAACCAAGCGGCGCCTGGCCGATCGTTATGCTGACGCGCTGGCGCCTGGTGGTTATCTGGTGATCGGCCATTCCGAATCCCTGTACAAGGTCAGCGAGCGTTTCGAATCGCTGGGAAATACCGTCTATCGCAAGATACGCTGAGGTCGTTGTCATGCCGTTCAGAAAAAGACACCAGGATCTGCCAGCGCCGACACGTGGCTTCGAGCACATCTCGCGCTACTGGGACACCAGCCACGAGATGCCGGCGGCGAAGATCCTGCCGGGTGAATACTATGTCACCGTCAAGGAGGAGTTGATCACCACGGTGCTGGGTTCCTGCGTTTCCGCGTGCATTCGGGATCGGGTCTTTGGCATTGGCGGCATGAACCATTTTATGTTGCCCATCGGTGACGAAGACAGGGTGTCGCTGGGCGCCGATGTGCTGAGTAACGCGACCCGCTTCGGCAATTATGCGATGGAGCACATGATCAACGAGATACTCAAGCTCGGTGGCCGCAAGGAGAACTTGGAAGTCAAGGTATTCGGCGGTGGTCGCATGATAGAGAAGATGACCAGCATCGGTGAGCGCAACATCGAGTTCGTGCATGACTATCTGCGCGCCGAGGGTCTGGATCTGCTTGCCGAGGATGTCGGCGATATCTATCCGCGCAAGGTGATCTTCATCCCGAGCACGGGTGTCGCGCGCGTAAAGAAACTGAAGCATCTGCACAACGATACCGTCGTCCAGCGAGAGAGAGAATATAAGTCCCAAATCGAGCAGAAGCCGGTTCAGGGCAGTATCGAATTGTTTTGATGGGGATAGCATGATCAAGGTATTGATAGTTGACGATTCCGCGCTGGTGCGCCAAGTGTTGACGCGGATTCTGGAAGAGGCGCCGGACATCCAAGTGGTTGGCGCGGCGCGTGATCCCTTCGAAGCACGCGAGAAAATCAAACAATTGAACCCCGACGTGTTGACCCTGGATGTCGAGATGCCACGCATGGATGGCGTCACCTTTCTGAGCAATCTGATGCGCCTACGACCGATGCCGGTGGTGATGGTTTCCACCCTGACGGAAAAGGGTGCGGATGTTACCTTTCGCGCCCTGGAGCTGGGTGCGGTGGATTTCGTCACCAAGCCGAGGATCGATGTCCAGGCGGGGTTGTCCGCCTACACCGACGAGCTGCTGGAGAAGGTGCGCGCGGCGGCGCTCGCCAAGGTCAGCGCGATCGATCTGGGCACTGCGAAGCAGGTAGTCGGCAGTGACGTATCGGCCGGCGGTGGCTCGACTGCGCGTGGTGGAGCGCTGAACCTGAAGACCACCGATACGGTCATCGGCATTGGTTCGTCCACGGGTGGCACCGAGGCGGTCAAGGCTTTGCTGAGCCGGCTGCCACCGGACACGCCGGGGATTGTCATCTCGCAACATATTCCCGTGGCGTTCAGCCGGCCTTTCGCCGCGCGCGTCAACAAGGAATCCGCATTGGTGGTCTCTGAGGCCAGCGATGGCCAACAGATCCTGCCAGGGCATGCATATATCGCGCCGGGCGACCGGCATCTGCGCGTCGAGCGCAATGGCGCCCGCTATCTCTGTCGATTGGACGACGGCGAACCGGTAAACCGTCACAAACCATCGGTCGAGGTGATGTGTCTGTCGCTGGCGCGCAACGTCGGCAAGAACGCGGTTGGCATCATGCTCACCGGCATGGGCGCCGATGGCGCCGACGCGATGGGCGAGATGCAGGCCGCCGGCGCGCCGATCATCGCCCAGGATGAACGTTCCAGCGTGGTCTGGGGCATGCCTGGCGCGGTGGTCAAGCGAGGCTTTGCCGATCACGTGGTCAGCCTGGACAAGATGGCCGAGCATCTGCTGGACGTGCTGAAGACCCGCGCGTGAACGGGGTTGTGTTTCAGTTTTCCTTCAGCGAGCCGATAGCCCGGATAGTGTCAGTTCAACTGGAAGCCTGAAGTGAGCGGAAGCCCCAGCAATCGTAGCGTCATCCTCCTGTTCGCCGTGGGTGTCAGTGTTCTGGTGTTTGCCTGGAATACCGGCGCCGATAGCCGTGTGTTGGTGGCCTTCGTCGTTTTCCTGGCGATTGCCATGGGCCTGCTCGTCCGGCGGTCTATCGGGCGGGGGATTCAGGATCCGCCACGGGAACGCTATCACTCCTTGGATGAGATTGCCCGCCTGGGCGAGATTCAGGTCGATGAGCTGAGCACCGCGAATACCGATATACAGGCCAGTCTCGGCCAGATCAATGAACTGGTCTCGGATTCCGTGGTCTCGCTGCAATCCAGTTTCAATAACCTGCATGAACAGACCCGCGAACAACAGCATGTGGTGATGTCGATCATGGATGCGATGGGCGAGGGCGACGACCGTATTTCCTTCAGCCAGTTTGCCGAGGAGACGGACGGTGTGTTGCGTTACTTCGTCGACCATATCGTCAATACCAGCGCCGAAAGCATGGGCATGGTCGAACACATCGATGATGTGGTCGCGCGCCTGGCGTCCGCCGAATCCCTGCTCGACGACATGAATCAGATCGCTGACCAGACCAATCTGCTGGCCCTGAACGCGGCCATAGAGGCGGCGCGCGCCGGCGAGGCGGGGCGCGGCTTCGCGGTGGTCGCCGACGAGGTGCGCAATCTGTCGCAGCGCTCCAGCCGCTTCAGCGAACAGATTCGCACCTCGCTGGGTGATTCCAAGACCTATATCGAGAATGCTCGCGAGGCGGTGCGTAAGCTGGCCTCCAAGGACATGAATTTCGCCATTCGTTCGAAGGCGCGGGTGGACGATATGATCGAACAGATCGCCGCCTTCAACAGCAAGCTGGAAACCAGCCTGTCTTCCGTGGCCCGACTCAGCGAAGCCATCGATGGTTCTGTCGGCGACGCGGTGCGTTCCTTGCAGTTCGAGGACCTGGTCACCCAGTTGGTCAGTTACGCGGACGGACAAGTGAATATCTCCGCCGAGGGCAATACGCGGTATCGTGAACTGATGGCGAAGTGGCTGGCGGCACAGCGTGATCCCGACGCCGCCAGCGACGAGCAAGGGCTTGTCGAGGCGCTGACGCACAGTTGGGTGGAAGCGCGCGCCGCGCTGTCCAAGCCGGTCGCGCAGAACGATATTTCGGAAGGCGATATTGAGTTGTTCTGAATCGGATAGATCCCGCAATGACAGCATTGCCGGATCATCGGCAAGAGAATTCTATTCATCGCTTGCTGTTCACAGTGAGCCTTCGCACGAGGAATGCCAGTGCAAACCGCGGAAAACGTCATCCAGTATCCCCTCGACAAGACCAGCCCAAAGGTGTTGGTCGTCGATGACAGTCGGACCAACCGGCGGATTCTGAAAACCATCCTGAAGGAACACGGCTATCGGGTCGCGACGGCGCGCAATGGTCATGAGGCGGTAGAGGCGGTTGCTGTGGCGCATCCGGATATCGTGCTGATGGACATCAACATGCCGTTGATGAACGGCTATGAGGCGGTGCGGCGCATCAAGCACATTACTGGCAAGCGCGTGATCCCAGTGATGTTCGTGACCTCTTTGACCGACGATGCCTCGTTGGCTACCTGTCTGGATGCCGGTGGCGACGATTTCGTTACCTTCCCGATCAACGAGACCATCTTGATGGCGCGCATGCAGGCCTTGTTGCGAAATCGCGCGCGCGCTCGGCGTCTGATCGAACAAGAACAGCAATTGTCCCGCTACGAGGACATGGTCGCGCGCGAACAGGAGGTGGCGACATCGATCTTTCGCGCGGTGATGAAGCGCGATGATCTGGATGCCGAGAATATCCACTACAGCATCTCGCCGATGGCAGTGTTCAACGGTGACCTGCTGCTTGGCGCGCGCACGCCGAACGGTGACTTGCAGATCCTGCTCGGTGATTTCACCGGGCACGGCCTGGGCGCCTCCATCGGCAGTCTGCCGACTTCGGAGATCTTCCATGCGATGGCGGCAAAAGGCTTCGGTATCGTCGACATCATGGCGGAGATCAATCGGCGTCTGCATTCGCTGATGCCGACCGGTATGTTTTTGGTTGCCGCCGGGGTCGAGATCTCGGCGCGTACCGGCTCGGCGATGGTCTGGGCCGGCGGTGTGCCGGACATCCTGGTTCGACGCTTCGATACTGGCTGCATCGAGCTTCTCGCCGCGCGCCATCTGCCGCTGGGCATCGGTGGCGATGAACTCTTCGAGCGCAGCTTCGACATGCTCGCGCTGGAACCCGGCGATCGCCTGTACCTGCTGACCGACGGCGTGACCGAGGCCGAGAATGCCGACGGTGAGATGTTCGGCGTCGAGCGACTGAAGCAGAATATCGGCGGGCAGGCGGACCCGGATGGGATATTCGATCGCGTGATGACGGATCTGGAGACGTTTCGTGCTGGTCATGCGCAGAATGACGACGCCACCTTGCTGGAATACATATGCAATCCTGGCCTGGAACATCGCATCGCCCAGCGTTCGCGGGTCGGCGCGGGGGCACATCGGCGGATCAGCACAGAATGGCATATCGACATGCATCTGGACGCGGATGCCTTGCGGGATTTCGATCCACGTCCCGTTATCACCCAGTTGGTGATGGATGTGCAAGGGCTCTACAACCATCGCGAGCGATTGTTCACGATACTCGCCGAGCTGTTCTCAAATGCGCTGGACCACGGCGTGCTCGGGCTCGACAGTGCGATGAAACACAGTTCCGAAAGCTTTTCCGATTACTACCGATTGCGCGCCGAGCGGCTGGCGGCACTGGCCGATGGCTGGGTCACTATCTCGTTGAATCACCAGCCGAGCATGGATGGAGGCCAATTGAGTATCCAGATAAGCGACAGCGGCCCAGGATTCGATCCGGCGGTCCTGACGCAAGCGACCGATGGGGCCTGCCACGAGAACGCCGAGCTGTTCTGTGGTCGTGGATTCAGCCTGTTGCGCCGGTTGTGCGACAACCTCATCGTGCATCCACCCGGAAACCTGATCGAAGCCGCCTATTCCTGGCGGTACGACACCGACGATTCACCCACAGGAGCAGAGATATGCCAGTAACGACCACGCTTTCGGCTGATCAGAAAGAAAAGACCATCGCCATCGACGGACGCTTCGATTTCACCGCGCACCAGGATTTCATCAAGGCCTACAAGTCGGATCCCAAGGGAGAGAAAGCCTATGTCGTGGATTTGCGCAACGCCGACTATATGGATAGCTCGGCGATGGGCATGCTGCTACAACTGCGCGAGTACGCCGCGCAGCATCGCGTCGCCTTGAAGAACGCCAACGATACCGTCATGGAAGTGCTGCGCATCGCCAACTTCGGCAAACTGTTTCAGGTTCAATGAGTCGATCGTTTGACAGCGGCGGGATCCTGCGGCCTAATTGCCGGATTTCAAGGTAAGCCTGGAAACAGGCGACGAGATTATGCAATTACAGCCGGTGATCCTCTCTGGCGGTTCGGGCACGCGCCTGTGGCCGCTGTCGCGCGAAGCCTATCCCAAGCAGTTTCTCGCCCTGTGCGGCGAGCAGACCATGTTGCAGATGACCGCACGTCGCGTCGACGCGGTCGACGATGACTGCGCGTTGTTGGACACCCTCGTGGTGTGCAACGAATCGCACCGTTTCCTGGTCGCTGAGCAGATGGCCGCGATCGGCAAACCGCTAGCGGCCATCATCCTCGAACCCGAGGGGAGGAATACCGCGCCGGCGCTGACCCTGGCGGCGATCGCGGCGCTGGATGGCGGGCGCGATCCGGTGCTGCTGGTGATGCCGGCCGATCACCGCATCGGCAACGAGGCGCGCTTCGCCCGCTTGGTCGAGACCGGCTGTCGTCTGGTGGAGACGGGCAACATCGTTACCTTCGGCATCGTGCCGCATCGCGCCGAGACCGGCTTTGGCTATATTCGCGCCGGTGACGCGGTGGGCGACGAGGGCGCCCGGCACCTTGCGGCCTTCGTCGAAAAGCCCGACCACGCAACGGCGGAAGCCTATCTCCGGTCCGGCGACTATCTGTGGAACAGTGGCATCTTCATGGTCAAGGCGTCGCGCTGGATCGAAATGATGCAGGCCCACGCGCCGGATATCCTCGTCGAGGTGCGGCGCGCGATGGCATCCGCCGGGCGTGATGGCCCGTTCCTGCGCCCGGATGCCGAACACTTCCGCGCCAGTCGTTCCGATTCCATCGACTACGCAGTGATGGAACCGTTGTCTGCATTGCCGGCGGCTGATTCCTCGGCGGTGGTCGTGCCGATGGACGCCGACTGGTCGGACCTCGGCGCCTGGCCGGCTTTGCACGAGATCAACGTGGCGGATGAGAACGACAATGTATTGCAGGGTGACGTGTTCACCAACAATGCGACCGGCAATCTGGTGCATTCCGAGGATCGCCTGGTGGCGGTCGTCGGTGTCGACGACCTGATCATCGTCGAGACTCCGGACGCGGTGCTGATCACCCACAAGGACAGGGCGCAGGAGGTCAAGGCGGTATCGAACTATCTGAAACAGACCGGGCGCATCGAGCATGAGTTCCACCGTTGCGTGCATCGCCCGTGGGGCAGTTTTGAGGGCATTGGCTTCGGTTCGCGTTACCAGGTCAAGCGCCTGACCGTGAACCCCGGCGCCAAGCTGTCATTGCAGATGCATCACCATCGCGCCGAACACTGGATCGTCGTCACCGGCACCGCGCGGGTGACGCGCGACGACGAGGAGTTTCTGCTTACCGAGAACCAGTCTGCCTACATCCCGCTGGGCGCGACCCACCGCCTGGAAAACCCCGGCCAGGTGCCGTTGGAGATCATCGAGGTACAGTCCGGCAGCTACCTTGGCGAGGACGACATCGTGCGGTTCGACGACGACTACAATCGCGACTCGGACAGTTGACCCGAAGTCCCGCGGACGATTCGCTCGAAAAACTAAAATCGGTTATCCTGTGCGGCTTTTCAGTTGCGCGTGGGAACGGCACATGGGATTCAAATGCGGCATCGTTGGACTACCCAACGTGGGTAAGTCCACCCTCTTCAATTCGCTCACCGAGGCCGGCATCGCGGCGGAGAACTACCCGTTCTGCACCATCGATCCTAACGTCGGCGTGGTACCGGTCGCCGATCCACGCCTCGACGTGCTCGCCGAGATCGTCCAGCCGCAAAACGTTTTGCCTACGACCATGCAATTCGTCGATATCGCTGGCCTGGTCGCTGGCGCTTCCAAGGGTGAGGGTTTGGGTAACAAGTTCCTCGCGAATATCCGCGAGACCGACGCCATCTGTCATGTGACGCGCTGCTTCGACAATGACGACGTGGTGCATGTGGCAGGTAAGATCGATCCGCTGGACGATATCGAGATTATCAATACCGAGTTGGCGCTGGCCGATCTGGAGACTGTCGTCAAGGCGTATGACAAGCTGGTGCGTCAGGCGAAGACCGGCGATAAGAAGATCATCGCGCGGAAGGATTTTCTCGACAGCGTGCGCGCCCATCTTGACGAGGGTCGTCAGGTGCGCTCGATGGATCTGGACGACGACCAGTTGCTGGTATTGCGCGACCTGCATCTGCTGACCCTCAAACCGACCCTGTATATCGCCAACGTCGACGAGGACGGCTTCGAGAACAACCCCTATCTGGACAGTGTGCGCGAGTTCGCCGAGGCGGAGGGTGCCGAGGTGGTGCCGGTATGCGCCGCGATGGAGGCAGAGATCGCTCAGTTGGAGGCTGACGAGAAAGTGGAATTTCTTGCCGAAATGGGTCTCGATGAGCCCGGCCTGAATCGTGTCGTGCGCGCTGGTTATCACTTGCTGGGGTTACAGACCTACTTCACCGCTGGGGTCAAGGAAGTGCGTGCCTGGACGGTAAGGGTCGGCGCCACTGCGCCCCAGGCCGCTGGCGTGATCCACACCGATTTCGAGCGCGGCTTCATCCGCGCCGAGGTTATCGCCTATGAGGATTTCGTCGAATACCGGGGCGAGCAGGGCGCGCGCGATGCGGGTCGCATGCGTCTGGAAGGCAAGGAATATATCGTCCAGGATGGCGATGTGATCCATTTTCGTTTCAATGTCTGATCGTTCGCACCGCCCGCAAGTCGATTAGCAGGCCATTGAAAAATGGCATTTTTCGAGATCCCCAATACAGCCAAGGCCAGTCGAATGCCTGGCCAATGATCGTGCGCATGCCATTTTGTTCCGTGGTTGGCGGCGCCACGGTATCAGGGTCTGGATAATACCTCGGTGGGTTCGAGCCGCATCACCGGAAAGGCACTGATGGCGGCTGCCGTCATGCTGATGAGAAATACGCCGGCGAGCGCGAGGACCGGCCCAAACCACATCAGTCGAAAGGGGTAGTCCAGCCCGCTCAGGTGGATCAGTTGGCTGGACAGGGCGCAGATACCGATGCCAATCCCCGATCCCAGAATGGCGCTGCCGCCAGACTGTAGAAAAATCATTCTCAGCAACTTGTGATTGGATATCCCGATCGCTTTCAGTAGTGCGTACTGGCGTAGGTTCTCATAGGTGAACATGTATAGCATGATGCCGGTAACCCCGAATCCAACTGTCATGGCGAGGACCAACATTGCGCTCATGTCGCCAACATCCTCGGAGTTGATCAGATACCAACGCACGGTATCCGATTTGAATTGCGCCTGGGTTCTGGCGCGTAGGCCCGTCCGCGCGGTGATGCGTCTAGCCAGAAGGTCTGGGCTGATTCCCGGTTGTGGCGTGACCAGGACGAAGGTGAGGTGATGTGGGTCCGAGGATTTGATGTGTTTGACTGTCTCGTAAGTCGCATACAGCAGTGGGCGCGGTGGAAAGCGCGGAATCGCATGGGAGTTGCCGATAATGCGGATTCGTATGTCATTGATCAAGAGGATATCCCCGGTGCGCAGTGGGCGCGAAGGCGCTTCGAGGTGGGCGCCATCCGCAGGCCATTGGTCTTCTTCCCTTAGCGGTGTCGACAGCTTGCCTTCGGTCCCTCCGGCATCGACGATGGCGCTGTCGGGGATATGTAGAATAACGGGTCGGCTCTTCTGTAACCGGGGAGCGCCGGCGAGCGAGGCGCTATCCACGCCGATCATTTGAAAAGACTGGAAGCGGCCATTGGGGAAACGCGCGGTGACCTGACCGAGAGCCAAAGGAAGTGCCACACGCACACCTGCCACGCTCTGAACCCGCTTCAGGGCGCTGTCGGGAAGGTTGATCGTGCTTTCCGTGCCGTGGACAGCCGGGTCCATGACCCAGATGCGCGCGCTGGGATTTTCGGAGATCAGCGCAAAGCCTCGCGTCATGAAGCCGGCGAAGAAGGCCATGGCAAAGGTAATCAGAAAAGCAGTGAAGCCGATACCAAGAACCAAGCCCAAGAACTTGCCGCGATCCCCCCAAAGCATCTGGATGGCCACGAGATACATGATCAGCGCGACGCCTCGATAAAAACATCGAGTTGCTGACCGACATAGAGCGGGAATCCCCGTGGCATATTCAGGTTGTAGATGACATTGAGAACCCGTGTGTCGGTGCGTTCGGTGGGACTGCCGGTCAACAGCGCCTTGGGTACGATGTAGGGTTCCACATGATCGAAGCGCAAGGTGATCCGTTTATCGGGACGGTCCGGAAGCCACGCAATGGCGGGCGCCAGATGATCGAGTCGCCAGGCATCGTACTGATTGATCTCCGCGCGCAGTTGCAGGGTCGCCGATCCCATGACGATCTTGGCGGGAACCGATTGACTCGCTTCGAGATAGTCTCCCGCCTGAATGTCGAAGCGCAACAGTCTGCCGGCGATTGGCGCACGGATCGTACGTCGCTGTATCCGCATGTTCAACGATTCAAGGTCAGCCTTGGCCATTGCCAGCTTGGCGCGGGCCAAGTTGAGGGTGTCTCGCGCCTGGGTAAAGCTTTTCTTACTGGCGTATCCTGCTTTGTCTCGCCGCAGTTTGGCGATGTAATCCAGATCATGCCGCTTTGCGGTGATCTCGGCCTTGGCTTCTTCGATGCCTGCCTTGTACTTCGGCAGCAGGACGAGCAGGTCGCTGTCATCCTGTTTTAACAGGAGCTGCCCTTTTTGCACCTGTTCTCCGACCTTGACATGGGTTTGTGAAACGACCCCTGATTCGAGCGGCCGAATGACAAGATTCCGAGGCCGCGCGGCAATCAGGCCCGTTCCCGCGATGTAGTTTGAGAACGGCGGACGCCATTGCGGAAGTGGCTGCATCTTGGCATGCTGCCTGTTTGGCTGCGCGACGATGATATAAACCGCTATCGCCAGCCCGAGAACCGAGAATAAGGAAAGGAACAACAGCTTTTTCATGATTTGGATACGCCTTTTTTCTGTATGTCCAGAATGCGGCCGTCGTCCATGTGGGCGATACGATCCGCATACTCGAAGATCCGGCTGTCGTGTGTCACGATAATCAGGGTTTTTCCAAATGTTTTCACCAAATGCTGTAGCCGTTCCATCACCTGCTGTCCGGTTCGATGGTCCAGAGCGCTGGTCGGTTCGTCGCAGATGATGAGTTGCGGATCATGAACCAGGGCGCGAGCAATGGCGATGCGCTGTTTCTGGCCTCCACTCAAGGCTCCGGGTAACGCATGTTGCTTGGCAGGAAGGCCTGCGTCGCTCAGTGCGTGCTTGGCCTTGTCGAGCGCCTTGGCGCGTGATATCCCCTGGAGCAGCAGCGGAATGGCGACGTTTTCCCGCGCGCTCAATGCCGGTAGCAGGTTGAATGATTGAAAGACGAAGCCAATTCGCTGGAGGCGAAAGTGTTCCTTCTCTTGTTCTGAAAATTCAAGGATGTCCTCACCAAAGATGCGGCATTGACCGGCATCCGGTGCGAGCAGCGTGGAAATCACGGAGAGCAACGTCGTTTTTCCACAGCCCGATGGCCCGACGATCATCATGGTTTCGCCGTCGCGAACCGTCAGGTCGACTCCACGTAGGGCAAATACCCTTGCGTCTCCACCTCCATATGCCTTGGTGATTTGAACGCAAGCGAGCGCGGGTGGCGAGGCGCTCAATGTGGCGGCCAAGCAGGGGCGAGAGGAAATGAAAGAGATGCATTCATCATGTTCGGGCTGATCATTATATCGGTGACGGCGGTGAACCGCCATGGCTGGGTCCGTGCGACCGATAGGCGTTTGGTCAGCGTATCCATGACGCGTCCCGTCAGGCATGGGCTGGCGAGTGGGTCTGTCGCGATCGAGTCTTGGGTCTTTAATAAAGCGTCGGCGATGGAGGCAAGCGTACCCCGGGAGGATTGTGGGTCGTCTCCCGGGGGGGGTGAGTGGGAAAGGAAGACTCGGGTCAGAAATGCATCCGAGTACTCAGCAGCAGGTGGGTCTCATCCGGCCCGTTGATGTCTCGGACGATGCCGCCTTCAAGCACCCAGCGGGGGTGTATCCACTGTAGACCCAGGGTGACCTGATGGATGGTCTGGGCGCCTTGCGTCCAGCGGCCACCGAGTTCCAGCACGCTGTTCCATTCCGCCGTCACGCCCCAGTCGGGGTAGTTGGCCGGCGACAGGCGGTATTGCCACGATAAATCGTAGCGGCCGCTGTCGGGCCGTTGTCCCAGCCCAGCGCGATAGAGCAAGTCGATGTCCCATTCGTGGCGATTTCGATACCAGGTGGAGACCAGTCCGGCCTGGAGCGCGGGGTTGCGGCCGCTGTCGCCGGGGACCACTACGCCGCCGAGCAGACCGATGCGCCGGGTTCCATTGGCGAAGTCGTTTTGCCAGACGATATGCCGGTAGAGCAGGCCAAGATCGCCGACACGACCGGTTCCGGCGGGAGACAGCCGATAGGGCAGGCCGAGCAGGATGGCCTGCTTGGCGCTGATGCCAAGAGCAAGGTTGGCGACTGCCAGATTGCTATCGTCATCCAGATTGCGTTCGATCTGGAGGCGTGCCACGCTGCCGCCCTTGTCCACCGGCAGGGCAACGAAGGCGCGCAGCCCCATGGCGTGCGCCAACGCCGGAAAGAGTAGTGGCAAGGCGACGGCCAGCGGCTTATTTTTCATCGATTCTCTCAACGTCTAGCGGCGTGAATCCCGCGTCCAGGATGGTTTTACGCACCCTGTCGAGATCCACCCCGTCATCTCTGGCGTGAATCCTGACCTTCTTTCGCTTCAGGCTGACCTCGGCCTTTTCGACATCAGGCAGCTTGCGTAGATTGCGTTGCACCGCGTCCACGCAGAAGCCGCAGGTCATGCCGTGGATGTCTATCTCGACGACTTCGCCGGCATTGCCTTGCGTGCCAAGCAGGCTGGTGAACAGCAGCAACAGTATCTTATTCATCATGAGTACCTTTCTCAGGGGGCCAACCATTGACGCAGTGGCAGCAATAGATAGGAAGCCGTCAGGCCGACCAACCAGAACGATGAAGCAAGCCAGAAGATGCGCCTGCCCCAGCGGTTGGTGCGTTGGCAGCGGGCCGCCATCGCGGGGTCGGCTGGACACCGCGTCCCGCGCCACAGGAACCAGGCGGACAGCATGAGCAACAGCCCGGATACGACGAACATCGCGACTTTGTAGTCGGCCAGGGTGACGAGTATCGGCAGTTGCAGGGTGACTGCCGCGACCACCGAGCCAAACCCGAGCGAGACCAGCAGGATCGGCAGTGCGCAGCACAGCAGGGTACCGATCGAGGTGAACAACGCCAACACGCCCAGGCCAATGCCTTCGTCGCCGGAACCTAGCCGCAACACGAGGAATCTCCCCCCTCGGCGCGTGCCTGCTGTATCGGCGGGCAGGGTACACTGCCATAGGAGCAGAACACACAGCAGTCTCCGGCCTTTGGGCGCAGCAGGGTACCGCAGCCGGTGCATTCGTAGTAGAACTGACAGGCGTCGGTTGGCATCTCCTCGGTATGTCGATGTCCGCATTCCGGACAACGGATTTCTGAAAGTAGCTCATACTCTGGCATGTGTCGTCTCCAGGTGGATAAGAAAGGGTCTGTTGACAGGCTCTAAAAGGCCATTTTCGATGACTGCAAGTCATTGAAAATGAAGGAACCGGGAAATCGCATTTTCCGGTTCCGTTGTTGAAAAAGTCCATGGAGGGACTTTTTCAACATCCTGCTAAGCGTCACGGTTGGCGCGCGCTGAAATTCAATGTTCCGCTGGCCGTGATGACATCGTCATTTGGAGTATAGAATCCGTAGTAACTACCGGTTCAAGAGGAAATCATGAGATCGTCGCAAAGCGTTTTTTCGGTCGGGGAACTCGCCTCGCGCGCGGGCAGCAAGGTGGAGACCGTGCGTTACTATGAAAGGGCTGGGCTGATGCCAGATCCACCGCGTACCCCGGGTGGCCACCGGCTCTATTCCGAGGGGCATCTGAAGCGTCTGGTCTTCATTCGAAAGAGCCGCGGGTTGGGCTTTCCGATCGAGCAGGTGCGTGAGTTGCTGAAGCTGATCGATGAACCGAGCCATACCTGTGGCGAGGTGAAGGCATTGGCCATGCTCCAGGCGCGCGAGGTGGAACGCAAGATCACCGAGCTGAAGCGACTGCGCGCCGCGCTGAACCAAATGGCGGTGAAGTGCAAGGGGGGCAGTTACACGGTGGACGATTGTCCGATCATCAACGCATTGTTCGATGGCCCATGACGAAAACTACCGGAGCCTCCAGTTTTCGGATACACTCCCGCCATCGTGACAGTCGCCTGTGATTCGGTGGACAAATCACG
>Ga0256841_1001089_pt1 | contig 24719 bp, 24 predicted proteins | sample 356308metaG_FD_185971 | JGI IMG/M metagenome (GOLD analysis project Ga0256841, IMG submission 185971) | Hydrothermal vent microbial communities from Mid Atlantic Ridge, Atlantic Ocean - 356-308 | ecosystem: Environmental > Aquatic > Marine > Hydrothermal vents | place: Atlantic Ocean: Mid...
AATTGTCCGCACAGGGGATTTTCCGACTGAGTGGAATACGGGCTGTATTGCCGAGGAAAGAAAATTCCCTGTGTGGACAAGGATCAAGCAAGGGCGCGAGCGACTTCATGAATAATCCGGGCTAGGAAGGGCCCAGGGAACGGGATCAGGCGAACTCGTCCACCCCCATCACAGCACGGATATATTCCTTGTCTTCAAACGATTTCACCGCCCCATAGGCGAGCACCGCCTGGCGGGCGCGGACATCCAGCGGCCGGTCATGGAGGATCCGACGACCGTAGAGTCGATACTGGATACGCTCCAGCCGGCTCAGGTCATTCGCCTGGGGATGGCGGGAGCGGGGTTGACGAGACTCGGGCGGCGCATCGTCCGCCGCGTAGACCGGCGCGATGGGTGCGAGCGCGGTCGATTTGGACCAGTCGCCCGCCGCTGGGAAATGGGTGCCGGATATGATCATCTGCCGCCTGTCGCGCCTCGCCTCGCCCGTACGGAGGTTTCAAGAATAATAGTCACCTGATCCTGCAGTTGTGACGGAGTTCACAAAAAGCCTAATACAACCCGGGGCGAACGCCAAATCGATCGCTTCCCGAACGAACGGGATCAACCGGGAGGCCACCCCATCGGCCGGCCGCCGAGGACATGGAGATGGAGGTGAAACACCGTCTGCCCCGCCTCGGCGTTGCAGTTGACCACCGTACGGTAACCCCGCTCCGCAATGTTATCGATGCGGGCCACCTCCTTGGCGGCGTGAAACAATGCCCCCGCGAGCGCGGTGTCTTCCCCCTGAAGGTCGTTGAGTGTCGCGATATGCTTCTTGGGTATGACCAGCACGTGTGTCGGCGCCTGCGGATTCAGGTCCCGGAACGCCAGCACCTGCTCATTCTCGTACACCACATCGGGCTGGATCTCGCCCGCCACCATCTTACAAAACAGACAATCTGTCACTTCGTTCCTCCTGGGAATTCCTAGCCCGTATTATTCATGAATCGCCGCGATGATTGCACAGAGAATTGTCCGCACAGGGGATTTTCCGACCGAGTGGAATACGGGCTGTATTGCCGAGGAAGGAAAATTCCCTGTGTGGGCAAGGATCAAGCAAGGGCGTGAGCGACTTCATGAATAATCCGAGCTAGTCGTCAGTCACCCGTTGCCGCCCCGCAAAGGCATGCGACAAGGTGCCATTATCCACGAATTCAAGCGCCCCCCCCAGCGGCACGCCGTGGGCGATGCGCGTGGTGCGCACCCCAGCGCGGCGGGCCATCTCATGGATGTAATGGGCGGTGGCCTCGCCTTCCACGGTGGGATTGGTGGCCAGGATCAGTTCGCTCAGCGCCTGCTCACCCAGACGGGCCTCCAGACGATCGAGTCCCAGCTCGCGCGGGCCGATGCCGTCCAACGGCGAGAGCCGTCCGCCGAGCACGAAGTAGAGTCCCCGGTAATCGGTGGCCTGCTCGATGGCCATCACATCGGCGGGCGTTTCCACCACACAGAGCAAGGAGGCATCGCGCTTGGGATTCGAACACAGGGCACACACGGGGTTTTCGGTGAGGGTGCGGCATCGGGTGCAATGGCCGATCGCCTCCATGGCATGGGCAAGGAGCGTCGACAACCGGCGCCCCCCCTCCCGGTCACGTTCGAGCAGATGGAACGCCATGCGCTGGGCGGATTTTGGCCCCACGCCCGGCAGGCAGCGAAGGGCATCGATCAGTTGATCGAGCAGGGGCGGCCCGGCCACGGCTCAGAACGGCAGTTTGAAGCCCGGCGGCAGCGACAGGCCGGAGGTCAACCCCGCCATATTCTCCTGGGTCTTCTCCGCCACACGCTGTACGGCGTCGTTCACCGCCGCGGCGATCAGATCTTCCAGCATCTCCTTGTCGTCCGACAGCAGTGAGTCATCGATGCCGACCCGGCGTACTTCGTGTTTGCCGTTCATCACCACCTTGACCAAACCGCCACCGGATTCGCCCGTCACCTCCTCTTGGGCAAGCCGCTCCTGCGCCTTCTGCATCTCCTCTTGCATCTTCTGCGCCTGCTTCATCAGATTGCCTAGGCCACCTTTCATATCATTACACCTCTCATTCGGGATCGATGGGTTTGACACTCTCCTCCACCAACCGGGCGGAGAAGGTCGATTCAAGATTCTGCACCAGATCGTCGCCGCGCATCGACGCCAGCGCCTCTTCCTGACGCTGTATGCGCGCCCGGCTCTGCCGCTGCGCGGGGGTTTCGTCCGTCACCTCGCCCGCCTCGATGCGCAACTGGAGATCAGCGCCCAAGCGCTGTTGCAATGCCTTGAGCAAGCGCTGTTCCGTATTGGCGTTCCGCAACTGCTGATAGCGGGCATCCAGGGTCAGTACGAGGACACCGTCCTTCGCGCTTACCAGCTGGCAGTTGTTGGCCAGTTGCTGCGCAATGCCCCCCACCTGGAGGGAGGCGGCCAACGCGTGCCAATCGCCGACGCCCTCTGCCAAGGCTGCGGACGCCTGTGGCGCATCCCGGTCCACCGGCGGCAACGCCCCCAAGGGGGGCGGCGTGGCGGCCTGCGATGTCCGTGGCGGGGGCGGCCGCTTCGGTGGCGATTTTTTACGGGGGGGCGGTGGCGCGCTGCCCTGTCCATCGGGTACGAAGGCCAGCATGCGCAACAGGATCATCTCGAAACCGGTGCGAGGGTCAGGGGCCAGCGGCAGATCGCGCTGTCCCAACAGGGCGATCTGGTAGAAGAGCTGCACCTCCTCTGGCGACAGACGGTCCGCCAGGGCTTGTATCGCGTCCAGATCCCCGCTTTCCGCGCCGAGCGCATCCGGCACGGCCTGTACCAGGGCGATGCTGTGCAGCACCATGAGCAGTTCCTGCAACGCCGCCGCATAGTCCGGCGTGTACGCCGCCATGTGGCCGGCCCGTTCCAGCAATTCTCTGCCATCCTGTGCGGCCAGCGCCTCCAGCAATCCGAAGACATGCCCCCGGTCGATGGTGCCCAGCATGGCGCGCACGCCCTCCTCGGTGATGCCCTCGCCGCTGAATCCGATCGCCTGGTCCATCAGGCTCAAGGCGTCGCGCATGCTGCCATCGGCGGCGCGCGCCAGCAGGGTCAGAGCCGGCGGCTCGAAGCCAACCCCCTCCTGCTCCAGGATGTGCCGCAGTTGCCCCTCGATCTGGTCCATTGGCAGGCGCTTGAGGTTGAACTGGAGACAACGCGAGAGCACCGTCACCGGCAACTTCTGCGGATCGGTGGTAGCGAGCAGGAATTTCACATGCGGCGGCGGTTCCTCCAGCGTCTTCAGCAGGGCGTTGAAGCTGCTGGTGGAAAACATGTGCACCTCGTCGATGAGATAGACCTTGAAGCGCCCCTTCACAGGGGCATAGGGGACGTTGTCCAGCAGTTCGCGGGTCTGATCCACCTTGGTGCGCGAGGCGGCGTCCACCTCCAGCAGATCGACGAACCGCCCGCCGTCAATCTCACGGCAGGAGGCGCATTCGCCGCAAGGCGTCGAGCTGACACCCTGTTCGCAATTGAGCGACTTGGCGAGGATGCGGGCAATGGTCGTCTTGCCCACGCCCCGGGTGCCGGTAAACAGATAGGCGTGATGCAACCGGTCATTGTCCAGCGCATTGGTCAGCGCCCGCACCACATGTTCCTGGCCCACCAGTTCGGAAAAACTGCGCGGACGCCATTTGCGGGCAAGGACCTGATAGGACATAACTCTGGAGTGCGACGCCATGAAGTGTAAAGGCGGCGATTCCCGCCAGCTACATCCCGGCGCCCGAGTCCACTGCTGCCGCTGCTCCCTTCCGGGCCTGACGGGGTTCACAGTTTATCGCCGCGGGAGAACCAACGGGAACCGCCATTGCGAAGCGCATATGATACAGATCCGGGACGCCGTAGGCGAATTTCAGGAAACCCGTTCCCCGCAAGGGGCACGGCACACATACCCGATCCTGTCATGCAACCGGGAGGATTCCACCATACATATCGCCATTTACCCCGATAACACACCATATAATACTAATATTTCGATGATTTTTTGTGTTTTGTGACCCTGGACAGCCCCACCCCCATGGTATAACTTGCATCCCGATATCTGCGGACTTGCAACCAAACGGCGTTACACCCCACAGCCGCCTGATTAACCCGGTGAGAAATTCGGGTTAAGGCATCAGATCCGCGCCGATTAATCAATCAAGCAATCACACAGACCAAGGTGACTCGATGAAATCTCTTTTTGCGCTACTGCTCTCTCTGATCCTGACCACTCCTCTCCTCGCTGACGAACCGACCAAGGCCCCGGCCGCCGCCGCGGGAAACCCGGCGCTCAAGCAGATGGTCCAACGGAGCATCGTGAAGTTCAAGATCAACGAGGATGTCTCCATCGAGGACGCCATCGATTCCATGAAGCTGCGCTCCAACATGCTCAACTTCAAGCTGGTGGCCGATCTGCCCCTCTCTGAGCAGGTGAAGGCCATGGGCGAAAAGGCCCGCTACATGCGCATCCTCGCCTTCTGTGACGCCCTCATCGCCAAGAAAATGGTGGAATTCGACCCCATCTTCGCCGGCTTCCTCCCCTGCCGCATCGCGGTGATCGAAGACGCCAAGGGCCAGGGCTGGCTGGTGACCATGAACATGGACATGATGCTGAATGCCGTGGACCTGCCGCCGGATCTGCACAAACTGGCGGAGAAGGTCCGCGACACCATCAACAGCATCGTCGATGCCGGGGTGAACGGCGACCTTTAGGCGTCCCTCTGTCAGCCGACTGACACCTCTCTCCTTGAAAAGCAGGGACCCGATCCCCATTGGATGAGCTTGACCCCTTGTTGCCACTGACAGGTGGGTGTCGTGAAAGGCTGGCCGCGCGCGGACATCACGCTTACATGTCGGACCGTGGCCCGGGATGCGCCTTTTGCGATGATCCCCGACCAGGAGAAAGCCATGTCCACTTTAAGCGAAATGCAAGCCACCATCGGCGATATGGTCGATGACCACCGTGGTATCCTCGCCGCCGACGAAAGTCTGCCCACCATCAAGAAGCGGTTTGACGCCATCGGCGTGGAATCCACCGAGGAGAACCGGCGCTTCTACCGCTCCCTGTTGCTGACCACGCCGGGCCTCGGCGAGTACATCAGTGGCGTCATTCTGTTCGAGGAGACCCTCGACCAGAAGGATGAGCACGGTACACCCCTGCCGGAGGTGGCGTGGACCCAGAAAATCGTCCCCGGCATCAAAGTGGACAAGGGCAAGGGTCCGCTTTCGGGCGCGCCGGGTGACCTCATCACCCGTGGACTCGACGGACTTGGCGACCGTCTCAGGGGCTACAAGGAAAAGGGCGCCCGTTTTGCGAAATGGCGCGAGGTCTACCCCATCACCCGCCATAACCCCACCCTGCTCGGACGGCGCGCCAATGCCGAGGTGCTGGCCCGCTACGCCGCCGTGTGCCAGGAACAAGGCGTGGTACCCATCGTCGAACCCGAGGTATTGATGGACGGCGACCACGATATTGACCGCTGCGCCGAAGTGACGGAACAGGTACTGCATGCGGTGTTTCATGCGCTCCACATGCACCATGTCCAGCTCGAACTGATGATTCTCAAACCCAACATGGTCCTGCCCGGCAAAGAGTGCCGCCGCGCCCCGCCCGAGGAGGTGGCCGAGGCGACGCTGCGGGTATTGAGGCGCGTGGTCCCCGCCGCCGTGCCCAGTATCAATTTCCTCTCCGGCGGTCAGGGCCCCGAAGAGGCCACCGCCAACCTGAACGCCATCAATCAGATGCGTGGCAACGCCCCATGGCAGTTGAGCATCTCCTACGGCCGCGCCCTGCAACAACCGGCCCTGCACGCCTGGGCCGGCCAGCCGGAGAACCGGGAGGCGGCGCAAGCGGCCCTGCTCAAGCGAGCCCGCCTCAACAGCCTCGCGCGTCAGGGCAAATACACACCGGACATGGAATGATCATACCGGCCGGGTTCCTGCCGGATCGCCGGTCAGAATTCCGTTCTCCCGGCCGATAATACGGGCAGACACCCTGTTCAGCATTCAGAGAGGTACCGACAATGGCAAAAGACTACGAGTACGAAGGCAAGAAATCCAAACGGCTGGCAGAAGAGGTGAACCGGCTCAAGGCAGACATCAATGCCCTGCGCCGCGATATCTCCGCACTGACGGATGCGCTGGGGGGGGTGGCCTCCGACTACGTTGAGGAGGCCCGATCGAAGGCGCGCGAAAAGACTGCGGATGTCCGTGGGCGCGTCAACGAAAGGGTCCACAATGCCGCCGACAGCGGCAAAAAGGTGGTGGACGACCTGGGCGATCAAATTGGCGAACGCCCCATCACCAGCATGCTCGCCGCCGCCGGACTCGGCTTCCTGGTCGCCCGAATCCTCGACCTGGGGCGCCGACGCTGAACAGTCTGGCGGACATGCTGATCGCCATCGCCGACCTCGCCGAGGCAGAGGGGCGATCGCTTCGCCACTGGACGGTCAAGGTCGGCCTGGCGCTTGGCCTGCTCGTCCTCATGGTGCTGTTGGCCACCACCGGCGTGGCCTTCCTCATCGTTGCCATCTACCTCTTATTCGCCTCATTCATCGGCAACGTGGCCGCTGCGCTGGTGACCAGCGCCAGCGCCTTCCTCATCGCCGGAGGGATCATATGGACCGTTCTGAAGATCACCCGCTGACGGCGGAAGAAGCCAAGCAGCGGCTGCGTCTCGTGGCCAAACACGCCGGCCCCGCCGGCTGGGTGCGGGAGCGCCCCTGGAGCGCCGTCGCCCTCGCCTTCGCCGCCGGCCTCCTGGCAGGCGCCGAACCCGTTGCCCGCAAACCACTGGCGGAGGCGATGGCCTTGCTCATCGCCAGGGGGCTGAACAGCGTCGAGGGTTACTATTAACCCGGCAACAATATATATCGTATTCAGCCGTGGCGTGCCGGTTCGCAGCAAGGCGGCCCATCGCCGCTGTAGCCACCCTACAGCAAGATGGGACAACGCAGTCTGCGGGCCGGCACGCCACGGCCTGTCTTTGAATATCATAGGGTTAGGGGCTTCAGGCAGGCGCCGAACCTGCCTGAAGCCCTGAATGCGATATATATCGTTGCCGGGTTAATAACTGCGCAGCATTATATGCTACAATATTTAACACTTATTATTGCAGTATAAATGTAGGCTGGACGATTTAAAAGCACAGTATGTACCGTTTTGGTGCGTCCCTGTCGCTTGCAGCATGGTCTCCCCTGTTGGAGCGGCAGAGAAGTGCGGATTACAAGCCAACAACAACAGATCAAGGGAAACCATACGATGCGGGTTATACGGTGGAAACCTTCATTAGCCATTCTCTTTTCAGCACTGATCCTCGCGGCCTGCGGAGGAGGAGGCGGCGGTAGCGCAAAAAACACCAATCTACCCCCCACAGCCAACGCGGGCGCCGATCAGCAGGTTGTAGCGCAAGACAACCTCACTCTGGATGGCAGTGGATCCACGGATCCGGACGGCTCGATCACCCAATACGCATGGACCCAGGGGAGTGGCCCGACCGTCACCTTGGCCAATGCCGACACGGCGACCCCTTCGTTCACCGCGCCCAATGTCAATGCGCCGCAGACCCTCGTGTTTCAGCTCGTCGTCACGGATAACGATGGGGCAACGAGCCCCCCCGATTCTGTCAACATCACCGTCAACCCCAACCAACCCCCTGTGGCAAATGCAGGAGCCGACCAGACCGCGGCCGGAAACACTCCCGTCCAGCTTGACGGCACTGGCTCCAGCGACCCGGATGGCGCGATTGCACACTACGCATGGACTCAGCAGGGCGGCCCCGCCGTAACCCTGGCCAATGCCGATACCGCAACCCCTTCGTTCACGGCACCCAATGTCAGTGCGCCGCAAACCCTCGTGTTCCAACTCGTGGTCGCCGACGACAAGGGCGCCAACAGTGCGCCCGACACCGTCTCCGTCTCGGTCAACCCCAATCAACCCCCTACTGCGAATGCCGGACCGGATCAACCCAACGCGGTGGAGCAGGACACCGTCCAACTCGACGGCACCGGCTCCAGCGACCCGGATGGCACGATTGCACACTACGCATGGGCCCAGCAGAGCGGCCCCGCCGTGACCCTGGCCAATGCCGATACCGCAACCCCTTCGTTCACGGCACCCAATGTCAGTGCGCCGCAAACCCTCGTGTTCCAACTCGTGGTCGCCGACGACAAGGGCGCCAACAGTGCGCCCGACACCGTCTCCGTCTCGGTCAACCCCAATCAACCCCCTACTGCGAATGCCGGACCGGACCAGGTGGTCAGCCAGTTCACCACCGTACATCTGGACGGAACCGGATCCAGTGATCCGGAAGGACGGTCGCTGCACTATCAATGGACGCAGACCGGAGGCACATCCGTCACACTGACGAATGCCGACACGGCCAGCCCTACCTTCGACGCGCCGGCGGCATCCAGCACCGACCTCATGTTCAAACTGGACGTGACCGACGACAAGGGTACAAAGAGCAGCGACACCGTCTCCATCCATGTGGCCTTTCGTTCTGATGATTTCACTGGGATCAATGGGTTTCCGCCCGGTTGGACAAGGGTGGATGACTCTGGAAAAACTTCGAGCTGGGCCGTCCGGGGCGATGCACTGCATCAGGATGCCGGAGGTTCCAACAGTCCCAAGGGACGTGAGACAGGAACGACCTACCACAAAGGCACTTACGTTTATGCCAGCAGCACCGGAAGTACATCCTGGACCGACTACCGTCTGTCCGTCGACATTACCCCGGTCCAGCGGACGCCGTGGTCGGAAGACGACGTCGGCATAATGGTCCGCTATACCAATCCCAACAACTACTATCGATTCAGCATGAATGCGCGTTTTGGCGTAACGCGACTGGAGAAGCGGGTCAATGGGCAATTTGTAACCCTGGCCTCCAACTCCCGCAGTTACAAGACGGGTCAGACCGTGCATATCGATGTCGATGTCAAGGGGCCTGACATCATCGTCAGCGTGGATCACACACCGATCATGGCCGCCACCGACGGTGACCTTACCCAGGGTACGGTGGCCCTGTACACGGAGGATCTGGCCAAATTCGATAACGTCTTGGTCGATGCCCCCGTGACCACACCGCACATCGCCCTCAATGCGCCCCTCACATATGATGTGTTTACAAGTACAACCATCGAGGCCAAAGCAACTGCCATCAACGCCAACACGGCGGGTGGGGACTATGCCCGTTTCACACTGGACAACGGCTCTCCACAAACCGACACGACACTCCCGTTCACAGCCAGTTTCACTGGCGTCGCGGCAGGTAACCATACCGTCAAGGTCGAACTTCTCGATGCCGGAAACCAAGTGCTCGCCAGCGATGAACACACCCTTGTCGGTGTGGGCGGGGACGTCTATCTGGGCATTGGCGACAGTTTAATGCTGGGCGAGTTCGATACATTCCCCGACGACAACACCAGCGCAGCAGGCCGGGTACAGGGTGTCGAAGGCATTGCCGCCACCCTCACGGACCTGCTGGACAGCGACACCAAGCCCGTCATCATGAAAGATGCGGGCATGCCCGGCGATGAAGCCACCGATGCCTTAACCCGGCTTCCAAGTATTCTCGATGCCTTCCCCGGCGCCAACAGATCGCTCGTCATGCTGGGCACCAACGATGCCACCTCCCCGGCGACCCCGAGCGGCGCGGGGTTGAATCCGGGAGACGCGGGTTATGATGGCAGTTACAAAGATACGATGCAGAAACTTATCGAGGCACTCAGGACTGCAGGTTCCGCCAATCCCCGGGTCGCCATTATTCCGCCGGCCTGGAGGCAAGGCCCCACTGCAGCGATTGGAAACCCCTGCACCAATGAAAAAACGACCGCAATTCTGCAATACAATGACGTGATTCGTAACGAATTGACTCACAGAACCTTGGGACCGGATCTGTTTTCCGCGTTCCTGGATTGTAGCGACCCCAACAATCCACAACACAACATGATCAGCCTGATCTACGACAGCTACGTGCACTTCAACGCATTGGGTTACAAATATGTCGCGTATCTGTGGCGCAACAACATTACCGGACAAACCGGACTCCCCTTCATTCTGCCGCCCTTGATCAAGTCGGAAACGGCCCCCTTTATCAAGCAGAATCTGTTGAAAAAGGGGAATGCGTGCTATATCAAGGGGTCCGCCGGCATATCTTCCTTCTTTGGAAAACCGGAAGAGAGTATTGTGCTGGAAAACATCCCTCCCTCCATGAAAGACGGCGTATGGATCATGACCGCGACGGGTGATGCCGACCGGACACAGAGCTATTACACCGGCTTCACGGCCGACCGGAATGTCACCGTCTATGTAGCCTACGAAAGTGGCGCCACGCCACCGGACTGGTTGAGCGCGAACTATACGAAAACGCCGGAAATCCTATCGCTGCGGGATACAGCCAAGAACACCATTGTTAACTTCGATGTATATCGAAAGGATTTCAATCTCGGCGACAACGTGCTGCTCGAGGGCAATCTCGCTGTGGGCGCTTCCGGCGCCACCTATAACTATCTGGTCAGCGTCAAGCCGAGATAACGACGTCTCGTCCCACTTCGCCGCGCACGGAAGGCCCCTCACGGGGCCTTCTTTTTTTGCCGAAAGAAGTGCGATTATTGACTCCCGGCTACAACCAACAGCTATGATACACCCTCCAATGCGCACTATTCGTTCAAACATACCATGACTGACACCTCCACCATGTTGTCCCCATCATCCACCGATGAGATACTCGACCCCTTCAAGATCGTCCAGCAGCGTTTTCTGGAGACATCGCAGCGCGTGTCCGGTCTCAAGCGGGGACTGCTCGGCTTTTTGAACGCGCCGAAGCGCGCCATCGTCGTCCACTTCCCCGTCGAGATGGAAGATGGCTCGGTCCGGACCTTTCGGGGCTATCGGGTTCTGCACAGCAATGTACTCGGTCCCGGCAAGGGGGGGATCCGTTACCACCCGGCGGTGACCCTCGAAGAGGTCCAGGCACTGGCCGCGTTGATGACCTGGAAATGCGCCTTGATCGACGTGCCCTTCGGCGGCGCCAAGGGCGGTGTCGTCTGCGATCCCAAGTCGCTTGCGCCAGCGGAGCTGCGCCGCATCACCCGCCGTTTCATCTCCGAACTGGGCGACGACATCGGCCCTCACACCGACATCCCCGCCCCCGATCTCTATACCGACGAACAGACCATGGCCTGGATCTACGACACCTACTCAATCCTCCATCCGGGCCGCAACAACCTGCCCGTGGTGACCGGAAAGCCCCTTGATCTGGGGGGCTCCGAGGGCCGCGAGGAGGCCACCGGGCGTGGCTGCCTCTTCGCCACGGAGCGCTTCCTGGCGCGTGACGGTATCCCTGGCCTGCCGGCCGTGAAAGACGCCAGGGTGGTGATCCAGGGATTCGGCAACGTGGGGGCCGTCGCCGCCCGGCAGTTTCACCAGGCCGGCGCCCGCATCATGGCGGTGAGCGACTCCTCGGGCGGCATCCTCGACGAGAATGGCAAGGGCCTCGATCCCGTGGTGGTCGCCGCCTACAAACGCGAGCATGGCACTGTCGTCGGCCTGCCCGGCACCCGCACCCTCACCAATGCCGACCTGCTCGGCCTCGCTGGCGACATCCTCATCCCCGCCGCAGTGGGTAACCAGATCCGCGCGGACAATGCCGGCAAGGTGCAAGCGCGGCTGGTGGTGGAGGCCGCCAACGGCCCGGTCACTCCCGCGGCGGATCGGATCCTGACGCAACGCGGCATTCCCGTGCTGCCCGACATCCTAGTCAACGCAGGCGGCGTCACGGTGAGCTATTTCGAATGGGTGCAGAACAACATGAACCAGCACTGGGAACTGGACGAGATCAACCGCCTGCTGCGCAAGAAGATGTACAAGGCGGTCGATACCGTGGTGGAGTGTTTCCACGCACTGCAGGCGCAGGACAAGGAGACGAAGGCCGAGGATCCCCTCTTTCTGCGCACCGCCGCCCTCAAGGTCGCCATCGGGCGGGTCGCCCAGGCGACGTTGGAGCGTGGCATCTGGCCTTGAACCGCCCGGGGTGCAGGGTGTCGGCCTTCGCCAAACGCCCTGTGTCCCTCCCGCCCCTTGATATACACCTCTCCCACCGCCATCTAGGGAATAGCATTCATTGCCACCCCAGCGCAGAGAGATTCCCATGAGCACATCACACGACGAGATCCGCATGGACGACCCCTGGGTCGTTCCCACCCGATACTGGCACAAATTGGAAGACGGCCGCATCCAGTGCGACCTCTGTCCCCGCTACTGCAAATTGAAGAACGGCCAGCGCGGCCTCTGTTTCGTCCGCGCCGCCCTGGACGACCAGATCGTCCTCACCACCTACGGCCGCTCCAGCGGCTATTGCGTGGACCCCATCGAAAAAAAGCCGCTCAACCACTTCCTGCCCGGCACTCCGATCCTCTCCTTCGGCACCGCCGGCTGCAACCTGGCCTGCAAGTTCTGCCAGAACTGGGACATCAGTAAATCGCGCGAGATGGACACTCTGGCCGATCAGGCCGATCCCGAGACCATCGCCCGCGCGGCGGAGCAGTTAGGCTGCCGCAGTGTCGCCTACACCTACAACGACCCGGTGATCTTCCACGAATACGCCATCGACGTGGCCAAGGCGTGCCACGAACGTGGCATCCGTTCCGTGGCGGTGACGGCGGGCTACGTCAACCCGGAGCCACGCGCCGAATTCTACGCCCACATGGACGCCGCCAACGTGGATCTCAAGGGCTTCACCGAGGATTTCTACCACAAACTCACCGGCGGTCATCTGGATCCGGTGCTGGACACGCTCAAATATATCAAGCGCGAGACCGACGTCTGGCTGGAGACCACCACCCTGCTGATCCCCGGCCAAAACGATTCGGACGAGGAGATCGAACGCATGGCCCAGTGGGTGGTAGAGGAACTGGGGCCGGACGTCCCCATGCACTTCACCGCCTTTCACCCGGCCTACAAGATGATGGACGTACCCCCCACCCCTTACGAGACCCTGGCCCGTGCCCGCCGCATCGCGATGCGCAACGGTGTCCGCTACGCCTACACCGGCAACGTGGCCGACGACGAGGGCGGCAGCACCTGGTGTCACCAATGCGGCGCCCTGCTCATCGGCCGCCGCGGCTACGATCTGACCCACTGGGGGCTCGATGAACACGGCGCCTGCCGCGAATGCGGCGCCCCCTGCGCCGGGGTGTTCGAGGCCCAACCGGGCACCTGGGGATCCCGGCGCCTGCCGGTCCATCTGGCGGAGTTCCGTGCGGCGAGCGCCTGAGGCCGCCGAAACCGGGCCGCCACACGTTGCAGCCCCCTCCCGGGCGGGTGTGCCCCCTGCTACAGCCCCATCTCCTCCCAGCGCCGTTGCAGGCGCTTCATGGAGATGCGGGTGGCGGCGCCCACCTCCTGGGCGAACAGCGACACCCGCAACTCCTCGAACAGCCAGCCGATCTCCTCGATCCGCGCGTCGTGGCGACCGCTCTCGCGCAGGCGGGCCTCGCGCGAGCGCCACTGCTCCCACAGGGGCTGCATCGCCTGCATCCACTGCCGGTCGCGGGCGGCATTGAGCGGCAGCTTCTCCAGCCGCGCCTCCAGGGCCCGCAGATAGCGCGGAAGATCACACAACCGCGACCAGGGGGTGGCCAGCATAAACCCCTGGAACACCAGCCGGTCGAGCTGCGCGCGCATGTCCTCGAGCGAGGCGAGCCAGTTGATCTGGGTATGCTCCGCCAACCGCCGGCGGACGCGCTGGTAACGGTCGAGGATCTCACCCGCCAGGGTGGTGACCTCCTCCGTCACCCGAGGCAGATCACCTCGGTGCGCCTGGACCCGTTGTGCCAGCGCCTCGCCCGAACGCGGCAGGGGCGGCTCTGCGAGAAAGGTGCGGTCGAGGATCAACGCCGTGAGGTCTGCCTCCAGCGGCTGCGAGGGTTCGGGCGTGCGTCCCTTCACCACGGGCGCCTTGGCGTACTGCAACACCATCCGCTGCAGGCCGGGTAGGCCCTTCCGCAGCCGCGCCGCCTCCGCCCGCAATTCCAGCAGGATCAGCCGCCGCAGACCGGCGCGATGGACCCGTTCCGCCGTCTCGGCGCTGGTCTGCAGGGCCACCTCCACCCGGTCGCCCCGGTCCACCAGCGCCGGCCAGGCCCGGCTCTCGACACCTCCGGCCTTCAACGGCATGCTCTCCGCCAGTTCAGCGAAGTCGAACCCCTTGATACGCCGGTCGCCAGCGGGCCGGGGCACCTGCCCGGCAAGGCTCCGCGCCGCCCGTTCCGCATGGCGCCGCTGCAGCGCCGCGAGGTCGTGGGAAACGGCGATCTCGCCGCCTTTCTCGTCCACCAGACGAAACTTCATGCGCAGATGCTCCGGCAGATCGATGCCTCCGAAGTCCCCCTCCCCCACCCGCACCCCCTTGAGTGACTTGAGGGTCTCCACCAGCCGGGGAAGCAGCGGCCCGCCAGGGATCATCGCCCGCACGCAGGCATCGGCGGTGTCGGGCACGGGTACCAGCGTCCGGCGCAGCGCTTTGGGCAATCCCCGCAGCAGGGCGACGATCTTCTCCTTCAGCAGGCCGGGCACCAGCCATTCACCGGTCTCCCGTGGGATCTGCATCAGCAGGTGCAGCGGCACCACCAGGGTCACGCCATCAGCGGCGTCGCCCGGTTCGAAGTGGTACGCCAGCGCCAACGCCACCCCCGCGACCTCCAGCCGGTCCGGAAAGGCCTCGGCCGAGACGGATTCGGCCCCCGCCTGCAGCAGGTCCTCCTGCCGCATGTGAAGCCGCCACCGCCCCTTGCCACGCAGCGCCTTGCGCGCCCACTGCTCGAACTGGGGTGTACTGTAGATGCCTTGCGGGATGCGCTCGTCGTAGAAGCGGAAGATCGCCTCCTCATCCACCAGCAAGCCATGGCGGCGCAGCTTGGCCTCCATCGCCTCGATATCCGCCCGCAACTCGCGGTTGTGGCGGAAGAAGGGCAGCCGAGTGTTGAAGTCCCCCTCCACCAGCGCCGAGCGGATGAAGATCTCCCGCGCCTGCGGCGGGTCCACGGGGCCAAAGTTGCAGCGCCGCCGCGCCACCAGCGTCAAGCCGTAGAGGGTAACCCGCATGAAGGCGCCTACCTGCCCACGCCGGGGTTGCCAGTGGGGCTCCGAATAGTTGCGCTTGACCAGGTGACCGGCGGCGGACTCGATCCACTCGGGGCGGATCTCCGCCACCATCCGGCCATAATGGCGGCGGGTCTCCACCCGTTCCGCCGCCATGATCCACTTGGGCGCCTTTTCCGCCGTCCCCGAGCCGGGCCAGATATGGAACCGGCCGCCACGCGCGCCGAGGTACTCCTTCTTCTCGCCGCGCACGCCGATGTGACCCAGCAGGCCGGTGAGCACGGCGCGGTGGATCGCCTCATAGCCGCCTGGCTTGTCGTTATCGCGGAAGCCCATATCGTGCATCTGGCGGCGCAGCTGAAGATGGATGTCCTGCCACTCGCGCACCCGGTTCCAGGAGATAAAGTGATTTCTACATAACTCGCGGAACTTGCTTTTAGACAAATGCTTGCGATTTTTTTCCAGAAACTCCCACAGGTTGAGAAGGGCGACGAAATCGGACCGTTCGTCCGCAAAGAGGGCGTGCATCGCATCCGCCGCCTGCTGCTTGTCGAGGGGGCGCTCGCGGGGATCCTGTATGCTCAGGGCGGCGGCGATCACCCGCACCTCTTTCAGACAGTGGGTGTGGGCGGCCTCAATCAGCATGCGCGCGATGCGGGGATCCACCGGCAGCCGCGCGAGCAGGCGCCCCAGCCGGCTGACCCTGCGCTCGCCGTCCACAGCCCCCAGCTCGGCCAGCAGCCGGTAGCCATCGCTGATCAGCCGGCGGTCGGGGACATCGACGAAGGGAAAACGCTCGATCTCGCCGAACCCCAGCACCTTCATCTGCAGGATCACCGATGCGAGGTTTGTGCGCAGGATCTCTGGCTCGGTGAACTCGGCGCGCGCCTCGAAATCCTCCTCGCTGTAGAGCCGGATGCAGATCCCCGGCGCCTCGCGGCCGCAGCGTCCCTTGCGTTGGTCCGCCGATGCCCGGGAGATGCGCTCCACCGGCAGGCGCTGCACCTTGCTGCGGTGGCTGTAGCGGCTGATGCGGGCAAATCCGGTGTCGATGACGTGACGGATGCCAGGCACGGTGAGGGAGGTCTCCGCCACATTGGTGGCGAGCACGATACGCCGCGCCGCATGGGGCCGGAAGATACGCGCCTGGTCGGCAGGACCGAGGCGGGCATAGAGGGGGACCACTTCCGCACCCGGCAGCTTCATCTCGTGCAGGGTCTCGGCGGTCTCCCGGATCTCACGCTCGCCGCTGAGGAAGACCAGGATGTCGCCCTGGTCCTCCCGCCCCAGTTCATGCACCGCCGCCGCGATGGCCTGCTGCATGGGCGCATCGCGTTCCGCGCCCGTCTCTTCCGGGGGGCGATACCGCACTTCCACCGGCCAGGTACGGCCGGAGACGGTGATCACCGGCGCCCCGCCGAAGTGCTCGGCGAAGCGCTCCGGGTCGATGGTGGCCGAGGTGACGATCACCTTGAGATCGGGCCGTTTCGGCAACAGCTTTTTCAGATAGCCCAGCAGGAAGTCGATGTTGAGGCTGCGCTCGTGGGCCTCGTCGATGATGAGGGTATCGTACTCGTCGAGAAAACGGTCCCGCTGGATCTCCGCCAGCAGAATGCCGTCGGTCATCAGTTTGACCCGGGTCGCGGGCGCCACATGGTCGTGGAAGCGCACCTTCCAGCCCACGGCCGTGCCGGGTTCCACGCCCAGCTCCTCCGAAATGCGCATGGCCAGTGACCGGGCGGCGATGCGCCGCGGCTGGGTGTGGCCGATGCGGCCAAAGACCCCACGGCCCAGCGTCAGGCAGATCTTCGGCAACTGGGTGGACTTGCCGGAACCGGTCTCGCCACAGACCACCACCACCTGATGCGCCTCGATCAGGCGGGCAATCTCCTCGTGGCGTTCACTGACCGGCAGGGCGGGCGGAAACCCGACCGCGGGGGCGAGGCGGCGCCGCGCCTCCGCCTGCCGCCGGGAGGCCTCAATCTCCTGTTCCAGCCGCGCCAACAGCGCCCCATCCACCGGCCCTTTCTCCCGCCGCCGGCGCAGCGAGGCGAGCCGCCGCCGGAGACGATGGCGGTCCGCCAGCAGGCACTGCGCGATGTCGGAGGATTCAGGAAGGATCGAGGATGACACGGACGGGGTTCGAACACGGACTCAGGTTCATTTTATTATTATTATTAACCCGGCAACAATATATATCGTATTCAGCCGTGGCGTGCCGGTTCGCAGCAAGGCGCCCCATCGCCGCTGTAGTCACTCTACAGCAAGATGGGGCAACGCAGTCTGCGGGCCGGCACGCCACGGCCTGTCTTTGAATATCATAGGGTTAGGGACTTCAGGCAGGCGCCTCTGGCGGTTCGAGGAGAAACGTCCGGGGTCGAACTCAACGGACGCCGCGTCACCCGGTCATCCACGGTGACCGGTGTAGTCCCGGTTCGGCCTATTGGCCCATATGGAACGCCTCGGGCGCGGGGCACATCGCCTTGATCCGCGCCGAGACCTTCTGTTGAAGCGCCTTGTCCTTGTCGACCTCCGGGTAGTCGCGCTTCAATTTGTCAAAGCACGCCTTGTTCCCCTCCATGTCGTCCTTCATGGATTCGAGCGCGGACATGTCACCCTTTTTCATCGCCTCGGCAACAGCGGTCATCTTCTCGTACATGGGCTTCAGGCAGGCGCAGGCGTCCTTCGCCGCCCGATCCACCGGATCGCCCCCGCAGGAAGCCAGCCCCAGGGTAGCAGTCACTGCGGCCCATACCGCCATTCTCTTTTTCAGCATTGTCGTTTTCCTCGTGGGTAGGTGCGGTAGTCACCGCAGAGAATGATCATGCGACTATACACCAACAGCGATGTGGCCGCCGCCGTTTAAAGTCGTCGGGCACGGTCTCTGCCGTGATCTCCTCGATACCGGCCGCCTCCTGAATGGCGGGATCGAGCCGGAAACGCCGCAGGTTGTTGGAGAAATAGAGCACCCCACCCGGCGCGAGCAGCCGCAGGCATCCCCGTATCAGGCGGGGATGATCGCGCTGCACATCCAGTACGCCGTCCATCCTCTTGGAGTTGGAGAAGCTGGGCGGGTCCATGACGATGAGATCGAAGCGCTCACCGGCGGCGGCCGCCTCTTCCAGATAGCGGAACGCGTCACTGCGCTCCCGGCGGTGGCGCTTCAGCTCCATGCCATTGAGCTGGAGGTTGCGCGCCGCCCAATCCAGGTAGGTGTTGGAGAGGTCCACAGTCACACTCTCCCGCGCACCCCCCGCCGCGGCGTAGACGGTGAAGCTGCCGGTGTAGGCGAAGAGATTGAGAAAGCGTTTTCCGCCCGCTTCGTCCTGCACCCTGGCGCGGGTCAGACGATGATCGAGGAACAGGCCGGTATCCAGGTAGCTGTCGAGGTTGACGAGAAACCGCAGTCCCCCCTCCCGCACCACTGCCTCACGGCCGCGCCTCTGCTGCTTGCGATATTGGGCGCTCCCCCTCTGCCGCTCGCGCATCTTGAAGGAAAAGCGATCGGCGGGCACCTCCAGCGCCTCCGCCAGGGCCTCGGTCAGCTCGCCCAACGCCGCATCCGTGAACGCCGGCCGCCCCTTGCGGGCATACTCCTGCACGTGCACCCACTCTTCGTAGCGGTCGATGGCGAAGGGGAACTCGGGGATGTCCCGGTCATACAGCCGGTAGCAGCTGATCCCGCGGCGGCGCGCCCATTTGCCCCAGTGACGGACATTTTTGCGCAGGCGGTTCTTGAGGGGATCGAGCGACGGCATGATGATAGACTTCCACGTTTTCAGACCCGCCGCAAATCCGATAATGACAGAGACCGCCGATTTCCCGTGGACCGTCTACATGGTGCAGTGCAGCGACGGCAGCCTCTACACCGGCGTCACCACCGACCTGGAAAGGCGGCTCGCCCAACACAACAATGGCCGCGGCGCCAAATACACCCGCGCCCGCCGCCCGGTGCGGCTGGTCTATGCAGAAAGGGCGGCGGACAAGGGCGCTGCGCTGCGCCGGGAGATCGCCCTCAAGCGCCTCTCCTCCGCCCGTAAAAGACGGCTCATCAACGCCGGAACAACCACATGATCAACGAGATCAGAAGGCTCGCCAGCACCATGGTGGTGATGGGAAAGTAGATCTTGAGGCCAGGCCGGTCGATAATGATGTCACCCGGCAGCCGCCCGAGGGGCAGCTTGGAGAGCCAGGGCCAAAGCAGACCCGCCAGAACCAGCGCAACGCCCGCAATGATCAGGAAGCGTTGCATGGCCGGGCGTCAGTGCCCGCCCCCTTTCAGCGCCGCCACCATGCCCTCAATGGAATCCTTGGCGTCGCCGAAGATCAGCGAGGTGTTGTCCTGGTAGAACAGCAGGTTGTCCACGCCCGAATAACCGGGCCGCATGGAGCGCTTGAGGAAGAACACCTGCTTCGCCTTGCCCGCCTCCAGGATCGGCATCCCGTAGATGGGGCTGGAGGCATCCTCCTTCGCCGCCGGGTTGACCACGTCGTTGGCGCCCACCACCAGCACCACGTCGGCGGTGGGGAACTCGGGATTGATCTCGTCCATCTCGAAGACGTGGTCGTAGGGGATGTCCGCCTCCGCCAGCAGCACGTTCATGTGCCCCGGCATGCGCCCTGCCACCGGGTGGATGGCGAACTTCACCTCCACGCCCCGTTCTTCCAACAGCTCCATCAGTTCCTTCAGGGCGTGCTGCGCCTGCGCCACCGCCATGCCGTAACCGGGCACGATGATCACCTTGTTGGCGTCCTCCATCCAGTAGACCGCATCCTCGACGGAGGCCGATTTGACCCCCTTCTCCGCCGCCTGCCCCACGGCGCTCGCCTCGCCACCGGATTCGCCACCGAAACCGCCGAACACCACATGCAGGATCGAACGGTTCATGGCCCGACACATGATGTAGGAGAGGATGGCGCCGGAGAAGCCCACCAGGGCGCCCACGATGATCAGCAGATTGTTGTGCAGGGTGAAGCCGGTGGCCGCCGCCGCCCAGCCCGAGTAACTGTTGAGCATGGAGATGATCACCGGCATGTCAGCGCCGCCGATGGGGATGATGAGGGTAAAGCCCACGGCAAACGACAACAGCGTCATCAGCACCAGCGACACCATGCTGCCGGTGGCGGCGAAATGGACCCCTAACAACACGATCACCACCCCGAGGGCGGCATTCAGCAGATGTTGCCCCTTGAACAGGACCGGCTTGCCCGAGATCAGCCCCTGCAGCTTGCCGAAGGCGATCACCGAGCCGCTGAAGGTGATGGCGCCGATGATGATGCCCGCCGACAGCTCAGCCATGAGGACGGGATTGAGGGTGCCCGCCGCATGGCGGTTGATGAAGGTCCCGATGGCCACCAGCACCGCGGCCATGCCGACGAAGCTGTGCAATGCCGCCACCAGTTGCGGCATGTCGGTCATCTGAATGCGCGCCGCCAGCACCGCGCCGATGACGCCGCCGATCACCACGCCGGTGACAATGAGGCCATAGGACTGAACCTCGTTGCCCATCAGGGTGGCGCCGATGGCGATGGCCATGCCGAGCATGCCGAAATAATTGCCCCGCCGCGCGGTGGAGGGATGGGTCAACCCCTTCAGGGCGAGGATGAAGAGCACCGCCGAAACCAGGTAGGCGAGCGCCTGTGCGTTGTCTGAAATCCCCATGCGCGACCCTTATTTCTTCTTCTTTTTGAACATCGCCAACATCCGGTTGGTCACCAGAAAGCCGCCGAAGACATTGATGGAGGCGAGCAATACAGCGAAGAAACCGAACGCCTCGGCGGCGCCGCCGGCCTCCTCCAGCCCGGTCACCAGCAAGGCGCCCACAATGACGATGCCGGAGATGGCGTTGGTCAACGCCACCAGCGGCGTGTGCAGCGAGGGGGTCACCCCCCACACCACGTAATAGCCGATGAAGCAGGCGAGCACAAAGACGTACAGCGCAACCAGGGTATCAGGCATTGTCGCCCTCCTTCTCTTCGTGTCCGGTCGCCACCCGCATGGCGGCGGTGATCTCGTCCTCCCCCAGATCCTTGAGCGCCAGCCCCCCCTCGCCCTGCTCCACCATGATATCGAGCAGGTTACGGATGTTGCCGGCGTAGAAGGCGCTGGCGTCCGATGCCATCAGGGAGGGGAAATTGGTATGGCCCACCAGCGTCACACCGTGCTTCTCCACCACGGCGTCCCGCTCCGTCAGCGGGCAGTTGCCGCCGGTGGCGGCGGCCAGATCCACGATCACCGAGCCCTCGCGCATGCGCTGCACCACCTCCTCCGTGATCAGCACCGGCGCGGGGCGGCAGGGAATCATGGCGGTGGAAACGATCACATGGGCCTTCGCCAGTTCGTCGGCCAGCGCCTGCTGCTGACGGGCCTTGGCCTCGTCGGACAGCTCCTTCGCGTATCCCCCTTCGCCGGTCCCGCTCTCGCCCACATCCAGCTCGATGGCCTTGGCGCCGAGGGACTCGATCTGCTCCCGGGTCTCGGGCCGGATATCGTAGGCGTAGACATCCGCCCCCAGCCGCCGCGCCGTGGCAATGGCCTGCAGGCCCGCCACCCCGGCCCCGAGCACCACCACCCGCGCCGGTTTGGCCGAGCCGGCCGAGGTCATCATCAGAGGGAAAAATCGGCCGTACCGGGCCGCTGCCTCGATCACCGCGCGATAACCGGCGATGTTGCTCTGCGAGGAGAGCGCGTCCATGGACTGGGCGCGGGAGATACGGGGGATGCGCTCCATGGCGAGCATCTGTACCTTGCGTCCGGCCAGCGCCGCCAAAGTGCCGTCGTCGTCGCACATCTCCAGGAAAGCGATGAGAATCGCCCCCTCGGCCAACTTTGCGATCTCGTCCATCGTCGGCCGGCGCACCTTGGCCACAAGGGGGGCGCCCCAGGCGGTGGCAGAGTCGACGATCTCCACCCCCGCATCGCGGTAACTGTCGTCCGGATAGTGGGCGGCGGCGCCGGCGCCCTCCTCCAGCAGCACCTGCCACCCCTGACCGATCAGCCGCCTGGCCACCTCGGGCGTCATCGCCACCCGGCGCTCGCCCGCGGCAGTCTCTTTGGGAAAACCGATTTTCATAACACTCCAGACCCGATCCTCGCCGAATCGACACCCACCCGTAAAATCGTCGTATTATCAGGATTCGGATGCCGCTTCTCAAGCACTATTCGGCCTTGCGCGGCAAAAGCGGCCGCCGTTCAGTAAAATCATACCCCATGGCCTGGCGCATCCGACCCGGCCAAATGCAGACAGAAACCCCATCGCCCATGCCGCTCGACTACTTCACCCTCGACCGCATACGCAGGCAGCACCCCGCCTGGCGCCTTCTGATGGCCGCACACGCGCCGCTGATCGTCAGCTTCCTGCAACGCGCCTTCATTGAACCGAACGCGCGCGTGCTATCCCAGTCGGAGCTGGCCTCGCGGTTGGAGGACATGCTCTATCAACTGCGCGAATCGCTGGGCGACGACGCCTTCCCCAAAACCGCCGGCCAGTACCTCGACGACTGGGCCCAGGACGACAAGGGCTGGCTGCGCAAGTTCTATCCAGCCGACTCCGACGAGCCCCACTTCGACCTGACCCCAGCCACGGAAAAGGCGATCGCCTGGCTGGAGAGCCTCGGCGGGCGCGCCTTCGTCGGCACCGAGTCGCGGCTGCTGACCGTGTTCGAACTGCTGCGCCAAATGGCGGAAGGCGCTGAGACCGACCCCCGCGCCCGCATCGCCGAACTGGAGAAGCGCAAGGCCGAGATCGACGCAGAGATTGCCCGCATCGAGGCCGGTGACATGGACATTCTCGACGACACCGCACTGAAAGACCGCTTCCAGCAACTCGGCGCCACCGCCCGCGAACTCCTCACCGATTTCCGCGAGGTGGAGCAAAACTTCCGCCAGTTGGACCAGTCGGTGCGGGAACGCATCGCGCTGTGGGACGGCGCCAAGGGCGCGCTGCTGGAACAGATCTTCGGCGAACGCGACGCCATCGCCGACTCCGACCAGGGCCGCAGCTTCCGCGCCTTCTGGGACTTCCTCATGTCGCCGAGCCGACAGGAGGAGCTGACCGCGCTGCTGGAACGGGTGCTGGCGCTGCCCCCCATCGAGCAGATGCGCCCCGACCGCCGCCTGAAACGCATCCACTACGACTGGCTGGAGGCCGGCGAGCAGACCCAGCGCACCGTGGCGCGACTCTCGCAACAGCTGCGCCGCTATCTCGACGACCAGGCCTGGCTGGAAAACCGCCGCATCATGGAGGTATTGCACCAGATCGAGACCCGCGCCCTGGCCCTGCGCGAACAACCACCGAAGGGGGATTTCATGACCATCGACAGCCCCGCCCCCGACATCCGCCTGCCGATGGAGCGGCCGCTCTACAGCCCGCCCTTCAAACCGAGGCTCGACGACCACATCGAACTGGGGAAAGACGACGTGACGCCGGAGATCCTGTTCGAGCAGGAATGGGTGGACAAGGCGCGGCTGAGCGGGCACCTGCGCCGCTCCCTGCAACTGCGCGAACAGATCAGCCTGCCGGAACTGCTGGCCGAACACCCGCTGGAACAAGGCCTGGCCGAACTGCTCGCCTGGTTTGCCATCGCCAGCGAATCCGACCACGCCGTCTTCGACGAAACCCGCCACGACCTGATCCAATGGCGCGACCCCGACGGCCGCGAGCGGCAGGCGCGCCTGCCGCGTATACTCTTCAGCCGATGAACGACACGACGCCAACCCACGAAACCGACGCCCTGCCCCGCGTCCTCATCGCGCTGCTGAAGGGCATCGTCTACGAAGAGAACGACCCGGCCCTCTGGCAGCAACTGCTACACCTGCAACCCCGCGTGCGCGACTACGTTGGCCTCATCGGCCTCGAACTGGTGCTCGACGAGGCGGAAGGCTACGCCTGGCTGCGCACCCGCCCGCCGCGCGAGGACGCGCCGGAACTGCCCCGGCTGATCACCCGCCGCCAACTCTCCTTCCCCATCAGCTTGCTGCTCGCCCTGTTGCGCAAGAAACTGGCCGAATTCGACGCGGGCGGCCAGGAGACCCGCCTGATCCTCTCCCGCGACGACATCGTCGACCTGCTGCGCGTCTTCCTCCCCACCGGCAGCAACGAAGTGAAACTGATGAAACAGATCGACAGCCAAATCAACAAGATCGTCGAACTCGGCTTCCTGCGCCGCCTGCGCGGCCAGGAGGGTCAATACGAAGTCCGCCGCGTCCTCAAGGCCTTCATCGATACCCAGTGGCTCCACGAATTCGACCAGCGGCTGGCGGAGTACCAACAGCGCATCCAGTGAACATTCCACTGGATGAATACTCCAGCCGATTGTCCCCTCTACCAAGACGAGGAGAAGGTTCAAACATCCACCTCCGCGCACGTTCCCCCCACCCATCGAGTGGTCAGGAAGCAAAATCCACATTGCCACCTAACGGCAGGGATTTTACGGATCACCTATCGGGGATTCTGAAACGAAATCCTTCAATAGTCTCGATTCCTCGACTTTATCATGTGCGAACAGCACGTATTTCCAGGACTTTACCCCATGCTCCAATGAGTACTCCGTCGCATGCCGACACCAGTTTTGCGCCGCTTCCGCCTTGGCGACCACATCG
>Ga0256841_1001090_pt1 | contig 24710 bp, 21 predicted proteins | sample 356308metaG_FD_185971 | JGI IMG/M metagenome (GOLD analysis project Ga0256841, IMG submission 185971) | Hydrothermal vent microbial communities from Mid Atlantic Ridge, Atlantic Ocean - 356-308 | ecosystem: Environmental > Aquatic > Marine > Hydrothermal vents | place: Atlantic Ocean: Mid...
AGAAGGCGTCGATACTGTGCTGGAGCTTGGGCCGGGCCGGGTGCTGACTGGTCTCACCCGCAGGATAGACCGTAGAATCAAAAGCTTGGCGGTGTACGATCCCGCCAGTCTGGATAAAGCGCTGGAGGCTGTACAACATGCTGAATGATGAGATTGCGCTAGTCACGGGGGCCAGCCGGGGCATCGGCCGGGCCATCGCCCTCGCCCTGGCCGCGCAGGGGGCGACGGTGGTTGGAACCGCGACCACCCAGGGAGGCGCAGACGCCATCGGAGAACGCCTGGAGTCAGCAGGATTCAAGGGTGCCGGGCAGGTTCTGGATGTGACCGACGGCGCCTCTGTGGATGCGGTGGTCAAGGCCACTGTCGAGGCGTTTGGCGCCCCGACCATTCTGGTGAACAATGCGGGGATCACGCGCGACAATCTGTTGATGCGCATGAAGGAAGAGGAGTGGAGCACCATCCTCGACACCGATTTGAGTTCGGTCTATCGCATGAGCAAGGCGGTCCTGCGCGGCATGATGAAGGCGCGCCGCGGGCGCATTGTCAACATCAGCTCCGTGGTGGGGGCGATGGGCAACGCGGGTCAGACCAACTATGCGGCGGCCAAGGCGGGCATGGTGGGGTTCACCAAGTCACTGGCGCGCGAGGTCGGGGCGCGCAATATCACGGTGAATGCCGTGGCGCCGGGGTTCATCGACACCGATATGACGCGGGATTTGCCCGAGGAGCAGAAAGATGCGCTGCTCGGCGCGATCCCCCTCAACCGGTTGGGCCGGCCCGAGGAGATTGCGGCAGCGGTGCTGTTTCTCGTGTCGCCGCAGGCCGGCTATATCACCGGCGAAACACTGCACGTCAACGGCGGGATGTACATGACGTAGCCGCGCCGTGTGTGCTTTAACATTGATCGGATTGTGAATACAATACGGAAGCGGCCGCTTTCCCGGCCGTTCAATCATTTCGGAGGACTTGAATAACATGAGCACTGTCGAAGAACGGGTTAAGAAGATCGTCGTGGAGCAGCTGGGCGTTAAAGAGGACGAAGTGACCACCGAAGCCTCTTTTGTTGACGACCTCGGCGCGGACTCGCTCGACACTGTTGAACTGGTGATGGCCCTCGAAGAGGAATTCGAGACCGAGATTCCGGACGAGGACGCCGAAAAGATCACGACGGTGCAGCAGGCAATCGAATACGTCAACGCCCATAGTTGACGGTTGTTTCGCAGATACTGATGCCCCCGGTAGCCGGATGCCGTGACGCATCCGGACCGGGGAGTGTGCGCCGCCTTGGATCAGGGGCGGCCAACCGATTGAAGGCGTTTCCCGAAGACTGACTATTGGGGGTATGGCTGACATGTCAGGCAGAAGAGTTGTGGTGACAGGACTGGGCATTGTCGCCCCTGTCGGTCTGAAGGTGGATGAGGCGTGGGCGAATATCATTGCCGGGAAGAGCGGCATCCAGCCCATCACCCATTTCGAGATCGAACCGTTCACTACCCGCTTTGGCGGCCCCATCTACGGGTTCGATATCGAGGAGTACATCTCCCGTAAGGAGGCCCGTAAAATGGACAAGTTCATCCATTACGGCCTTGCGGCGGGCAGTCAGGCCATAGAGGACTCCGGGCTCGAGATCACCGACGAGAACCGCCACCGCATCGGTGTCGCCATCGGCTCCGGCATCGGCGGTATCAGCGGCATCGAGAACAGCTACGGCGCCTATCTGAAAGGAGGCCCACGCAAGATATCCCCGTTCTTCGTTCCCGCCAACATCATCAACATGGTGGCGGGCAACCTCTCCATCAAATACGGACTCCAGGGCCCCAATTTTTCCATCGTCTCGGCCTGCAGCACGGGCACCCACAATATTGGTGACGCCGCCTTCATGATTCGGCACGGACTGGTGGACGCCATGGTCGCGGGTGGCGCGGAGATGGCCACCACTCCCGTCGGTCTGGGCGGTTTTGCCGCGGCGCGGGCGCTCTCCACCCGCAACGACGATCCGCAGGGCGCCAGCCGCCCATGGGACAAGGACCGGGATGGCTTCGTGCTGTCCGATGGCGCCGGCGTGGTGGTGCTGGAAGACTATGAGCACGCCAAGCGGCGGGGCGCGCACATCTATGCGGAACTGGCGGGTGTCGGCATGAATGCGGATGCCTACCACATGACGGCGCCCTCGAAAAACGGCGAGGGCGCGCGGGCGTGCATGAGGCTGGCGTTGGAGGATGCCAGGATCAACCCTGAGGAAGTGGACTATATCAATGCCCATGGCACGTCGACGCCTGCGGGGGATGTGGCCGAGACCTTGGGGATCAAGGCCGCGTTCGGCGATCATGCCTACAAGCTTGCGGTGAGCTCCACCAAGTCCATGACCGGCCACATGCTGGGCGCCGCCGGCGGCGCGGAGGCGGTGTTCACGATCCTTGCCATTGAGCACCAGATCGCGCCGCCCACCATCAACTACGAGACACCCGATCCCGAGTGCGATCTTGATTACGTCCCCAATACTGCCCGGGAGATGAAGATCGAGGTGGCCCTATCCAACTCCTTTGGATTCGGCGGGACCAATGGCACGGTGGCGTTACGCCGCCTCACCTGAGCCCCGGCGGCTGGCGGCGACGTCCTTTTCCCGGTGATCGTAGACGGGGTCAAGACAAACAATATCCCCGCCTCGGACCGCGGTCTTCTATATGGTGACGGGCTGTTCGAGACGTTGGCGGTGCGCGAAGGCCGCCCCTGCCTCTGGAATGCCCACATGGATCGCCTCGCCAAGGGATGTGAGCGGCTGGGATTTCCTTTTCCTGACCCGGCCCACCTGTTCGAGGAGGCCCTGCTTGCCATCGGTGACCGGCGGCGCGGGGTGCTCAAGATCATCGTGACCCGCGGTACGGGGGGGCGGGGCTACCGGCCGCCCGAGGCGCCGCACACGCGGCGCATCATCGAGCTGCATCCATGGCCGGACTCTCCGCCCGAGTGGCGGCAGGAGGGGGTGCGCCTCCGCCTGTGCTCGACCCGGCTTGGAATCAATCCCGACCTGGCGGGTATCAAGCACCTCAACCGCCTCGAACAGGTGATGGCACGCGCCGAATGGGACGATCCGGCGGTCGCCGAGGGCCTGATGCGGGATACTGCCGGTCACGTGGTGGAGGGGACATCCACCAACCTCTTCCTGGTGGAGGACGACGGGCTGGTGACCCCCGATCTCTCGTCATGTGGAGTCGCGGGGGTGATGCGGGCGGTGGTGACGGAGGTTGCGGGGGAACTCGGCATCGCCCTTCGGCAGCGGCCGGTCACCCTGAAGGATACGCAAAATGCGCGGGCCCTGTTTCTGACCAATGCGTTGATCGGCATCTGGCCGGTACGGACGTTCGAGCAGATTGCCTTCGATATCGACGCCATCCCGGCGTCGCTTCGCAACCGAGTACAGAACCGGGCCTATGCCCCCTGAGATGCCAGACGGACCGACGATGACGGAAGAACAGGAAGAGAATCAGCAGGCGGACGCGCAGAAAACCGCGCGTTTCGGGCGTCCCAGTCGCCTTCTGGGATTACTGGTGCTGGCGGCCAGCCTGACCGGTGGCTGGTTTTGGCTCGACTATCAGCAGTTTCTGCAAAGACCGTTGAATATTCCCAAGGGGGGGCTTGTCTACACCCTCAAACCCGGTACGACCCTGCGAGCCCTGGCCGAGGACCTGGCGGCGAAGAACGTCCTGCGCAATCCTTGGTATCTGCGGGCATTGGGGAGACTGGAGCCGCATGCCCAACAGATCAAGGCCGGTGAATACCTGTTGCCCGAGGGCATCAAACCCCGCGCGCTACTGGCCTTGTTCATTCAAGGCCGGGTCACGCAGCACAGCCTGACCCTGGTCGAGGGCTGGACCTTCGCCCAGGTGATGGCGGCCGTGCGGCGGGACAAGGTGCTCGAACATACCCTCGATGGGCTCGATGCCGCGAGCGTCATGGAGCGGCTGGGCCACGCAGGTGAACACCCCGAGGGGCGTTTCTATCCCGATACCTACCGTTTTCCGCGCGGTACCACGGATGTGCAGTTTCTGGCGCGCGCCTACCGGGTGATGGAGAAGGTTCTGGAAGAAGAGTGGGCGGAACGAGCGCCGGATCTTCCACTCAAGAATCCCTATGAGGCACTGATCCTGGCCTCTATCGTGGAGAAGGAGACCGGCCGGCCGGAAGAGCGTGCCGAGATCGCCGGGGTCTTCGTTCGCCGTCTGCGCAAAGGCATGAAACTGCAAACCGATCCCACTGTCATCTACGGCATGGGCGCCCGCTATGACGGCAATATCCGGCGCAAGGACCTGAGAGAGGACACGCCCTACAATACTTACGTCCATACCGGGCTGCCGCCAACGCCGATCGCCATGCCCGGCCGCGCGGCCATCCATGCGGTTTTGCACCCGGCCGGGGGCGACGCCCTCTTTTTCGTGGCCAGGGGCGACGGCAGCCATCAGTTTTCGGCCACCCTGAAGGCGCATACCCGGGCGGTGCGGAAATATCAGTTGAAGAAATGAGTCGGCGCGGCAGATTCATCACCGTGGAAGGGGGCGAGGGCGCCGGCAAGAGTTCGAACCTCGCCTATATCCGCCAGTTGCTCGAAGAGGCGGGAAAGCCGGTGCTCTTTACCCGTGAACCTGGTGGCACCCCCTTGGGGGAGGAGATCCGCGAACTGTTGCTGGGCCATCGGGACGGGGGCATGGCGGCGGATACCGAACTGCTGTTGATGTTTGCCGCCCGCGCCGAACATCTGGCGCGCAAGATCGTGCCTGCGCTGGCCGCGGGCGATTGGGTGTTGTGCGACCGTTTTACCGACGCAACCTACGCCTATCAGGGCGCGGGGCGTGGTATCGACATGGCGCGCATTCGCACCCTGGAGCAGTTCGTCCAGGGGGATCTGCGGCCCGATCTGACCCTGTTGCTGGATCTGCCGGTGGAGATCGGCCTCCGGCGTGCGGGGGCGCGTTCCGCCCCGGACCGGTTCGAGGCGGAACGCACGGGGTTCTTCGAGGCGGTGCGCAACGGCTATCTGGCCATCGCGCGGGCGGAGCCGGAGCGGGTCAAAGTGGTCGATGCCAGCCCGTCGCTGCCCGAGGTGCAGGCGCAGATCCGAGAAGTCATCGAGGCGTTTATTGCACAGGAGGAGGGGAATTGAGTCCGGTGGAGAAAGGGACGGCCCATGTGTTACTTCCCTGGCACGAGGCCGCCTGGCGGGGGTTGCAGGAGGCGCGGGAGAAGAAGCGCCTGCCGCATGCCTTGTTGCTCGTTGGCCCCGCGGGGCTCGGCAAGACGCACATGGCGGAGGGCTTTGCCCAGAGCCTGCTATGCGACGCGCCGCTGGCGGAGGGGCGCCCCTGCGGCGCCTGTAAGGGGTGTCATCTGTTCAAAGGTGGCGTTCACCCCGATTTCATTCGCGTACAACCGGAGCAGGCATCCAAGAGCCAGGAGATCACCGTGGGTGCCATACGTGAACTGGTGGCCCAGGATGCCTTCACGAGCCAGTTTGGCGGCTACAAGGTGGTGCTCATCACACCGGCCGATCAGATGAATCGCAATGCCGCCAACAGCCTGCTCAAGACCCTGGAGGAGCCGGTGCCGGATACTGTCATCCTCCTCACCGCCTCCCGTCCCCACCGGCTGTTGCCCACCATCCGCAGCCGTTGTCAGCGGATTTTGTTCGATCCGCCGGCCGAGGAGGTGGCGCTGGCGTGGCTGGAAGCCCGGGTGAAACACGCCGATGCCCGCCTGCTGCTGCATCTGGCGGGCGGCATGCCACTGGCGGCTCTGGCATTGGACGATGCGGCCCTGCTCGAACAACGCGAAGCCGCATTCCGCACCTTTTCCGGGGTGTTGGCGGGCGCACGGGAACCCGTAGGCGCCGCGGCGGAACTCGCCCGTCTCGATATGGGGCTCCTGTTGCACTGGATCGCGGACTGGATCAGCGATATCCTGCGTCTGCAACAGGCGGGCGCAGTGGGCCGTCTGGCCAATCCGGACCACCATCAAGATTTGCAACGGCTGGCCGAACAACTAGACTGTATCCCGATGCACCGTCTTCTGGAGCGCGTCTATATGGCGCGCGGCCTGGAGAGAACCACGGCCAACCCCGAACTCATGCTCGACGATCTGCTCGTCGCATGCCGGGAATATGCAGCGTAACATAAGGATTTAAAAAGGAAAATGATGACGCCGATACCCCCTGAAAAGTCACGCCAGGGAATCCTGTCCCTCACCATCAAGGACAAGAACGCCCTGTATGCCGCCTACATGCAGTTCGTCAAGAACGGTGGACTCTTTATCCCGACCAACAAGCAGTACCAGTTGGGTGACGAGGTGTTCATGCTGCTCACGCTGATGGAAGAGACGGATCGAATCCCCGTCGCCGGCAAGGTAGTGTGGATCACTCCCATCGGTGCGGAAGGCAACCGCGCCACCGGCATCGGCGTGCAGTTCTCCGACGACGACGGCGGCCTGGCGCGCAACAAGATCGAGGGCTATCTCGGTGGGGCATTGAAGACGGAGCGTCCTACCCATACCATGTAGCCTTCGTTCAAATCCGAACCGAGGCGCCCCATGCTCGTCGATTCCCATTGCCACCTGGACCGGGTGGACCTGACGCCCTACGACAACGACTTCGATGCCATGCTGAAGGCAACGGCCGAGGCCGGCGTTGGGCACATGCTCTGCGTTTCCATCGATCTAGAGAACTATCCCCGGATGCTGTCACAGGTGGAGCCGTATGCGAACATCTCGGTCTCGGTGGGTGTACATCCCAACGAACCGGATCGGCGGACGCCGGATCCCGACGAACTGATTGAGCTTGCCGCGCACCCGAAAAACGTGGCCATTGGAGAGACCGGCCTCGACTACTTCCGCAGCGAAGGGGAGCTCGGCTGGCAACAGAACCGCTTCCGCGTCCACATTGCGGCGGCGCGGGCGTGCGGCAAACCGCTCATCATCCACACCCGGGCAGCAAGGGCCGACACCTTGCGCATCATGCGCGAGGAGGGCGCCGCGGACGCGGGTGGCGTGATGCACTGTTTCACCGAAGACTGGGACACCGCCCATCAAGCGCTCGAACTGGGCTTCTATATCTCCTTCTCCGGTATCCTCACCTTCAAGAACGCCGAGGAACTGCGGGAAGTGGCAAAGAAGATACCGCTGGACCGCATCCTGATCGAGACCGATTCCCCCTATCTAGCCCCCGTGCCCCATCGCGGAAAGCCCAACGAACCGCGTTTAGTGAGATATGTGGCCGAGATGCTCGCCACGCTTCGGGGTCTCTCCCCGGAAGAGATCGAAGCAATCACCGCCGATAACTTCTTTACCCTGTTTCCCGCCGCCCATCGCGCCGCCGCGGCCTGATGCGCCAGACGCTGTTCGCCGAGTTGCCAGGCCCCAATTCCCTGACACGATCTGCGGTGAAATCGGGCCTGTGTTCCTGATAGTCTTAACCCATTCGAGCCAGATATCTCTCAAACCATAAGGAAACACACGGGGAATACTCTATGTCTATCAAGTCAGCGGAAGAACTCGCCACGCACTACAAGGCCCTGATGGAGGGAATCGGGGAAGACGTGAACAGGGACGGCGTGCTGGCCACGCCCATGCGGGCGGCCAAGGCGCTGCAATACCTCACGCGTGGTTATCATCAGGATGTGGACGAAGTGGTCAATAACGCCATCTTCAAGTCTGACAACGACGAGATGGTGATCGTCAAGAACATCGAACTCTACTCCCTCTGCGAACACCACCTGCTGCCCTTCATCGGCAAGTGCCACGTCGCCTACCTCCCCCAGGGCAAGGTGATCGGGCTGTCCAAGATCGCCCGCCTGGTGGACATGTTCGCCCGTCGCCTGCAGATCCAGGAGAATCTCACCAAGCAGATTGCCGACGTGGTGATGGAGAAGACGAACGCTGCCGGCGTCGGTGTGGTGATCGAGGCGCAGCATCTGTGCATGATGATGCGCGGGGTGGAGAAACAGAACTCGGTACTCAAGACCTCCATGATGCTTGGTTCCTTCCGCGACAACGAACGCACCCGGGACGAGTTTCTGCAGTTGGTGCTGTCCTGACGGATCCCCCGCACAATCCGTCGGAGGCGCCCGAAAGGGCGGTCCACGGACCCGCTACTCGTCCTTGCGGATGCCACACAAGGTATAGCCGGTCACTGGCCGGGCCAACTCTTCGCGCAGGCGCTCGCAGACGGTCTCCAACACCTTGATGCGGGCGTACTTCTTGTCATTGCCCGGCACCAGGGTCCAGGGGGCGAATTCGGTGCTGGTACGCACGATCATCTCGTTCACCGCCTCCTTATAGGCGGGCCACTTCTCGCGGTTACGCCAGTCCTCGTCGGTGATCTTGTGCTGCTTGTAGGGGACCTGCTCGCGCTCCTTGAAGCGCCGGAGCTGTTCATCCTGGCTGATGTGCAGCCAGAATTTTATGACGATGTCGCCCGCCTCGATGAGTTGCTCCTCGAACTGGTTGATCTCGGCGTAGGCGCGCTGCCATTCCGGCGGCGTGGCAAAGCCCTCCACCCGCTCCACCAGCACCCGGCCGTACCAGGAGCGGTCGTAGATGGTGGTGCGGCCCGCGCGCGGGATGTGGCGCCAGAAGCGCCACAGGTAGTGGTGCGCCTTCTCCTCGTCGGTGGGGGCGGCAACGGGAATGGTGCGGTAGAGACGGGCATCGATGGCGTTGGTGAGGCGGCGGATGGCGCCCCCCTTGCCACCGGCATCCACCCCCTCGAAGACCATCACACAGGAGCGCTTCTTCTTGTATGCATCCCAGGTCAGCTCGTTGATCTCTTGCTGCAACGCCTTGAGGCGGGGTTTGTATTCCGCCGGGTCCAGAGTCATGCTCAGGTCCACGTGGTCCAACACCGTGACCCGGGCAGTGGAGGCCTCCGGCAGGGTCGGGGCATGGGAGGTGGGCGGGACACAGAAGCCCTCGTTGGACTCCAACCGCGCCTTGATGGCGGTGAGCAGGGTGCGGCCCACGGTGAGGTCGCGGTAGCGTTTATTGGTCGCCTCGATCAGATACCAGGGGCTGATACCGGTGTCCGTATTGCGGATCACCCGCTCGGCCACACGCTCGAAGTGCTGGTACTCCTTCGAGAACTTGGATTTGCTCGGCAACATCTTCCAGCGGCTGCGCTCGTCCTTGGAGAGCGCCTTGAGGCGCGACCGCTGCTCCTTCTCGGTGAGGTGGAACCAGAACTTCACCACCAGCGCGCCGTCCTCGGTGAGCATGCGCTCGAAATCCACGATGCGGTTGAGTTCCGCATCCAACTCGGCGTCGTTGCAACGGTTGCGGAAACGGTGTTCGATGGGCGCCAGATACCAGCCGCCGAACAACACGCTGATCTCCCCGCGCGCCGCCAGCGAGCGCCAGAAACGCCAATACCGGGGCCGTTCCCGCTCCTCGTCCGTCTCGTCCCAAAAGGCGAAGGTCTGCATCCCGCGGGTATCCATCCACTCGTTCAGCCGGTTCACCACCGACCCCTTGCCGGCGCCTTCCACCCCGGAGACGATCACCACCACCGGAATATCCGAGTGCCGCAGCTTCCGTTGCACCTCCAATAGCTGAGTCCGCAGCTCCCCTTCCGCCGCCTTGAATTCCGACTTGCTGACCTTGCGTCCAACCTTCGCCGCTTCGAACATGAGACCCCCTTATCTATCTTTTCTGTAATATCGTTAAATCGATCCTATCACAGGCCGTCCTCAATTCTTATCGCAGGGAAAACCGCATTTCGGTGCTGATTTGAGGGATAGCAAAATATGTATATTGCTGCCGGGTTAATAGCACCGCCACGCTCGCGCGGTGCTGCGCTATCGGCTCAGCTGTTGAGTTCCGTTTCGCTCAACAGCTGAGCCGATATATGACGGAGAGGTGCCAGACGGGATATCGGGACCGATTGATGAAAATGACAGGCGGCGGGGTTGGACCGCAGACACCGTGCCTCCTATGCAGACAGGGCAAGGGTATCCGTTCAGATCCCTGAAATCGGCCGCGGGTTGCGGTCTTCATCGATGGCGACGTAGGCGAGCGTGGCTTCGGCCACCTTGTGCACTGCGTCGGGATCGCGTTCGGGTTCGGCGTAGACCTCCACGTCCACGGTGACGGAGGTGTTGCCGATGCGGGTGACTTGGGAGTAGCAGCTCACCAGGTCGCCGACCAGCACGGGTTTGATAAAGCGAAAGCTGTTGACCGCCACGGTGACTACGCGCCCTCCGGCGGCCTGCCAGGCGGCGATGCTGCCGGCGATATCCACCTGGGACATGAGCCAGCCGCCGAAGATGTCACCGGCGGCGTTGGTGTCCTTGGGCATGGCGAGTACACGCACGGCGAGGATGGTGTCGCCGACGCGACGGCGTTCGATCGGGGGTGCGTTTTCCATCAATGTCCTTCGTACAGGCTGTCCACCAGGGTGGCGTATTTCTCCAGGATGCGCGAGCGGCGCAGTTTCAGGGTCGGCGTCATCAGGCCGTTTGCCGTGGTCCAGGGTGTGTCGACCATGCCGATGTCGCGGATTCTGGCATATCCGGGGAAGCTGTGCAGCTGCGCCTGCAGCCGGTCGAGGAGGGTATTCTTCAGCACTGCGTTCTGCAGCGTTTCCGGCGCGTCGGGATCGAGGTCGAGACGCTGCGCCAATGAGCGGTAGTGATCCGGGTTCAGCACCACCAGCGCGGTGAGGTAGGGGCGCCCTTCGCCCAGCACGAGCACCTGTTCGAACAGGCTGTCCATGAGGATCGCCATCTCCATATCGGCGGGCGGCACCTTTTCACCGGTGGCGAGGACAATGATCTCCTTGAGCCGGCCGGTGATCGTGATGTGGCCCCGCGCGTCGATGCTCACGCGGTCGCCGGTACGCAGCCAGCCCTCCGCGTCGATGATCTCTGCCGTTGCCTCGGGGTTGTTCCAGTAACCGCGCATCACCGCCGGGCTGCGGGTGAGCAGTTCGTCGTTCTCGCCCAGCTTGATCTCGATGCCGGGCAGGGGGCGGCCGACACTGGAGGGCAGATTGTCTTCGAGCCGGTTCACGGCGATCACGGGACTGGTCTCGGTGAGGCCATAGCCCTGGACCACGGGGACGCCGAGGCCGATGAACATCCGGGCGATCTCCGTGGACAAAGGCGCGCCGCCGCTGATGGCGAAGCGCAGACGCCCGCCCAGTTTCTCCGTGATCCGGGTGGCCACCAGCCGCGCGAGGATTGGCCAGAGTGCAAAGTCCAGCGAGCGGGAACCCCGGCCCTGCTGATATTCGAAACGCCGCCAACCCACATCCACCGCCTTGTTGAACAGGGCGCGCACGGGTGCGGGGTCCTTTCCGAGCTTGGCGCGGATCCTGGCGTGGATGCGTTCGAAGATGCGCGGTACCGAGATCAGGATGGTGGGGCGGACGGTCATCAGGTCCTCCGCCAACTGCGGGATGGAGCGGGCATAGGCCACGCATGATCCGGTGACGATGGGCAGGTAATAACCGATGGTGCGTTCCAGCGTGTGTGACAGCGGCAGGAAGGAGAGGAACAGGTCGTCGGGATAGACGTCGATTGCCTTCAGGCCGGCGCTGATGTCCCACAGTATGTTGCGATGGCTCAGCATGACCCCTTTGGCGCGTCCAGTGGTGCCTGAGGTGTAGACGATGGTGGCCAGTTGCCGGCTGTCCGCCGGCCGCGCCTCGAACGCGCCTTCGGCGGGCAGCCAGTCGTCCACATGGGTCAGACGAAGCGGGACGGCCCCCGTTTTGACCGGTTTCATCGTGAGGATGCGGCGCAGTCCGGCGAGCTGGTCCTCGATCTCTTTCAAGGCCGTCCATTGTGCCCCACCCTCGACAAGAAACAATTTGACGCCCGCGTCTTGCAGGATGTAGCCGATGTTTTCCGCCCGGTCGTTGGTGTAGATGGGTACGGTGACCAACCCGAGCCCCTGCGCGGCGAGGTCGAACATGGCCCACTCGCGGCAGTTGCGCAGCATCAGGGCCACGCGGTCACCCGCCGCCAGCCCTTCGTTGCGCAGGGCGGCCTGCCACCGCCCGATGCATTCAGCCACCTGGGACCAGGTCCAGGTCTGCCACAGCCCGGTGGATTCGTTGAATTGCCGGTAGGCGGGGGCATTGGGCGAACGGCGCACGCGTTCCTGAAAGACGGTGGCCAGGGTGTCGGCGACATCCAGCGGGATGATGTCGGTCCGGTGCGTCGCCATCGCCGCCGGGTATGGCGGTGCGTCCTGCTCCCGCGAGAGGCGGGCGTACCGTGTTTGGACGGCAGGTTGCGTGATCATGCTATATCTCTCCCAGGGTGCTCCAACCCGAATCGGCGGTGAAATGGTCGCCGTGGCGGCGGCGCAGTTCGTCCAGTTTCTGTTTCATGCGCGCCATGCCGCCGCTGTGGATGTAGTGCAACGGGCCGCCACGGAAGGGGGCGAAGCCGGTGCCGAAGACGACGCCGGCGTCCACCAGATCGGCGTCCTCCACCACCCCTTCGCGCAAGGCGGCCACGGCTTCATTCAACAGACGGAAGATGAGCCGCTCGGTGAGGTCTTCCGGCGCTGTGGCGGCGCGGGGCGTCTCCTTCCGGGCCTTGCCCTTGACCCAGCGATAGAAGCCCTCGCCGCTCTTGCGGCCCAGTTTGCCCTCGGCGACCCTTTGCTTGAGTTGCGTGGGCACGTCGCGATCCGGTATCGGGCTGAGCTTCTCCGCCACCGCGAGGCAAATGTCGAGTCCCACCGTGTCGGCCAGCTCCACCGGCCCCATGGGCATGCCGAAGTCCACCGCCGCCTTGTCGATGAGGGGGCCGGGCACCCCTTCGTCGAGTAGGGTCACCGCCTCCAGCAGATAGGGCATCAGCACCCGGTTGACCAGGAATCCCGGCAGACTGCGCACCGGCAGCGGCAGGCGGTCGATCAAGCGTGCAAAGGCGGCGCCTCGCGCGCTGTCCCCGGGATCGGTGTGCGCGTCGCTCACCACTTCCACGAGCTGCATCTTTGCCACCGGGTTGAAGAAGTGCAAGCCCACGAGGCGCTCGGGCTGCTGCATCGCTTCGCCGATGGTGGCCAGCGGGATGCTGGAGGTGTTGGAGGCGAGCAGGGCATTGGGCCGCGCGCGCCGCTCAAGTTCGCTGAACAGGCGCTGCTTGGCCGGCACGTCCTCGAAGATCGCCTCGATCACTACATCAGCGTTCCTGATGCCATAGCCGCGATGATCGGGAATCAGTCGGTCCCAGGCAGCCTTGACGCGCCGCGGCTGCTTGAGCTTCTTGCGGAAGAGTTCGTGCGCGCGGCCGAGCGCGCGGGAGAGCGCCTTGGGATCGCGGTCCTGCAGGGTGACGCGGAGCCCCTTGAGGGCGCACCAGGCGGCGATGTCGCCTCCCATGATGCCTGCGCCGACCACATGCAGATGGGCGAATTCGGCATCGCTTCTTCGCCCGAAGCCGCGCAACCGTTCCTGCAGAAAGAAGAGCCGGATCAGATTGTGCGCGGTGCGGCCGGCAAGCAGGTTGGAGACTTGTTCCGCCTCACTGCGGTACATCGCCTCCGGGTCACCGCCATGGCGCTGCCAGTGATCGACCAGGGCGTAGGGGGCGGGGTAGTGATCGGGGTTGACCCGTTTGCGCAGGTCGCGCCGAATCCATGCGGCGGCGACGTGACGCAGCGGTGCGTGATCGAGCCAGCGTGCCCAGCCCGGCAGTGTGGTTGCGGGATGGTGCAGAATCATATGCCGCGCCATGGCCCGGAGCTGGCGTTCCGGCGCTGTCATGTCCACCAGGCCGATGCGCCGCGCGTGGCGGCCGTCGATGCTGCGCCCGGTGAGCATCATTTGCAGCGCCCGCGGCGCGCCGATGCGCTGGATGCTGCGCACGGTACCGCCGTAGCCCGGGAAGATACCGAGCCGCACTTCGGGAAAACCGAGCCGGGTGCCGGGATCGTCTCGCGCCACCCGGTAGCGGCAGGCGAGGGCCAGTTCAAGGCCGCCGCCGAGGCAGTGGCCGTGGATCATGGCCACCACCGGAAAGGGCGTGGTTTCGATCCGTTCGAAGATGCGATGCACCCATTCGATGTGGCGCCTTGCCGCTTCCGGTTCGATCCCTTCGAACTCGGAGACATCGGCCCCGGCGATGAAACCGGCTTTCTTGTCGGAGACCAGAACAAGGCCGAGGGGGGGATCGGCCCGGATACCGCCAAGCATCTCTTCGAGGCCGCTGAGGGCGCGTTTAGACAGCAGGTTGAGCGGACTGTCGTGAAGATCGAAATGGAGCCAGCCAATGCCCTCTTCATCGCGCCGGTATTGCCAATCGCCGTTCATTGGGGGTCTCCTTCCGTGTCCGGGGTGTGTTCCACCAGCACAGCGCCACCCTGGCCGCCGCCCACGCAGAGGCTGGCGATGCCGCGCCGCGCCCGGTTGCGCCGCAGGGTGTGTAGCAGGTGCAGGACGATCCGCGCGCCGCTGGCACCCACCGGGTGGCCCAAGGCGATGGCGCCGCCATCCACATTGAGGCGGCTCTCTTCGATGGGGTCGAAGGGGGCCTCCAGACCGAGTGTGTCGCGGCAGTAATCGGCGTCTTGCCAGGTGTGCAGGCAGGCCAGCACCTGGGCGGCGAAGGCCTCGTTGATCTCCCAGTAGTCGATGTCGTCGCTGTTCAACTGGTGACGCGTCATCAGCGGCGCCATGGCGTGGGTTGGCCCCAGCCCCATCTCGGCGGGATCGAGGGCAGCCCAGGCGGTGTCGGTCAGCCGCCCCAACACCGGCAGGTCGTATTCCGTCACGCGCTCTTCGGAAGCGAGCAGCAGCCAGGCCGCGCCGTCGGTGATCTGGGCGCTGTTGCCCGCGGTCACCTTGCCTGTCGGCGGATCGAATACGGGATTGAGCCGCGCCAGGGTGGTCATGTCGGTGTCGGGGCGCAGGCCGTCGTCGTGCTCGTAGGGGGTGCCACGGGTATCGAACAGTGGCTCGATCTCCTCGAGCCGTCCTTCGGCCAGCGCTTCCGCCAGGCGGCGGTGGCTTTGCACCGCGAAGGCGTCCATCGCCTCGCGTGAGATATTGAAGCGCCAGGCGAGCCGCTCCGCCGTCTGCCCCATGGAGAGCCCCACCACCGGATCGGTAAGCCCGCGCAGCAGGCCGATGATGGGTTGCAGCATCGGCGGCCGCAGGCGGGCGAGTTGACGCGCTCGTCCGCCAATTCCACGGGCCCGGTTCCACGCCGCCAGCCACGCCACCATCTCATCCCGCAGCAGCACGGGGTGGTGGCTCATGGACTCCGTGCCGCCCGCCAACACCAATTCGGCGCGGCCGCTGGCGATATCCTTGGCCGCGCTGTCCACCGCCTGCATCCCCGAGGCGCAGTTGCGTTGCACCGTCCAGGCGGGGGTCGCTTCGCCGCACCCGAGGCGCAGTGCGGCCACGCGGGCGATGTTGGCCTCATCGGGGCCGGAGGAGACGCAGCCGAGGATCACCTCGTCCAGCGCCTCGGGCGGAAAAGGCTGGCGCAGCATCAGGGGGCGGCCGGCGGCCACCGCCAGGTCGGATGCGGTGAAGGGACCGGGCGCGCCACGCGCTTTGAGGAAGGGGGTGCGCGCGCCATCGACGATGTAGACAGGGCGGGTGAAAAGGCTCTCGGTCATGGGGCGTCTCCCTTGCTATGCGGCGTCTGCGGTGGAGGCGGGTTGCCGCCGGACCGTCCCGGCCGCGAAGTCGTCGACGGCGATGACCTGCGCGCGCAGGCGGCGGGCATGGGCAACGAGCGCGGCTTCGGCGGCGGTGAAGAGGCCGGCCTCCACCGCGCGTTCGATGTCGGTGCCGTCCACAATGCCTTCGCGCTGCGCCTTGGCCAGGCGGCGTTCCAGGGGTTCGGCGGCAAGGGCGGTCTCCAGCGCCAACTCCAGGCGGCCGACCGGCTCGTCCCCGTCGTAGCTCACGAACACCCCTTCGGTGAGCCGGTCCCGGACCGGCGAGGGGGTCAGCAGGAGACGGGAAACGGCGTGATCGAGCCGGTCGGATGGACCCGGAACGGTGAGGCCGGTGGGAAAGGTCCAGAGCCGCAACGCCCACGCCAGAGGACGGCTCGGGAGGTTGGCGAAGAGCCCCCGGAAGGATTCGCGGATTTCATGCATGAGATCGCGCAACGCCCACTCCACCAGCGGCCGTTCGTCCTCGGGGTGGCCGTGGTCGTGATGGTGCTTGAGCACTGCCGAGCCGAGGTAGAGCAGGCTGAGGATATCGCCGAGGCGGGCGGAGAGCCGCTCCTTGCGTTTCAGCGCGCCGCCGAGGGTCATCATGCCCACGTCGGCGCACAGGGCGAAGGCGCTGGACATCCAGTCGAGCTGTTGAAACCAGCGGCCGTCGGGGCCGTTGGCGGGCGGGGATGCAAGACGCCCCCGGCTCAGGCCCAGCACCAGACTGCGTCCCAGGTTTCGCAGCAGATGGCCGAGGTGTCCGAACAGGGCGCGGTCGAACAGGGTCAGTGCGCGTTGCCCGTCCGGCTGGTGGGCCGCCTCGAACTCTTTGAGCAGCCAGGGGTGGCAACGCACGGCGCCCTGGCCGAAGATGATCATGCTGCGGGTGAGGATGTTGGCCCCCTCCACAGTGATGGCGATGGGGATGGCTTGATAGGGCCGCCCCATGAGGTTGCGGGGGCCGAGGCAGATCCCGCTCCCGCCATGGATGTCCATGGCGTCGTTGACCACCTTCCGGTAACGTTCCGTGAGGTGGTATTTGACGATAGCGGAGGCGACTGCGGGCCGGCGGCCCTGATCGAGGGCGCTAAGGATCAGATGCCGCGCGGCGTCCATCTGGTAGGTCCTGCCGGCAATGCGCGCCAGCGCCTCCTCCACGCCTTCGAAGCGGCCGATGGGCAGGTTGAACTGGCGGCGCACGGCGGCGTAAGCGCCGGTGTAGCGGCAGGCCGCCTTGCCCGCGCCGGTGGAGAGGGCCGGGAGGGAGATGCCGCGTCCTTCCGCGAGGCTCTCCATCAGCATCCGCCAACCCTGTCCGGCGCGCGTGGGGCCGCCGATGATCCAGTCCAGGGGAATGAAGACATTGCGGCCGCGGGTGGGTCCGTTCTGGAACGGGATGTCCAGCGGGATGTGGCGCCGGCCGATCTCCACGCCAGGCATGTCGGCGGGGATCAGGGCGACGGTGATGCCGGGTTCGGGGTCGTCGCCGAGCAGGTGTTCCGGATCGTGGAGCCTGAAGGCCAGCCCGATCAGGGTGGCCACGGGGGCCAGAGTGATGTAGCGCTTGTCCCAGTCGAGCCGGATACCGGTGATTTCCCGGCCCTCGAAGCGGTCGCGGCAGACCACGCCCTGGTCAGGCAGGGCGCCGGCGTCGCTGCCCGCGGTGGGGCCGGTGAGGGCGAAACAGGGGATCTCCTCGCCCCGCGCCAGGCGCGGCAGGTAGTGGTTCTTCTGATCCTCGGTGCCATAGTGCAACAACAGTTTGGCGGGGCCCAGTGAGTTGGGCACCATCACGGTGACGGCGGCGGTGACGCTGCGGCTGGCGATCTTCATCACCACGCAGGAATGGGCGTAGGCGCTAAACCCGAGTCCGCCATAGACCTTCGGGATGATCATGCCAAACATGCCCGATGTCTTGATGAATTGCCAGATCTCCTCCGGCAGGTCGCGCAGTGTGTGAGTGATGCGCCAGTCGTCGAGGCGGCGGCAGAGTTCTTCCACCGGGCCATCGAGAAATGCCTGTTCTTCACGGGAGAGCCTTGCGGGAGGGGCGTCGAGCAACGCTTGCCAGTCGGGCCGGCCGCTGAACAGCGCGCCTTCCCAACCCACGTCGCCGGCATTGAGTGCTTCCCGTTCGGTACGCGACATGGCCGGCATGGCACGGCGGAATTGGCGCAGCAGGGGGGCGCTGAGGGTGCGCTGGCGAAGTCGCAGTAGACGGCAGAGCAGATTCATGACGACGCCTCCTTGTGTTCGGGCGGGGGCTCGATTGTGGGCGCTTCGAGATCGCGCTTATTCCCGCCCAGATTGCGCAACAGCGCCGGCCGCCACGCGCCCGTGTGCTCGGGTTCGGCTTCGGGCGCCTCTTCGTCCGGCAGATGTTCGTCGCCGTCGTTGTAGACGTATTCGTCGTCCTCCCACGGGAGCTTGCGGTAGACGCCCAGGTCATCGAGCCCCAGGAACGGGTACTTGATGATGTTGAAATAGGGCGAATAGTCGAAGTCCTTCGGTGTGAACAGCCGCGGATTGCGCTTGAAGAAGCGCAGGGAACCGTCATCGCGCCGGTCGATGAACGGAAGGATCGGGAAATTCACCGCGTTGAAGGCCTCGGCCAGCATGCTGGAACAGATCGTCCGGGTCGGTGTGCCGGCGTTGTGGGCAAACAGGCTGGAGCGCCAACGGCGCGGCAGGATGCCCCAGGGGAAAAAGAACCGGGCGAGGTCTGCCATTTGGCGGACGTCGTATTGGGCCCCCAGACGCTTGGCCGCGTAGTGGATCACCTTGTCGGCATCTTCCGGCGAGAGCCCGCCCGGCCGGCAGATGCGCAGATGATCGCGGCGGTATTTGCCGATGGGGGTGACAATGGTCCCCTTGCCGAGCAGCGCTTCAATGATGAGTTGTTGGTTGGGGTCGCCGTCGTAGTGCAGGCGCACCAGTTCGCGGGTGTGATGGCTGGGGAGGTCGTAGAGCCGCCCGATGTAGAGCGCCGCGTGGGTCCAGGAACTCTGGGTGATGAGCTTGATGACGTTACTGATCCGGGCGCGGCCTTCCACCAGGATCACGTCCGCTGGTCTGAGTTCATAACAGAGTCGGTCGAAGTCACACAATGGGGTCGCGGTTGGGGCTTCCTCCTTTTCGAGCCAATCGCAGATACGTCTCCCCAGTCGATTCACCCAGCCGTTCATGGGTTACCTCACTGGTTTGCTTGGTTATTAGTATAGACCGCGGGAAACGGTAGAGGTTTTCAACAGCGGGTTCGGCAGCCCCGGTGTCGGCACGGCAGTGCATCGTTACTTCAGAATATTATCAAGGATTCCAAAGGCCCTTTCGATGTCGCTCGCGGTGTTGTGGAAGTGGGGTGAAAAGCGGATGCCGCCGCCGCGGGAGGCGCATACCACCCGGTTTTCCATCAGTTTGCGATGGAGCGACTCGGCACTTACGCCGGGAACGGAAAAGGTGACGATCCCGGCCAGACGGTGGGGGACGTCGGGGGAGAGGATGCGGTAACCCCGCGACCGCGCGTGCTCCAGCACCGTTTCGCGGTTTTCGGCGATGTGGGAGGTCACCGTCTCCATGCCCATCTCTTCCAACAGCGACAGGCTGGCCTCCAGAGCGTGGATCGCCAGCATATTGGGACTGCCGCATTCGAAGCGCCGTGCGTCACGGGCGGGGCGCCAGTCGATGCGATCGAAGTCCCCGGCGTGCTCCACCATGTGCCAGCCGTACTGTTTCAGTTGTAGCCGGTCTTGCACCTCTGGCCGCACATAGAAGAGCGCCAGTCCCTCCGGGCCGAGCATCCATTTGTGCCCATCCGCCGCCACGAAATCGGCCTGGCAGGCCTGTACGTCGAAGGGCAAGGCGCCGAGATGCTGAATGGCATCGACGCAGAACAGGATGTCCTTCGGATGACAGAACGCCCCGATGCGTTCGATATCGAGCCTCAGCCCCCGGGCGTATTGCACTGAGCTTACACTGACCAAACGGGTATGGCGGTCGCAGAGTGCTATCAGATCGCCCTCGGGATCATCCGAGGCGTAGAGGTCGAGGAGGCGCACTTCGACGCCGTATGCCTTGAGTGATTCCCAGACGATGCGATTGGAGGGGAACTCCTGGGTAATGGAGACAATGTTGTCGCCCTCGGACCATGGGAGGCCGTAGGCCACCATCGAAAGGGCCTCAGAGGTGTTCTTGAGCAGAGCGATGTCTTTCGCGTCGGGTGCATTGACGAGCCAGCGCAGCCGTTCGCGCAGCCGCTGTTCCTTCTCCATCCAGCGCGGATAGAAAAAAGCACCCACTCGACTGTTTTCTTCCGCGAATGCCTCGACGGCCCGCGCCGTTCTTCGCGGCCAGGGGCTTACGGCAGCGTGGTTCAGGTAGACAAGGCCGGACTCAAGGAGAAACTCTTTCGACATATCGGAATCGCGTGTTCCAGACGGCTCGCGGGAGGCGCCGTACATGTGAGTGACTCGTCAGAATACACAAAAAATGGCGCCGCCCCTTGCATTTCCAAATATTTGGGATATTATTCCCAACTATCGTTAGGGAAAACCCTTTGTGTCAACCGCCTGGATGCGGGGACCGAGCCATCATGACGGTAATACCAACGATTTATGAGACAGGGGACCAGAGCAATGCCGACAAAACGTGGAATCCAGTTTTTTCTATTGACGCCACTCATACTCAGCGTACTCATTGCCTGTGGGCCGCAGAGTGCAGCCGCGGGTGATCATGGGAAAAAGGGCAAAGAGAGCAAGAAAGAAGTCCAGTTAGAAGGCCGTATCGAACGGGGTCTGAGTGATCATCGGTTCAAGCTGCAAGGTTGGACGATCAAGGTTTCCGACGAAACAAGGTTCGAAAAGGGTTCCCGAAGAGACCTTGTGGCCGGCCAGCGCGTCAGGGTGAAGGGGAAGGGCAAGTCCGATGAGAAAAAACTGAAGGCGAAGACGATCAAGTTCATGGAGCGGACGTCGGGGGATCATGTTGCAGATGCGGGCGATGAAGATCATGGCCACAACTCTGATTCCAATGACCACACGGATGGCAACACCGGGGACAACACTGAAGGTAACACTGGAGGCAGCACCGGGGGTACTACAGGTGGTAATACAGGCGGAAATACGGGCGGAAATACGGGCGGTAACGTCACCGGCGATATCACCTTGCTCGGATTCAACGATCTCGGTATGCACTGCGCCGACCTGGATTATTCCAATTTTGTGATTCTGCCTCCCTTCAATGTGGTCCATGCCCAGGCCATCCAGCGGGGCGCGGAACCGAGGATCCTTTCGCAGAGCGAAATCGATATTCGTTACAAGGCTGTTGCCGATGCCCAGGGCTCCATTAATTCCACCAGCCAGAATCTTCCGGGTTCAGTGCAAAAGAGCAATTTCTGGGACATCAACCCTGCCACTGGTCGGCCCTTCGTGCAGGATCTCTTCGGGCTGACCCCCCAACCGGACGAGGGGCTGCTTGGTCAGAAGATGCCGGGAATCAACGCACCCTATTCGGCCAACGATCCTCAGCCGTTCGACCGTTTCGATTCAGCGAAAAAATGGTTTGCCGCCGACGGCGTTCCGACTTTGCCGGTGGATGATGCCGGCCGGGTCAATGCCTATCCCCTTATGCGCCTGCAGGCCATCGACAAGACCACGGGGGCCACGCATGCTCAACTCGATGTTGTGTTGCCGGTTGCATCCGAGTCGGATTGTCAGAACTGTCATGCGCTGGGTGAGATCGGCGCCGATCCGGACAAACATCCAGCCGCCGGCTTCGTCTTTGCCGAGGACATTACCGATCCCAACAGCGTACTCCAGGCCGCGAAGGAAAATGTGATGCGGCTCCATGACCTCAAGCACAACACCCATCTGATGGACCAACGGCCGGTATTGTGCGCATCTTGTCACTATTCGGCAGCCCTTGATCTGGCGGGCACTGGACCCAACGCCGAACAGCAGAAACACGATACCTTGTCGGGCGTGATGCACGGCCACCATGGCGAACTCACCGATGCCAATGGCGCCCCTGTTTTTCCGCCCAATGGCACGCTCGAAGAGACCTGCTATCAATGCCATCCCGGCAAGGTGACCAAGTGTCTGCGTGGCGCCATGGGTGGGGCAGGCGTGGAATGCCGGGATTGTCACGGCAGCATGACGGCCATCGGCGGGCGTTTCAAGCTGGCAAGCAACGGACAGCGCCGCCGTCCGTGGCTGGACGAGCCCAAGTGCCAGTCCTGTCATACCGGCGATGCCTTGAATCATCAGGGCAACCAGTTGCGTTTGAGGGTCGCCTACAATGCCAACGACCCGGCGGCTACGCCGCGGCTTGCCAGTAACAAGCGTTTTGCCGAGCAGGATGGACAGCTCTACCGGAACAGCCTTGGACACGGTGGCGTTGCCTGCGAAGGGTGCCATGGTTCGACCCATGCCATCTGGCCCAACGCGGCGGGGTCCAACGACAATGTGGCGGCCAAGCAGTTGCAGGGGCATGTGGGCACCATTACAGAATGCAACACTTGCCATACCCGCCTGTCACTGACCACCAAGGGGCCGCATGGAATGCATAACGTGGCGGATGCGCGCTGGAACAAGGACCATGAGGACTTCTACAAACGCGATCCCGACAACTGCCGTTCCTGCCACGGGGCCAATCTGCAAGGCACGGAGTTGTCCCGCACCGCGGCAGCCCGGGATCTGCAAACGGATGATCATGGTACGATTCATCTGGCCAAGGGGACCAAGGTGAGCTGTACACTCTGTCACGAACGGCCGTAGGACCACCGGTCAAGAAGCGGCCCTGGCGTTAAGGTGTGGCGCCGGGGCCGCGGTGTCGCGGGATTATAGTGGGGGAATCACACCAAGAGCCGTAAGAAATGAGCAAAAACATCCGGGATGTACTCTCGGCGGCGGTACTCAAACTGTTGCGACCGCTGGTCAGGATTCTGTTGCGAAACGGTTTTTCGTATGGGGAATTCGCGGATCTCGCGAAATGGGTGTTCGTGGATGTCGCCGATCGAGAGTTCGGTATCCAGGGGCGAAAACAGACGGTGTCCCGTGTTTCTATCATCACAGGACTGAATCGCAAAGAGGTCAGTCGTTTGAAAAAAATGGAGACGCCCAGCAACGGGTTCATGGAACAGCAATACAACCGCGCCGCACGAGTTATCGCCGCCTGGCGCAGGGAAGAGAACTATCGGAATCCCGAGACCGGCCGGCCCGCGGAGTTGCCTCTCGATGGAGGTCAGGGAAGTTTCAGTGAACTCGTGAAGCGCTTCAGTGGCGATATGCCGGTGCGCGCCGTCTTGGATGAACTGGAGCGGGTGGGCGCGGTCAGTGTGACGAAAGCCGGGGGGGTCCGGCTGCTTACCGAGGCCTATGTGCCCGGTCGGGCAGAGACCGGCAAACTGCACATTCTCGGTACCGATGTTTCGCTGCTGTTGGAGACCATCGATCACAATCTCCATATGCCGGACGCACCCAGATTTCAGCGTAAGGTGCTGTACGACAATTTGCCTGAAGAGGTCATTCCGCGGTTCAGGGAGATGAGCGCCCGGAAATCCCAGGAATTGCTGGAGGCGTTCGATCGCTACCTCGCACAGCACGACCGGGATGCCAATCCCAGGGCAGAGGGCGCCGGCCGGGCGACGGCGGGGGTCGGCATCTATTATTTCGAGAAACACGAATCGGGAGCGAACGAAACATGAAACGATTCGCGGATGCAGTATGCGGCATGGCCTTGGCGATCCTGCTCGCGTCGCTGACCTCCTGTGGAGTGGGCGGCGGCACCGTGGCCGAGGGCGGGATCGGCGGAACAGGCATCTCGATGGGCCGCATCACTGCATTTGGATCAGTCTTCGTGAATGGCGTGGAGTATGACACGAGCAGCGCCAAGATTACCGCAGATGGACAGGAGGTCAGCGAAGCGGGTCTCGGTCTCGGAATGGTGTTGGAAGTGCGGGGAGCGGTGAACGCCGATGGCGTCACGGGTAAAGCAGACCAGATGACCTATACCGATGCCCTTGAAGGTATCGTCAATGGCAATGATGTAAACGGGTCGGCCAGTCTCACGGTGATGGGGCAGACGGTGACCGTAGATACCGACACGGTTTTCGAGCCGGGCGCCTCGGGTATTACAGTCCTCGGCAGCATTCCAGTGAATGCCGTGGTGGAGGTCAGCGGATTCCCCGTCGGCTCCGGCGTCATCCATGCCACCCGCGTCGAAGTCAAACAAACGGCCTGGAATGGCCAGGAAATCGAACTCAAGGGCGTTGTCCACGCGCGCACTCCGACGACCTTCCAGATTGGAAACCAGGTCATCGACTGGAGCCAGGCGGCGTCATTACCCGACGGTGCCCCCCAGGACGGATGGAACGTGGAGGTAAAGAGTACCCGCGGCTTCGATACGGCAGGGGTTCTCATCGCCAGCCGCATAGCAAAAAAAGGAGTTGTTCGGCTGGACGCGGGAGCAGAAGGCAGCCGGGTTGAATTGGAAGGGGTGGTCACAACCGGCCTCCTTAGCGACATCGTGGAGGTAAACGGGCAGGCCGTGCGTATAACCCCCGAAACACGCTATCACAATGGCGCCAGCAATCGATTGACCGTCGGTGCAGAAGTTGAGGTCAAAGGTCGAATTACAAAGGGCGAACTGACGGCAGAGGAAATCGAGTTCAAATTCGGGGAATCGTCAAGACAGAAAATAGAAGGCGCCGTCACATCTAAAGACAACAACGCCAAGACTGTGACCCTTGAGGGTCAAACCATACATTTCACATCAACGACTCTTTACGAAGACGAAAGAGACAATAACCGCTTCTTCGGGTTTGCCGATATCGACATTGGCGACCAACTGGAAATCGTGGTCGGACAGAGTGGCAATACATTGACGGCCATCAAGGTTGAAAGGAAGGGGGACTAAACCCACCTCCGGAAGTACTGGCTCTTTCTGATTATTAACCCGGTAACAACATATATCGTATTCAGGGCTTCAGGCATGTGCCGGAACAAGGCGCAGTGCTTGGCAAGCGTCATTCCCTTGCCAAGCAC
>Ga0256841_1001091_pt1 | contig 24706 bp, 22 predicted proteins | sample 356308metaG_FD_185971 | JGI IMG/M metagenome (GOLD analysis project Ga0256841, IMG submission 185971) | Hydrothermal vent microbial communities from Mid Atlantic Ridge, Atlantic Ocean - 356-308 | ecosystem: Environmental > Aquatic > Marine > Hydrothermal vents | place: Atlantic Ocean: Mid...
AAAACCCTGTGCCTTAACCACTTGGCCACGCCCCAATGAACTTCTCCTCACTTCCAATTCCGGCGGAGAAACCGGTCCTCTGCAACATCCACCTCCGCTGCACGGGCGCCAGGATGACTCCGGGCTTCCTGCCCTTCATACCCCTGCAAGGCACGATCACCTAAACCTTCCGGTCCAACAGCGGTGACCGATTCATGCCGCGCGCCACGAAGCCCGGATACTGCGTCCGCAAGCCCCGCCAGGCATCCTCTGCCGCCTCAAACGACGGGAATACGGCAAAGACACAGGCCCCTGTCCCTGTCAAACGGGCCGGGGCATAGGCTTCGAGCGCCTCCAGGGCATCACGCACTGGCGGATAGTCACGAAGGACGACATCCAGGCAATCGTTCGCCTCGCTGCCCGCGAAGAAGTCGGCTATTGTGATGCGGGGCGAGTTGCGTGTCAAATCGGGAGCGGCGAATACCGCGGGTGTCGAGACGTGGCATTCAGGCGCCAGGACCAGATACCAGGGCTCCGGCAGTTCGACCGGCGTCAACTTCTCCCCCACGCCTTCGGCCCAGGCCGCCTGCCCACGCACAAAGACCGGTACGTCGGCGCCCAGCGCCAGCCCAAGCCCGGCCAGTTCATCCACGCCCAGACGTAAATCCCACAGACGATTCAGAGCCACCAGCGTTGTGGCGGCGTCCGAACTCCCGCCGCCAAGTCCCCCTCCCATGGGCAGGTGTTTGTCCACTTGAATATCGACGCCACGAGGCGTACCCGTGGCCTTCTGCAGTCGCTTCGCGGCGCGCACTACCAGATCCGCTTCGGCCGCCACCGTTTCCGGACCCCGGATGCGGCGGATGAGACCCGTCGCGTTCGGCTGGAAACGGAGACAATCCCCCACATCGAGAAACTGAAATACGCTTTGGAGCAAATGGTAGCCATCGGGCCGGCGGCCAACGATGCGCAACATGAGATTGAGCTTGGCCGGCGCTGGCCAACCGTCACATTGCGACAGCAGCCCTTCCCTCGCCCGCATCGCCGTCTCAGCGAAAACGCTCTAGGGTCTTGAGCAAAGGCTTGCTCTCCGGCTCGCGCTTCAGCGCTTTGTCCCACACCTTGCGCGCCTTTTCACGATCGCCCGTCTTCCACAGGACCTCGCCGAGGTGCGCAGCAATCTCCGCATCCGGCACGATGTCCAGCGCCTTTCTCAGGTAGCGCAAGGCCTCCTGCATGTGGCCAAGCTTGTACTGCACCCAGCCCATGCTGTCGAGGATCGCCGCACTGTCGGGTTTCATCGCCAGCGCCTGCCTGATGTAACCCAATGCCTCCTGGTAACGGTCGGTCTGCTCCGCCAGCGTATAGCCCAGTGCGTTGAGCGCGTCGGCGTCCTTGGGATCCCGCCGGATGACCTCCCTCAAATCACGCTCCGCCTGATCGATGCGCCCCAGACTCGCTGCCAGCAGACCCCGCCCGTAGAGCAACTGTGTGTTGCCAGGATGGGCCTTGAGGGCCTGATCGTAGACCTGCATGGCCACCAGCGGCTTGCCCGCCTCCTGCAGGATCTCCGCCTCGACCCGATAGAATCGCACCGCCTCTTTGGGTATGTGACTGCGCATCTGCTGGAGCAGGTCCCGCGCCTGACCAATGTCACCACGCTTTGCGTAGAGACGGGCGAGGCGAATCTTGGCATCGAGCAGATACTCGCCTCCGACACGCTTGTACCACTTGGCCGCCTCTCGAGTATTGCCCGCCTCCTCTTCCGTCTGGGCAAGATAATAGGCCGCCTCGTTCTTCTTCTCCCCCGCATCCACCAGACCCCGCAGATACCGCCGCGCATCGTCGAACTTTTCGAGTTGCAGCGCCAGAACCCCCAGCGCAAAACGGGCATCGACATCCTCCTTGTCGCCAGCCAACAGTTTCTTGAACTGCGCGTACGCCCCTTCGTAGTCCTTGCTCTCCACCAACAAGCGCGCATACGCCGCCTGCAGACTCCGTTCGTCCGGCGCCTTCGCCAACGCATCCTCGATCACGCGCCGGGCGGCAGGGGCATTCCCTTCCGACTGCAACACCCGGCTCAGCAGGATCGCGGCACGTCCCCAGCCTGGCCGCAGTTCGAGCGCCTTGCGCGCACTGCGTTCGGCCAGAGGATAGCGTTCCGCCCCCACGGCAACGACGGCATGCGCGTACCATGCCTCCGCCTGGCCGGCATGGTCTTTTACCAACCCGTCCATCAGCCGCAGCGCCAACCCTTTGTCCTTGAGCCTGGAGACCACCAGCGCCGCCTGCAAGAAACCGTCCGTCCCCTGGGCAGTGGCAATTCGCAAAATCTCGCCCAGGTGGTCGGCCGCCATCTTTTCGTCTCCCGACCGTGCAGACGCCAGCGCGGCGATCTGGTGCAGGGCCAGCGAATCGGGCTCCAGCCTCTCCCAGACCCGTATGGCCCGCAGCACCGCCCGGTTGTCCTTCAGCAGGCGGGCGATGTTGGTGGCGCGCTCGGCTGCCCGCGGGTCCCCGGATTTTTTCGCCACATCCAGGTATTCGTCATAGGCCACCTTGAACTCGCCCCTCTGGGCTGCAATCTCCCCCAACAACAGGGCGTAGACGAGATCCTTATCCAGGGAGATCTCTTTTTCCTGTTTCCGCGTCTCGACCTTACCGGGCACCACCTTCCTCTTGAGCGTCTCCTTCTCTACGGGCGCCTCCGTCTTCTTACCGGACATCGCCGGCCCTTTCCGGATCGGCGGATTCTGACAGGCGGCCAACGACAGCAGACAAAGGGCAGCAAGGGAGTACCGGATGGGTTTCATAGATTCAGCGACGTTGATGGACGATTGGAGGAACGCTGGAGCCGGCAACGGGACGCAATCACTTTACTTCCCATACCCGATCTCCGGCCCTATTGTACCGCGGAGGATTAATATAACAATTCCCTTGAATTTAACCCATTGATATTACAAAATTTCGCATACAAACCTTAAATCACTGGACCATCATGACCCTGCTGACGCTCGGACTCAACCATAAAACGGCGCCCGTCGAGATGCGCGAACGTCTTACCTTCGGGCCCGACGTGATCGCCGGTGCGCTGCGCAACCTCACCGAGCAACAGGGCGTCCGCGAAGCCGTGATCCTCTCGACCTGCAACCGGACCGAGGTCTACTGCGCCGTTTCGGACAATGGAGAACATGCGGTCACGGAGTGGCTGACCCGTTTTCACGGCCTGCCCTCCAGCCAGGTGATGCCCTATCTTTACACCCACGTGGACGAGGATGTGGTGAGACACCTGTTGCGCGTAGCCAGCGGCCTCGACTCCATGGTGCTGGGCGAACCCCAGATCCTCGGCCAGGTCAAGGCGGCGTTTCAAACCGCCACCCAGGTGGGATGTACGCGCAAGATGCTGTCTCGGCTGTTCCAGCACACGTTCTCGGCCGCCAAGCAGGTGCGCACCGACACCGCCATCGGCAACAGCCCCGTCTCCGTGGCCTTCGCTGCGGTGAACCTCGCGCGCCAGATCTTCAGCGACCTCTCCACCCAGACGGCCTTGCTGATCGGCGCCGGCGAGACCATCGAACTGGCGGCCCGCCACCTCCATCAGCACGGCATCGGCCGGATCATCGTCGCCAACCGCACGGTGGAGCGGGCCCACGCCCTCGCGTCGGAGTTCGAGGGCTACGCCATCGCCCTCACCGAGATTGCCAACCACCTGCCGGAAGCGGACATCGTGGTCGCCTCCACCGCCAGCCCGCTGCCCGTCCTTGGCAAGGGCACCGTCGAGAGCGCCTTGAAAAAGCGCCGCCATCGCCCGATCTTCATGGTCGACATCGCCGTGCCCCGGGATATCGAGGCGGAGGTGGGTGAGCTGAGCGACATCTACCTCTATACCGTGGACGATCTCGAAGAGGTGGTCCAAGAGAATATGCGCTCCCGCGAAGAGGCGGCCGAGCAGGCGGAAGAGATCATCGATCTCCATGTGGCGGAATTCATGGCCTGGGTCCGCTCATTGAATGCCGTCTCCATGATTCAGGACTACCGGGGCCAGGCGGAACGCACCCGCGATGAGGTGCTGGCGCGCGCAATGCGCCAGCTACGTGGCGGCAAGACAGCGGAAGAGGCGCTCCAGTACCTGGCCCACACGCTCACCAACAAGCTGCTGCATACCCCCAGCACCCGTCTGCGCCAAGCCTGCGCCGACGGTCAGCTCGAACTCCTCGAAGCCGCCAACACCCTATTCCAGTTGGAAAAAAAGAACGATACCCGATCATGACACCTTCGATCCGCGGCAAGCTGGAGCAGGTCGCTGATCGCTTCGAAGAGATCACCGCCCTGCTTGCCCAGCCCGAGGTCCAGAGCGACCAGAACCAATACCGCAGCCTGAGCCAGGAATATGCCCAACTGGAGCCCCTTGCCGGCCACTATCGGGAGTATCGTCGGCTCGAAGAGGCCATCGCCAGCGCCGAGGAAATGCTCAACGACCCCGAGATGGCGGAACTGGCCAATGAAGAGATTGCGGCCGCAAAGGCGCGTCAGGCGGTACTGGAACCCGAGCTGCAACGCCTGTTGCTGCCGCCCGACCCCAACGACCAACGCAATGTCTACCTGGAGATCCGCGCCGGCACCGGCGGCGCCGAGGCGGCCCTGTTCGCGGGCGACCTGCATCGCATGTATCTGCGCTATGCGGAGCAGCGTGGCTGGAAGACCGAGGTGGTGAGCGAAAGCCCGGGCGAGATGGGCGGCTACAAGGAGATCGTCACCCGCATCAGCGGCAAGGGGGTCTATGCCCGGCTCAAATTCGAATCGGGCACCCATCGGGTACAGCGTGTGCCGGAAACCGAGTCACAGGGGCGCATCCACACCTCCGCCTGCACCGTCGCCATCCTCCCGGAAGTGGAGTCCATCGACGAGATCGCCGTCGACGCCAACGACCTGCGCATCGATACCTACCGCGCCTCGGGCGCCGGCGGCCAACATGTCAACAAGACCGACTCGGCGGTGCGCATCACCCATCTGCCCAGCGGTATCGTAGTGGAGTGCCAGGACGAACGCTCACAACACAAGAACAAGGCCAAGGCGATGGCCCTGCTCCAGGCGCGCCTGCTCGCCTCCGCGCAGGAGAAGCAGACCAGCGAGCAAGCCAGTGCTCGGCGCCTGCAGGTGGGCAGCGGTGACCGGTCGGAACGCATCCGCACCTACAACTACCCCCAGAACCGGGTGACGGACCACCGTATCAACCTCACCCTCTACAAACTCGACGAAATCATGGAAGGGCAGCTCGACCAGCTCACTGACCCCCTCATCCAGGAATATCAGGCCGATCAGCTCGCCAGCCTGGCGGAGAGTGCATGATCCAGACGGCCGAGGCGCTGGCCTCCGCGCGCAGACGGCTCACCTCAGTGCCCCAGGCAAACCCCGAACTGGAGGCCCGCCTGTTGCTGGCAGAGGTACTGGACAAGCCGCCGACCCACCTCCTCGCCTGGCCCGAGAAAGCGCTGACAGACGCACAAGCCGAACGTTACGAGCGCCTGCTCCGACGACGACTCGGCGGAGAGCCCATCGCCTACATCACCGGCGAACGCGAATTCTGGTCCCTGCCATTGGAGGTCACACCGGACACCTTGATTCCACGCCCCGAGACCGAACAACTGGTGGAACTCGCGTTGCAACATATTCCACCGCGCGCAAAATGGCGAATCGCCGACCTGGGCACCGGCAGCGGCGCCATCGCCGCCGCCATCGCCAGCGAGCGCCCTGGGTGCCGCGTGGTGGCGACAGACCTTTCCGCCGCGGCCCTCGCCGTCGCCAAACGCAACTTCGAGCGGCTGGGGCTCACCCACATCACCACCGTCCAGGGGAGTTGGTTCGAGGCGCTACACGACGCCCCCCCCTTTGACCTCATCCTCACCAATCCCCCGTACATCTCGCGCCACGATCCCCATCTGCGCCAGGGTGATCTTCCCTCGGAGCCTGCGCTCGCACTGGTGGCGGGCGGCGATGGCCTCGATGCGATTCGTATCATTGCCCGCCAGGCCCCCTGCCACCTGGCAAAAGACGGCCGGTTGATGCTCGAACATGGCTTCGATCAAGGATCGGCGGCGCGGCGGCTGCTCGTGGAAGCAGGGTTTTCCGAAACATCCACCCATCGGGACCTCGCCGGCAACGAACGCATCACTACGGGTCTCTGCCCCAGTCGATAGGCCGGGCCCCACTCGTGACCGAGGGAAAACCCTCCATCACGTGCCCCTTGATTATTTCTGCATCTGCATTAGCATACAAAGAATATGGATACCTCATCGTCAGCGTTCATCAAACACCGGGAGATCCACTTCGTCGAGCTGCATCCGGACCCCAACCAGGCCCAGACCGCCGCCCTGCTGCTTGCAGACGTGGAAGGTGTGCAGCGGGTGGAACCCCAGACCCCGACCCTGCTCCATGTCAGCTATGACCTGCTCAAGGTCTCGCTGGAGCAGATCGAGAGCGGTCTCACCGAAGTGGGCCTGCACATCGACAACCGCCTGATCTACCGCCTCAAACGGGCACTCTACTACTACACCGAAGAGATTGAACGCGCCAACCGTGGCTGTCGCCGGGGCGACAGCAACTGTACCCGCAAGATATTCGCCAACCGCTACCGCAACATGACGCACGGCTGCCATGACCAACGGCCGGAGCACTGGCGCAGATACCTCTGAGTCCGGCCCCATCCAGGAGCCCGCCGGCACCCCATGAACGACGAACAGCTGTTGCGCTATAGCCGTCAGATCATGCTCCCCGCCATCGGCGTCGAGGGGCAGCAGCGGCTGTTGGCGTCCTGTGTATTGATCGTCGGCCTGGGCGGACTGGGAGCGCCGGTGGCCATGTATCTCGCGGCGGCGGGGGTCGGCCGCCTCATTCTGGCCGATTTCGACAAGGTGGATCTCACCAACCTGCAGCGCCAGATCATTCATGGGACAGACGACATCGGGCGCCCCAAAGTGGCCTCGGCAAAAGCGCGTGTCAAAGAGATCAACCCGGAGGTTGCAGTCGAATGCTTCGACACCCGGCTCGATGAACATGCGCTCGCGCAACAGGTCGCCAACGCGGATGCAGTGGTTGACTGCAGCGACAACTTCCGCACCCGTTTCACCATCAACGCCGCCAGCGTGGCCACGGGCACACCGCTCATCTCGGGCGCCGCCATCCGCTGGGAAGGGCAGGTGTCGGTCTTCGCGGGAAAACGGGGCGGCCCCTGTTACCAGTGCCTCTACCCCGCAGACGGGCATACCGACGAGACCTGTTCAGAGAACGGCATCCTGGCGCCGGTGGTCGGTATCATCGGCAGCCTGCAGGCCACCGAGACGATCAAGGTGCTCACCGGCGCTGGCGAGACGCTCAACGGACGGCTGCTGCTGTTCGATGCGCTCCAGATGGAATGGCGTTGCGTCGGCCTATCCAGCGACCCGGCGTGCCCGGTTTGCGGCATCGGCAACGTTACGGCCGGTTGAGGCGGCATCTCCAGGTGACGCCTGATCCCGCCTTGCGCCGATTGACGCTTCCACCCGGTCGAGCAAGGCGATGATCTCGGTCGAGAGTGTGGCGATACGCCCAAACGCCGCCTCTGCCTCTTCCGCCCTGCCGCTCTCTTTGAGGGCGATGATCTGCCCCACCGTACGGTGCAGTTCGGCGTGCGGGGCCTCCAGCGCCTTCATTTCGGGGATCTCGCCATAGCGCTCCAGACCCTCGGCGTAGTACCACTTGCCCAACACACAGTCATGGTGAGAGACGGCCTCTTGCCGGCTCAGTGAGGCGCGGCCATCGAGAAAATCGCGCAGACGCGCCTTCCAGGCGAGGTGGGCCGAGCGGGCGGTATTGAAATCGAATCCCTCATCACCACTGATGCGGAACTGGCTGATCACCTGCTGAAGTTCTGCGGCCAGCGTCCCCAGCCGTTGGGTGACGTCTCGGCTGCCGTGGGCGCTGTCGGACATGGCCCGGCTGCCGTCGCGGATCTTCTCGACGCTCCGGACTACCTCTTCGGCAGCGACCTTCTGTTCGCCACTGGCCCGGGCGATGGCGGTGTTGACCTCGCTGATATGCTCCACCGCGGCAGAGATCGCGTCGAAGGTCTGGCGCACCTGCTGAATCTGCTCCACGCTCACCCCGGCCTTCTCCCGTCCGGTCTGCATGGCCGTCACCGCATCCTGGGCGGCCGAACGCAGGCGCTCGATCATTTCCTCGATCTCCACGGTGGATTCCTGGGTACGGTTGGCCAGGCTGCGCACCTCACCCGCCACCACAGCAAATCCCCGCCCCTGTTCGCCCGCCCGCGCAGCCTCGATAGCGGCATTCAAGGCCAGCAGATTGGTCTGTTCCGCGATCCCCTTGATCACGTCGAGGATGGAGCCCACCGTGGCCATGTCCTGTTCGAGCCGGGTCAAGGCGGTGGCGGCGGTCTGAACCTCATCGGCGAGGCCTTGAATGGCATCCGCCGACTGCGCCACCACCGACTGGCCCATGCCTGCCTGCCCACTGGCCGAGCGGGCCGATGTCTCCGCCTCTTGCGCACTGACGGCGATCTCCGCAGTGGTCCCGGTCATCTGTTCGATGGCCGCCGCCACTTGGCAGGTCTCCCGTTCCTGCTGCTCCGCCAGCCGGGTGATGTCATTTGCGCTGGAGGTGGTCCGGGCAACGGCGCCGATGACTTCACCCGTCGCCTTGGAGGTCTGACTGACGATGCTCTGCACCCGATTGACGAAACGGTTGAACGCACTGCTCAGCAGGCCGATCTCATCCCGGTTTCGCGCCTCGAGACGGCGGGTCAGGTCCCCGTCGCCATGAGCGATCTCATCCATCGCCTGCGCTGCCCGTTGCAGGGGCGTCACCACCATGTTGGCAATAAGATACGCAACCCCCAACCCCATCAGCAGGCCGATGGCAAACAATATCTTCGCCATTGTCGCCGCGTTCGATGCATCGTCCGCCAGCACCTGGCTGGACGACTCAATGGCGGCGCGCTGCCGCGACACCAGCTTCTCCAGCCGCTTCTCGATACGCCCGAACAGCGGCCCCATCTCGCTCTTCACCAGCCAGGTATCGGTGCGCCAACGCGCGCTGCCGTGAATGGTCTGCAAGTGACGGTAGTTCTTGCCGAAGTCGGCGAACAGCCGCTGGAGCTGTTCCAGCGCATCCTGCTGGTCGAAGGTCAGCATCTCGCCATATCCGGCGATCTTCTTCAGCAGCTCTCCGGCCCGGGTCAGGTACAGCCGGGCATCGTTCAGGTTGTCCTGGCGCCGGAAGGCGAGATAGGCGCGCACCCCATTCATGACATTGGCCCAGCTATAGCGCAGGTCCGCCAGATCGCCGTAGAGCGCTCGGCGCTCCTCGCTGGCTTCTTCCTCCTCCTCGGACATGAGCATCTGAGAGACCAGTTGGAGAAACTGCTGACTCAGCGGGTTGATGTGTTCGGCGGCGTAGGCCACGCCGGGAAAATTCTTGCGGTCGTCCCCTGCAGCGGCCAGGATGCGCGCGCCCAGGGTCCTGAGATGGGCGAAATCATCGGCGATGCCCGCCACCAGGGACCGGGCCTCCGGATCCTCGCTCACCGCCGGCGATCCCCTGAGGCGTTGAATGATCTTCTCTGCGCGGTTTTGACCCTGGAGGAATTCGGTCTTGTATTGCGGCGCCTTGCTCAGCAGATAGAAACCGAAGCTGCTGGCGGTACTCTGCAGACGGCGGGAGAGATCCATCGACAGCAGGGCGGTCGGTTGGCGCATCCCCACCACTTCGGAGATGGTGTTGCGCACCCTGCTCTGCCCCAGAAGACTCAGCAGGGAGACAAGCGCCAATACGGCCAGAATCAGGGCGAAGCCGCCCCAGATCTTCTGGCGAATGGTGGTATTTTTTACAAGACTCAGCATTGCCCCGCCCCCTCAAACAAAGGCGATGGCAAACCTGCAGCCGTTTCCGCGAATGAGTGTCATATCCGCTTTAACGGCAGGAAGGCGGTTCCCTTTATGCTTGGGAAGAGACCGGTCGAATCGCCCGGTGAGGGAGCGCTGCGGCAAGGTACCCGCCAGCCTTCACCCGAGCTTCTTTTTCAACAAGGCGTTGACCTGTTGCGGATTGGCCTTGCCCTGGGTGGCCTTCATCACCTGTCCGACGAAGAAGCCGAACAGTTTCGCCTTGCCGCCGCGGTACTGCTCGACCTGGCCGGGGTTGGCGGCGATCACCTCGTCCACGATCTTCTCGATGGCGCCGGTATCGGTGATCTGCTTCAGCCCCCGGGCCTCGATCACTGCATCGGCGTCACCCTCGCCGGTCCACATCGCCTCGAACACCTGCTTGGCGATCTTGCCGGAGATCGTGTTGTCGAGGATGCGCTTGAGAAGCCCACCCAGGTCAGGGGCGGCCACAGGTGACGCGGTGATGTCGAGGCCCGCCTTGTTGAGTGCCGCGGCCAGCTCGCCACTCACCCAGTTTGCGGCCAACTTGGCGTCGCCGCACGCCTCCGCCACCGTCTCGAAATAATCCGCCAGCTCGCGCGAGGCAGTGAGCACACCGGCGTCATACTCGCTGAGGCCGTGCTCGCTCTGAAAGCGGCTGCGCCGGGCGTCGGGCAGCTCGGGCAGCTCAGTGCGCACCGCCTCGATCAAGTCGTCGTCGATCACCAGCGGCAGCAGGTCGGGATCGGGGAAGTAACGGTAGTCGTTGGCCTCCTCCTTGGAGCGCATGGAACGGGTCTCGTCCCGATCGGGGTCGTACAGGCGGGTCTCCTGCACCACCGCGCCGCCACTCTCCACGACATCGATCTGACGCTCCACTTCATAGAGAACCGCCCGTTCGAGAAAACGGAAGGAATTGAGGTTCTTGAGTTCCGTGCGGGTGCCGAGGCGGGTCTCGCCAGGGTGGCGGATGGAGATGTTGACATCCATGCGGAAGGAGCCCTCCTGCATGTTACCGTCGCTGATCCCGATGTAGCGTACGATCTGGTGAATCTTGCGGGCATAGGCCACCGCCTCCCTGGCCGAGCGCATGTCGGGCTCGGAGACGATCTCCAGCAACGGGGTGCCGGCGCGATTGAGGTCGATGCCGGTCATGCCCTGAAAGTCCTCATGCAAGGATTTGCCGGCGTCCTCCTCCAGATGGGCGCGGGTGACGCCGATGGTCCGGGTCGTGCCGTCATCGAGCGCGATCTCCACCCGGCCCCGGCCCACCACCGGCAGTTCATACTGGCTGATCTGGTAGCCCTTGGGTAGATCGGGATAGAAGTAGTTCTTGCGCGCGAAGACCGAGCGGCGGGCGATCTCCGCGTCGATGGCGAGGCCGAAGCGCACCGCCATCCGCACCGCCTGCCCGTTGAGCACCGGCAGCACCCCGGGCAGCCCCAGGTCCACCGCACAGGCCTGGGTGTTGGGCGCCGCGCCGTAGGTGGTGGACGCGGCGGAGAAGATCTTCGACCGGGTGGCGAGCTGGGTGTGGATCTCCAGACCGATGACGACTTCCCAATCCATCACGACAACCCTCCTATTCGAATCCGCCAGGCGCCGCCCGGTGCCAATCGGTGGCCTGCTGCAGACGATGCGCCACGTTCAGCAGACGCGCCTCGCCAAAGTAATCGCCAATGATCTGCAAACCGACCGGAAGGCCTTCCGCCGGCGCCACAGGCAGCGACAGCGCCGGCAGACCCGCCAGATTGACGGCGATGGTATAGATGTCGGACAGATACATGGTCACCGGGTCGTCCTTCTTCTCGCCGAGGCGAAAGGCCGGGCTGGGCGTGGTCGGTCCCATGATCACGTCCACCTGCTCGAAGGCCCGGCGGAAGTCGTCGGAGATGAGGTGGCGGATCTTCTGCGCCTTGAGGTAGTAGGCGTCATAGTAACCGGCCGAGAGGACGTAGGTGCCGATCATGACCCGCCGTTTCACCTCCGCACCAAACCCTTCCGCGCGGGAACGCTTGTAGAGATCCTCCAGGTCCTTCGGATCGTCGCAGCGGTGACCGAACCGGACGCCGTCGTAACGCGCCAGGTTGGAGGAGCACTCCGCCGGCGCCACCACATAGTAGGTGGGGACGGCGAGGTGGCTATTGGGGAGGCTGATCTCCACCAGATCGGCCCCCAGTTTACGATATTCGTCCAGCGCCGCCTCCACGGAGTCCGCCACCCCGCTCTCCAGCCCCTCGCCGAAATACTCCTTCGGCAGGCCGATGCGCAGTCCGGTGATGTCATCGTGGAGACTGGCGGCGTAGTCGGGCACCGGCCGGTCCACACAGGTGGAGTCGCGTTCGTCGAAGCCGGCCATGGCAGCGAGCATCAACGCCGCATCCTCCGCGCTGCGGGTCATGGGGCCGCCCTGGTCGAGGCTGGAGGCGAAGGCGATCATGCCCCAACGCGACACCCGGCCGTAAGTGGGCTTGAGCCCGGTAATGCCGCACAGCGCCGCCGGCTGACGGATGGATCCACCGGTGTCGGTCCCCGTAGCCGCCGCCGCCAACCGCGCCGCCACCGCCGCCGCCGAGCCACCGGAGGAACCGCCTGGCACACGGTCCGTGTCCCAGGGGTTCCGCACCGGTCCGTAGAAGCTGGTTTCGTTTGAGGAACCCATGGCGAATTCGTCCATGTTGGTCTTGCCCAGCATCACCACGCCCGCCCGCGCCAGATGCGACACCACCGTGGCATCGTAGGGGGCGACAAAGTTGTCCAGCATGCGAGAACCGCAGCTGGTTCGCACACCGCGGGTGCAGAAGATGTCCTTGTGGGCGATGGGGATGCCCGTCAGCGGTGTGGCGTCGCCCGCGCGCAACCGCGCGTCCGCCGCCTCCGCCTGGGCCAATGCCGCCTCAGCGTCCACGGTAATGTAGGCGTTGAGGCCATCGTTGTAGCGTTCGATACGGTCGAGGAAGGCACGCACCAGATCGACGCTGGAAAAGGCGCCGTCGCGCAGGCCGCGCGCCATTTCGGCGATGGTCATAGTGTGCATCAGTGCGCCCCGCCGTTCATTCGATCACCTTCGGCACCAGGTAGAGCCCGTCCTGGGTCAAGGGCGCAATGGACTGGAACAACGCGCGCTGGTCCGCCTCGCGCACCTCGTCGGGCCGCAGGCGCTGGGGCATATCAAGCGGATGGGCCATGGGGGTCACCCCTTCCACGTCGGCACCGTCCATCTGCGCCACCAGATCCAGGATCCCGGACAACTCGCCGGCATACGCCTCGACGTCCGCCTCGCTCACCGCCAGGCGGGCCAAGTGGGCGATCTTCTCCACGTCCGATCGTTGTAATGACATCGCCTCCTCCTTCCACGGCGCCGAAAAACAGGCCCGGAAAGGTACCATATTTGCGCTAACCACGGTATAGAGAATCAACGCGCCCCCCACGACGCTTGCCCGATCCGGCGACCATTGCTAGATTAAGGGGAGTGGCCAGGCTCGTTTCCGCGCCGGCCGGCGCGCCCTGCCGCCGGTCAATGCGGACTTCAATCGCGCTTTCACCCCCCTGTAGACCGATTTGTCGCGCCTTGTTGCAGGCGATGTGAACGATCCTTGCCTTTTCATCGTGCGAATTATTAACCCGGCAACAATATATATCGTATTCAGCCGTGGCGTGCCGGCCCGCCACGGCTGAATACGATATATATTGTTGCCGGGTTAATAAGCTATTATACGTCTTTCCAAGAACTCAGTTTGGAATCGTCGCGGTTCCGTAATTTTATTTGCAGGGTGGTTCACCCTGGGATTTAAGGCACGCCCATGCTGTTAAGACGCATACGCGGATTGTTTTCGAATGACCTCTCCATCGATCTGGGGACGGCCAATACCCTGATCTTTGCCCGCGACCAGGGCATCGTCCTCAACGAGCCCTCTGTGGTGGCCATCCGCCAGGACCGTGGGCCGGGTGGCGCCAAGTCGGTGGCCGCCGTGGGCGAGGAGGCCAAGAAGATGTTGGGGCGCACGCCCAAGAACATCGAGGCCATCCGGCCGATGAAGGAGGGGGTGATCGCCGATTTCACAGTCACCGAGAAGATGCTGCAGTACTTCATCCACAAGGTGCATGAGAACCGCCTGCTGCGGCCCAGCCCGCGGGTGCTGATCTGCGTGCCCTGCGGTTCCACCCAGGTGGAGCGGCGCGCCATCAAGGAGTCGGCGGCAGGCGCCGGGGCGCGTGAGGTCTATCTGATCGAAGAACCCATGTCAGCCGCCATCGGCGCCGGTCTGCCCGTGGAGGAAGCGCGGGGGTCGATGGTGCTCGACATCGGCGGCGGCACCTCGGAAGTAGCGATCATCTCCCTCAACGGTATCGTCTACGCCAACTCGGTGCGGGTGGGCGGCGACCGCTTCGACGAGGCGATCATCAACTATGTGCGCCGGAACTACGGCACGTTGATCGGCGAGTCGACGGCGGAGAACATCAAACACGCCATTGGATCCGCCTACCCAGGCAACAAGGTGAAAGAGATAGAGGTCAAGGGCCGCAACCTCGCCGAAGGGGTGCCGCGCAGCTTCGTGCTCAACAGCAACGAGATTCTGGAGGCGCTGCAGGAACCCCTGTCCGGTATCGTGGAGGCGGTGAAGACCGCCCTGGAGCAGACCCCGCCGGAACTGGGCGCGGACGTGGCCGAGCGTGGCATCGTCCTCACCGGGGGTGGTGCTCTGCTGCGCGATCTCGACCGCCTCCTCCAAGAAGAGTCGGGGCTGCCGGTGGTGGTGGCCGAAGACCCGCTCACCTGCGTCGCGCGGGGCGGCGGCCGGGCGCTGGAACTGATCGACGAGCGCGGCGGCAACGACATGTTCAGCTTGGAGTAACGGGTCCACCCCCAGGTTTTAGGGTCAGCGGTCATCAAACCGATCTTTACAGAAGGCACGTCCATCAACCTCAGGGTGGTCGCTGCAGTCATCCTGTCTCTGGTGTTGATGGTGATGGATCACCGTTACCACCATCTGGAGTCTGCGCGCGCCGCCCTGTCCCTGCTGGCCTACCCGCTGCAATACGCGGCCAGCATGCCGGTGCGCGCCACTCAATGGATCTCCGAGGCCTTCACCAGCCGCGACCGGTTGAAGAAGAAAAACAAGCAATTGCACCTGCAAAATCTGGCGCTGAAGGCGCGCCTCCAGAAGTTTCAGGCGCTGGAAACGGAGAATATGCGCCTGCGCGATCTGCTCGACTCCTCCTTCAAGATCGGTGACCGCGTACTTATCGCCGAACTCCTGTCGGTGGACCTGGACCCCTACCATCACCAGGTCATCATCGACAAAGGCTCCAGTTCCGGCGTGTTCGTGGGCCAGGCGGTGGTCGATGCCAACGCGGTGATGGGCCAGGTCACCCAGGTCACACCGATCACCGCCACGGTATTGCTGATCACGGACGCGACCCATGCACTGCCGGTCCAGGTGGTGCGCAACGGTCTGCGCACCATTGCCGTCGGGACCGGTCTGATCGATCGCCTGGAGCTTCCACACCTCCCAAACAATGCCGATATCCGCGAGGGCGACCTGCTGGTGACATCGGGCCTTGGCGGCGTCTTTCCCCCCGGCTATCCGGTGGCCAAGGTGACAGAGGTACGGCGGAAACCGAGCCGACCCTTCGCCACGGTGCGCGCCACCCCCACCGCCCATCTCGAACGCAGCCACGAAGTGCTGCTGATCTGGACGCTCAAACCCAAGAACGTCACCGGCGCTGGCGACAGACTGCCTTCCACTCCACAACATGCGCCTGCTCCGGACCCAGCGGCGAACGCCAAGAGGGGGAAGGAATGATGCACGGCCGGCACCGGGGCGGCTCAGTGATCCTCGTGACACTGCTCATTGCCTTGGCCCTCGTCATCTTTCCTCTGCCTGGATGGGCCAAGGATTTCCGGCCTCAGTGGGCGACGCTGACGCTGATCTACTGGTGCATTGCCCTCCCCCAACGGGTGGGTGTATTCACCGGCTGGACGGTGGGGCTCGCCCTGGACGTGCTCACCGGTACGCTGCTCGGACAGCATGCCCTGGGACTCTCGCTGGTCGCCTTTCTCGCCCTGAAGCTCCACCAGCGCATCCGCGTGTTTCCTATCTGGCAACAGGCGATGATCGTCTTTCTGCTCCTGCTGGTGGAGCGCCTCTTCTCGTTGTGGGTGATGGGTGCGGTGCATCTGCCGCCCCCACCGCTCTGGTACTGGGTTCCCCCTTTTGTCGGCATGCTGCTGTGGCCCTGGATATTCGCCATCCTCAGGGCAGTGCGTCAGCACTACCATGTCAGTTAATCCACAAATCCACATCAAGAACTACCTGAGGGAGAGTCAGATCTTCCTCGGCCGCGCCGTTTTCGCGGGCGTCGTCGTGGGGCTTTTTGCACTGATACTGATCGTGCATTTGGGCAGACTGCAAATTCTGGAGCACGATCACTTCACCACCCTGTCTCGCGACAACCGGGTGAAACTTGAACCCCTTCCACCCACGCGGGGGCTCATCTACGATGCGAACGGCGTACTGCTGGCGCAGAATCTTCCCGCTTACAGTCTGGAGATCGTCCCGGAGAAGGCCGGCGATGTGAAGAGGACCATCGACGAACTGACAAGGGTGATCCCCATATCGAATGACGATCGGGCCCGCTTCGCGCGGTTGCGGCGTCAACGGCGCCGCTTCGACGGCATCCCCATCCGGGTCAAACTCAGTGATGAGGAGCTGGCCCGCTTCGCGGTCAATCGCCATCGATTCCCCGGCGTCGACATCCACGCCACCCTGCTCCGGCAGTACCCTCTCGCCGAACTGACGGCCCACGTACTGGGTTATGTGGGACGCATCAACGACCGGGAGATCAAGACTATCGACATGTCGGAATATTCCGGCACCAGCCACATCGGCAAGAACGGCATCGAGAAGGCCTACGAAAAACTGTTGCATGGCCATGTGGGTCTGCAACAAGTCGAGGTCAATGCCAAAGGCAGGACCCTGCGCGTGCTGGAGAGCACGCCCCCCGTTCGCGGTCGGGATCTTCACCTGTTCCTGGACACGGACCTGCAAAAAACGGCCCTCGATGCCTTCGGCGACTACAGTGGCGCATTGGTCGCCATCAACCCCAAGACTGGCGGGGTGCTGGCGCTGGTCAGCAAGCCCGGCTTCGACCCCAACCTGTTCGTGGAGGGCATCTCCTCCGCAACCTACAAGGCCCTGCGTGACTCAGAGGAGAAACCGCTGTTCAACCGGGTGCTACGCGGCCAGTATCCACCCGGTTCCACGGTAAAACCGTTCTTTGCCCTGGCCGGCCTGGAGACAGGGGCGGTTACTCCATCCAAAAAAATCCTCTGCCGCGGTTTCTACCTGCTCCCTGGCCACGATCACAAATACCGCGACTGGAAAAAATGGGGCCATGGAAAGATGGACGTGCGCTCCGCCATCACCCAATCATGCGACGTCTATTTCTATGACCTCGCGCATACCCTGGGCGTCGACCGCATGCATGACTTTCTCACCCCCTTCAGCTTTGGCCACCACACCGGCATCGACCTCACTGGCGAACTGCGCGGGCTGCTGCCCTCCAGCGCATGGAAGCGGCGGGTCTACAAACAACCCTGGTATCCGGGCGAAACGCTGATCATGGGCATCGGCCAGGGATATTTCCTCGCCACCCCGCTGCAACTCGCCGCCGCCACCGCCGCATTGGCAAACCGCGGCATCTACGTACGCCCCCGTGTGGTAAAAGCGGTGGGATCGGCACAGAGTGGACGCCCGCCTCATCCCACCGTTCTCAGCTCCAGCCGTATCCCGGCATCCAACCCGGCCAACTGGGAAACTGTCATCTCGGCCATGGTCAAGGTCATCGAAGGCAAGCATGGCACGGCGCGGAGCATTCGCACCGACGCCTATCACATCGCCGGCAAGACTGGCACCGCCCAGGTCTTCAGCATCAAACAGGATGAAGAGTACGATGAAGAGAAGATTGCCCGGAAGATGCGGGACCATGCGCTGTTCATCGCCTTCGCGCCAGTGGAAGATCCCCAGATCGCAGTGGCGGTGGTGGTGGAACACGGCGGTCACGGCGGCTCGGTGGCCGCCCCCATTGCAAGGCGCGTCATGGACAAATACCTGCTGAAACAGTAGAGAAAAGCGATGATCTACTCTCCCACCACCCTCGCCCCCTCCGAGCCCGCGCGCCAGCATGGATTGCTGACCCGGCTGCATCTGGATCTGCCATTGCTCTCCGGCCTGCTGTTGCTTTGCGGCTATGGCCTGGTGGTGTTGTACAGCGCCAGCGGGCAGGATTTCGGCAAGGTCGAGCGCCAGGCCATCCGGCTTGCCCTCGCCTTCGTCGGCATGTTCATGGCCGCTCAGATTCCTCCGATCCACATGCGGCGTTGGTCCCCATGGCTCTATCTGGCCGGCGTGCTCATGCTGATCGCGGTGCTGCTCTTCGGCGACATCGGCAAGGGCGCGCAACGCTGGCTCAATCTCGGCCTGTTCCGCTTCCAGCCCTCCGAGATGCTCAAACTGGCGCTGCCCATGATGGTGGCCTGGTACCTCGCCGAACAACCCCTGCCGCCCACTTGGCAACGGCTCGCCATCGCGGGGGCATTGGTACTCGTTCCCACCCTGCTGATCGCCAAGCAACCGGATCTGGGCACCGCCGTGCTGGTGGCCGCCGCCGGGATCTTCGTCCTTTTCCTCTCCGGCATCGGCTGGAAGATCATCGCCGCGGTGGGCGGCCTTCTGATGGCGTTGGCGCCGGCGGCCTGGTACCTGATGCACGATTACCAGCGTCAACGGGTGCTCACCTTCCTCAACCCGGAACGGGACCCGCTGGGGGCCGGCTATCACATCATCCAATCGAAGATCGCCATCGGCTCGGGGGGGCTGTTTGGCAAAGGCTGGCTGAACGGCACCCAGTCCCATCTGGAATTCCTGCCCGAACGCTCCACCGATTTTATCTTTGCGGTGCTGTCCGAAGAATTTGGCCTGGTCGGCATCCTGGTGCTGATGGCGCTCTATCTGTTCATCGTCTATCGCGGCCTCTATATCGCCACCCGCGGTCAGGATACCTACAGCCGTCTGCTGGCCGGCTCCCTGACACTGGTTTTCTTCGTCTATGTCATCGTCAATACCGGCATGGTCACCGGGCTGCTGCCGGTGGTGGGCGTACCTCTGCCCCTGATCAGCTACGGCGGCACATCGCTGGTGACCATCCTGGCCGGATTCGGTATTCTGATGTCCATTCACACCCACCGCAAACTGTTACCGACCTGATCATGACCCTGCGAATCGTTGCCTGCCTCACCCTTCTGCTTCTGCTCGATCTTCCGCTGTATGCCGCCACCCCGGAAGCCCGTCAGCGGCAAATCGAGCGCTTCGTCCAGGAGATGGTGAGCACCCATCATTTCGAGCACGACGCGCTTTCCGCATTGCTGGGCAAAGCCCATTTCAAACAAAGCATCATCGACGCCATGAACCGGCCGGCCGAGGCCAAGCCCTGGTATGAATACCGCCCCATCTTCCTGACCCGGGAGCGGATCGACGGTGGAGTCCGCTACTGGCGCCGGCACCGGGATCTGCTCCAGGCCGCGGAAAAACGCTATGGGGTCCCGCCACAAATCGTGGTCGCCATCATCGGCGTCGAATCCCGTTATGGAAACCATACCGGCAAATTCCACGTCCTCGAAGCCCTCAGCACCCTCGCTTTCGGCTACCCGAAACGGGCGGACTTTTTCCGCAACGAACTGGCGGAGTTTCTGCTGCTCGCCCGGGAGGAGAAGATCGACCCCGCCACCACGAAGGGCTCCTACGCCGGCGCCATGGGCAAACCCCAGTTCATCGCCAGCAGTTACCGGCAATATGCCGTGGACTTCGATGGCGACCACAAACGCGACCTGTGGAACAGTGACGCCGATGTCATCGCCAGCGTCGCCAACTACTTCAAACGCCACGGATGGACCGCAGGGGACCTCATTGCCACCCGCGCCCGGTACGTCACCCGCGCACATCGCAAATTTATCGAAGCGGGCATGAAACCCAGCATCCCCGTGAAGGTGTTGCGGCGGTCCGGCATCCGGCCCGTCGGCAGGGTTGCGCCCAACACCCTTGCCAGCCTCATCGAACTGGAGCAGAAGAACGGCCGACATGAATACTGGCTGGGGTTGCCCAACTTTTATACCATCACGCGCTATAATCACAGCAATCTCTACGCCATGGCCGTCTACCAGTTGAGCGAAGAGATCAAAGCCCGCAAAGAGAAGCAGGAGAAAGGCGTTGTTACCAAGTAGGATCGCACTGGCCGCCGTCCTGGCCACCGCACTGGGGGGCTGCTCCAGCGCATTTTTTCTCGAAAAGGGCGACCACGGGCCGTCGCGCCCGATCGATCTCTCCCATGTCAGAAACGCCATACCGCGGGCCGAACCCCTAAGCCGCTATGGAAACCGCCCGTATACGGTGGGAGGCAAGCGTTACCGGGTCCTGTCACACAGGGCCGGCTACGTGGCGCGCGGGACCGCCTCCTGGTACGGCACCAAGTTCCACGGCCGGCGCACCAGCAACGGCGAACGTTACGACATGTATGCCATGACCGCCGCCCACAAGACCCTGCCATTGCCCACCTATGCGCGCGTCACCAACCTGGCCAACGGCCGCAGCGTCATCGTGCGCATCAACGACCGCGGACCCTTCCATGACAACCGTCTGATCGACCTCTCTTACGCCGCTGCCTTCAAGCTGGGCATGCTGGGAAAAGGGACCGCGCCGGTGGAAGTCAGGGCCATCGATCCCGCCAGGTATTCCCCTCGAAAACCGGTCACGCGGATCGCCTCCCTGCCCTCACCCGTGTCGGCCAAAACGCGGAACAGCAACCCCGCGCCCGCAGGGCCGGCGCGCCGCTCCGCGGTAAAGAGCGCGGGGCTCTATCTGCAAGTGGGTTCTTTCGGCAACCGCATCAACGCGGAACAACTGCGCAAACGTCTCCAGGCCAAATTGCCGCAGCGGGTGCGCATCCTGCCCGGCGGTTCGCCGGCAAAGCGCGTTTTCCGCGTACAGATCGGCCCGCTGGCCTCATCGGAAAAGGCGGACACCGTGGGACACCAGCTTTCCAGACTGGGGATCCACCCGATCCGGTTGTCCCTCGACTGACGTCCATCCGCGTGTTTTCTCCCCATCACGCGCGGTAGAATAAGCGCCCGTTATCCCTTCACCCACTTTTTCGAGGACATCCTGTACACCATGAGTTGGCGACTTTTATCCATTGGTCTTTTGAGCGTCCTGTCCCTGCTTTCAACGGCGAATGCCACCCCGATCCCCGATCCCCCAAAGATCGACGCCAAGGCCTACCTGCTGCTCGATATCAACAGCGGCCGCGTTCTCGCCGAAGAGAATGCCGACCAGCGCATCGAACCGGCCAGCCTGACCAAGATCATGACCGCCTACGCCGTGTTCCACGAACTGCAGGCCGGACACGTTGCCCTTGGAGACGAGGTGCTGGTGAGCGAAAAGGCCTGGAAGACGCCTGGCTCACGCATGTTTATCGAGGTGGGTCACCGGGTCAAGGTGGAGGACCTGTTGCAGGGTCTGATCATCCAATCCGGCAATGACGCCGGCGTCGCCCTGGCGGAGCACATCGCCGGGAGCGAGTCCGCCTTTGCCGAACTGATGAACGCCCGCGCCGCCGATCTCGGCATGCAGGATACCCACTTCGACAACGCCACCGGCCTGCCCGACCCCGAGCATTACACCACCGCCCGGGACATCGCCAAGGCCGCAGCCGCCGTCATCAAGGAGTTTCCCGAATACTACAAATGGTATTCCACCAAGCAATTCACCTACGGCGGCATCACCCAGAAGAATCGTAACAAACTGCTCTGGCGGGACAGCTCCGTGGACGGCGTGAAGACTGGCCACACCAGCACCGCGGGCTACTGCCTCGTCGCCTCGGCCAAACGCGATGGGATGCGGCTGCTCTCCGTGGTCATTGGGGCCAAGAGCGATAATGCCCGCGCCGCGGCCAGCCAGTCCCTGCTCAACTACGGCTTTCGTTTCTACGAATCCCACAAACTCTACGATGCGGGACAGACGGTCAGACGCGTGCGGGTGTGGAAAGGCGACCGAAAGCATCTGCCGCTAGGACCGGCGGAGGACGTCTACATCACCGTGCCGCGAGGACGCTACAATGCCATGAAGGCCAAAGTGCTGATCAACAACCGGATCCTTGCGCCGGTCCGAAAGGGCAGTACGGTGGGTTACGTCCGCCTGAGTCTCGATGGCGATGACATCGCCCGCATCCCGCTGGTCGCCCTGGCCGGAATAAAGGACGGCGGCATCGTCCACCGTCTCACCGACACCGTGCTGATGTGGTTCAATTTCTGAGCGCGATGCCCCGGGTCTACCTCAACGGCGAATTCATGGACCAGACACACGCCTGTGTGCCCGTCATGGACCGGGGTTTCCTCTTCGGTGACGCGGTCTACGAAGTGATCCCCGCCTACGGCGGCCACCTCTTGCAGTTGGGGGCCCACCTGAGCCGGCTTGAGGCGAGTCTGGCCGCTATTCGGATGCAAAACCCATTGACCCATGACGCATGGCGCCAGGTGCTGGAGACGCTGCTGGCCGAGTCACCAGGCCAGGACCAGCTCCTCTATTTGCAAGTGACACGCGGCGTCATGCCGCGCCGCCAGCACGCCATTCCCAACGATATTCCGCCCACCGTCTTTGCCCAGAGTTCGCCCCTGCCACCGGTGCCGCCAGCGCTGCTGAAAAAAGGCATCAGCGCGGTGGTGCTGGACGACATTCGCTGGGCCCGCTGCGACATCAAGGCCACCACCCTGCTCGCCAACATCCTGCTCAAGGAGGAGGCCCGCCGTCAGGGCGCCGACGAGGCGATCCTGCGGCGCGACGGCCGAATCACCGAAGGCGCGGCCTGTAACGTCTTTGCCGTTTTGGGTGACGAGATCGTCACGCCGCCCAAGGGCCGCGACCTGTTGCCCGGCATCACCCGCGATCTGGTGTTGGAACTGGTCTGCGACGCCGGATTGCCATGCCGCGAGGCGCCCATTGCCGCCGACCGGCTGGCCGGCGCGGAAGAGATCTGGATCACCTCCTCCAGCCGCGAGGTGCTCCCTGTCACGCAACTGGATCACGCCCCCGTCGGCAGTGGCGAACCCGGCCCCTTGTGGCAACAAGTGAGGGCGGGCTTCGAACGACGCGTCGACCGCCTCCGCCGGGGCGAGGAGACGCCATGACCGAAGAGACATTGCTGGAATTTCCCTGCGCCTTTCCCATCAAGGCGATGGGCAAGGCGGCGCCCGATTTCGACCAGTTGGTGGTGGCGATCGTGCGCCAACACTGCCCCGACATCCACGAAGGGGCGGTCAAGACCCGGCCCAGCAAGGGGGGCAAATGGCTCTCGGTCACTGTCACCATCGAGGCCACCAGCAAGCAACAACTGGATGCCATCTACCGCGCTCTCAACGCCGAGGAACGGGTGGTGATGGTGCTGTGAGCCAGTCCGCTCCGAGAGCAAACGGTTCCAGCCCGCTGCTTGTACGCCGCCTCGGCCGGCAACCCTACGCACCGGTCTGGCGCGCCATGCAGGCGTTAACCGAGCGGCGCGGACCGGACACCACCGACGAACTCTGGCTGCTCGAACACCCGCCCGTGTTCACCCTGGGCCAGGCGGGCAAGAGAGAACACCTGCTCAATCCCGGCGACATCCCGGTGATCCCGGTGGACCGTGGCGGTCAGGTCACCTACCACGGCCCCGGTCAACTGGTCGCCTACCTGTTGCTCGATCTCCACCGGCGCGGCGGCGGCATCAAGGGAGTGATCCGGGAGATCGAGCAGGCGGTCATTGACCTGCTGGCGGAATACGGCATCAAGGCCGAACGGCGCGACAAGGCCCCCGGGGTCTACGTGGAAGGGCGCAAGATCGCCGCGCTCGGCCTGCGCGTCCGGCGCGGACGCACCTACCATGGCCTCAGTCTCAATGTGGACGGCGACCTCGCCCCCTTCGGACGGATCAACCCCTGCGGCTATCCCGGGCTGGAGGTGACCCGCCTCGCCGACCTCGGCGTCGCCCTCGACCTGGCGGCGGCGGGCGAGGCATTGGCCGCGCATCTGGCCAGCCGTTTGGGCTACACTATGGCCCCGGCCCCCAACGAGCTGCCCGAATGAGCCAGAAAGACGACTACACCGCCCCCTCGCGCGCCACTCCTCAGACCCACCAACGCGCCGGGGCCAAGCTGGCCCGCATCCCGGTGAAGATCACCCCCACCGAACGGCCGCCGCGCAAACCCCGCTGGATCCGCGCCAAGGCGCCGAGCGGCCCGGCGGTAACCCGCATCAAGCGGCTGCTGCGCGAACACCAACTGAGTTCCGTGTGCGAAGAGGCGGCCTGCCCCAACCTCGGCGAATGCTTTACCCACGGCACGGCCACCTTCATGATCATGGGCGACATCTGCACCCGCCGCTGCCCCTTCTGCGACGTGGCCCACGGCCGGCCTGAACCCCTGGCGCCGGAGGAACCCCGGCAGCTCGCCGAGGCGGTGAAACGGATGGGGCTGCGCTACGTGGTGATCACCTCCGTCGATCGGGACGACCTGCGCGATGGCGGTGCAACGCACTACGCCGACTGCATCCGCGCCCTGCGCCACGAAGCGCCCGAAGTGAAGATCGAGATCCTGGTGCCCGACTTCCGCGGCCGCGTCGAACGCGCCCTCCACCAGCTCGGCGCGGCGCCGCCGGATGTCTTCAACCACAATCTGGAAACCGTTCCGCGCCTCTACCGGCAGGCCCGTCCCGGCGCCGACT